>TARA_R110002073_G_scaffold9896_6_pt1 | contig 11278 bp, 6 predicted proteins | sample TARA_R110002073 | Tara Oceans TARA_R110002073 (sample SAMEA4397174) | marine metagenome | biome: Polar Biome; feature: [DCM] deep chlorophyll maximum layer (ENVO:01000326); material: water (ENVO:00002006), including particulate matter (ENVO:01000060) such as... | depth 40 m
GGCCGCCTTCGCTTGCTGGAAGCTCGGTTGCATCTGGGTGCCCGCCAACTTCCGCCAGACGCCAGAAGATGTTGCCTGGCTCGCCGCCTCGTCCGGGGCTAAGGGATTGCTGTCCGGGGCCGAGTTCGTGGACCATATAGCTGCCTGCGACGAGGTCGCCTTTACTGTGACAATCGGCGGTGCGGGGGATGACGACTACGACGCGCTTGTTGCGGCTTACGCGGATGCGACAGTCCCGGCCACTACCGTGGACCGCGACGATCCGGCGTGGTTCTTCTTTACCTCCGGTACCACCGGCAAGCCGAAGGCGGCGGTGTTGACCCATGGTCAGATGGCTTTCGTCGTGACCAACCACCTGTGCGATTTGATGCCGGGCACGGGACCTGACGATGCCTCCATTGTCGTGGCTCCGCTGTCCCATGGCGCGGGGATTCACCAACTGACCCAAGTCGCGCACGGGGTGAAGACGATCCTTCCCGGCGGGACCAAGTTCGACGCGGCCGAAGTCTGGCGGCTGGTCGCGCAGTGGCGCGTCACCAACGCCTTTACCGTGCCGACCATCGTGAAGTTGCTGGTCGAGCATCCCTCCGTCCATGATCACGACCATTCCAGCCTGCGCTACGTAATTTATGCCGGTGCACCGATGTATCGCGCAGATCAGATCCGCGCGCTGGACGTGTTAGGGCCCGTCTTGGTGCAATATTTCGGTCTGGGCGAAGTCACGGGCAACATCACCGTGCTGCCACCGGTCCATCACTCTGTCGATGACGCCGCCATGCGCATCGGCACCTGCGGCTTTGCGCGGACGGGAATGCAGGTGCAGGTGCAAGACGCCACGGGGCGCGAAGTCGCGGCAGGTGCGACAGGCGAGGTCGCCGTCATCGGCCCCGCCGTCTTTGCTGGCTACCACAACAATTCAGAGGCCAACGCTACGGCGTTCCGCGACGGCTGGTTCCTGACCGGCGATCTCGGCCACATGGACGCGGAGGGGTACCTATATCTGACGGACCGTGCGTCTGACATGTATATCTCGGGCGGATCCAACATCTATCCGCGCGAGATTGAAGAGAAGGTCCTGCAGCACCCGGCCATCAGCGAATGTGCGGTATTGGGGATTCCGGACCCGACTTGGGGTGAGGTCGGCATCGCCGTCTGCGTCGCGCGCGGTGATGCTCCGGATTCCGCCGCGTTGCTTGAGTGGCTGGGGGCGAAAGTGCCTCGCTACAAGATGCCGAAATCTGTCGTGTTCTGGGACGAGATGCCGAAGTCGGGCTATGGCAAAATCACCAAGAAGCTAATCCGTGCCGAGCTGGTCGCGCGCGGTGAACTTAGCAGTGTCTGACGCGTGGACATTGCTCCACCCCGGTCCGGTGGCGGCAGAGCGCACCACCACTGTATCCTGCAGGGCGACGCATAGGCGCGTCACGTTGAAGGCAGGATCGAAACTTTTGCGGGCGATGGCTGATGCTGTGGGCGGGACTGGCGCTTGGTTCGACTTGTGCGATCTGCCGGTCGAGACGCTAACATTCGTGCGGCCCGCCCCTGCGCCGGACAATTGCCACGTGGCTTGGTACAGCGCCGAGACAGTGCTGCAAGATGCCATCATCTTACAGGCCGGCGCGCATTTGGGCCGGCGGGACGGGGCGGCATTTGCCCATGTTCATGGCCTCTGGTCCGAGAAGAGCGGAACCCGTCATGCGGGCCATCTGCTGGCGGAAGCAACAGTGCTGTCCGTCGATCACGTGGTCGACGTCTGGGTGCTGGATGGCGCAGTGCTGGAAAGTGCGCCGGACGCGGAGACGGGATTTACCCTGTTCCACCCGATCTCTATCGGAGTAGTTAAAAATCCAAACGCGGTGCTGGCGACGATCCGGCCAAATATGCTGATTGATGACGCTCTTGCGAGGTGCTCCGAAGTCGGAGGTCTGCCGGTCAAAGTCGTCAAGGGGCTGGGCAGCTTGGTCGGCACTCGGTTGGACGGTCAGCCAGCATTGGACGATGACGCAACGGAGGTCCTGCTGACCGGCGGCAGTGGGCAGGGTGTTATCGCCGTGGGTTTCGGCGGCCCTGCCGTCGCGGGATATCTGACCCCAGGCTTGAACCGGGTCTGCGTGACCTTCGAGGTTCTTTTGCTGTCCCAGTCGGCCTTGTTAAAGTAACCACCATTTCGGCAGGCAAAGTAATTTGGAGCTCGGTGTTCTTCGAGGTGAAGTACCAGTTTGGTAATGCCGCTCCCGATCACGATTACTTACTGCAACTGGCCGGCAACACCAGCTTTGACACACATCATGATGGGAGTCGGTGGAGGGGCTTCTGCAAAGCTGGAACTTGGGCTTTCCCGTATGTTTGAGCTGCACGCTAAATGGTGACCATTCGGTGAGCGCTTCGTCGACTGATATTTTTTCCAACTCCGTTCTCAAAAAAGGTTTCGTCCTAAGCCGCAACAGCGGCATTATTGACCCCCCTTACGATCCGGATGATCTCGGCCACATGGTCTTTCTCGAAGACACCGGCGATCCCGAGGTCATCAATGTCTGAGAAGGGGCTTTCGTAGAATGTCTTGGGTTCTACGATGCCACTATCAGTAAGATGATCGATAATCATGTCAATGAACTCGGATTGATCTGGGTTCAATTGATGCGTTGCCATAAAGGTGCTGAAGGCTTTTTTCGCAGCGATACGGTCAAGGCCGATCAAACGTCGCAGAAATACCCCTAATGGTTCTTCCGCTTGAAGTGCCGTTAGCGTTTCCGTATCCGAAACACCTTGTTCAATCAACATTCGCTCGAGTTCTTCAACGTCTGTTCGTGTAAGAACCTCTGCTCGGTGGATCTTTTGAAGGGTGATATGATCCATATGCGTTTCAACAAACTTGCGGACTTTCATCTTGAAACGTGCCTTGTCGATGCCGGTGCCGACTTCGGGAAGGTCGATAGTTTCGCCGCCGCCCAGCTCATCCTGAAAATCGGTGATGACGATCTTGCGTTCTTTGGGCTGAATGAGATCGGCGAGCGTACGTAACCTGCGCCTTATGTCCTCAAGAATTTCAACGGTAATGTCGGTCCAAAATTGATCTGTCTGCATCTCAAGGATCAGTTCCATCTGCCTTGAAACGGTGGGAACGTTGGACAAGCCTTCAAGGGCAGAGGCTAACTTGACCAATCGCAACTGCAATCTTGAAAACCGGGCATCAGCGCGCAACAAAAGCAGTTGAGCATTCAGGACGAGAAGATCGAACTGCTTTGCGGGTAGATGATCGTCCACAAATGCCGATGGGAGGCCAGCAAGCTCATCGGTCAGAGTGATCTGTGCGTCAAAATTCAGAGTTTGCCAGCTGTCGATCTCTTTGAAGCGTTCCACAGCCCGGCGTTTGTCGCGCACCATGAAGTTTTCGAGGTTCATGCTGAGGACTTCATCGTGCAGCCGACCCTTCAGAGATTTTACCAGCTCGGTATGCTGGTCATCCTGATCTTGAAGGTCGCCGATCAATTCTACACGGGTAGTGAAAAGGCGTTCACCGATCGGGACAGCAGCCCCAGCATTGCGAGCATCCGGGTTTTCGCGAAAAAACTCCAGATTTTGGCAAAAATCGAAAATTAGGAACTCTTCTTTATCCTCATCAGGCCCGAACAGATTTTCGCGCAAGCGCGTGCCGCGCCCTACCATCTGCCAAAACTTAGTTTTCGACCGTACGATCTTGAAAAAGACAAGATTCACGACTTCAGGAACATCGATTCCCGTATCCATCATATCGACTGAAACCGCGATGTGGGGTTGCTTCTCTGCATCTGTGAAATCGTCGATCAGTGACTGCGCGTAGCTGACGCTGTAATCGATTAGTCTGGCAAACTGGCCTGCCATATGCGGATAGTTCGCGTCGAACCTCTCCACGATGAATTGGGCATGCTTGCTGTTTTTGGCGAAAACGATGGTCTTGCCAAGGCGATCACCGCCGGCAACCTTGATGCCATTGCGCATGACATGCTCAAGGACCTTATCTACGGTATCCTTATTAAACAGCCACTTATTCAGGTCGTTGGATTCAATTCGATCAGGAATGATACCATCTTCATCCCATTCGATTGCGTCCCACTCGTCTTTCTCTTCATCCGACAATTGGTCGTATGCGATCCCATCGCGCTGAAATTTCAGCGGAACGGAGATTGATTTTGGCGGTACCAAATAGCCGTCTTGAACAGCGTCATCCAAGTCGTAGGCATCCGTTGGGATACCACTCTCGAGATTGAAGAGTGAATAGGTGTTGTGGTCGATCTCTTCCTTTGGCGTCGCAGTCAAACCAACAAGGAAACTGTCAAAGTATTCAAAAATGGCACGGTATTTGCGGTAAACGGATCGGTGTGCCTCGTCGATGACAATCAGATCAAAATGGCCGGGCCCGAAGCGCTTTTCTCCCCCCTTTATCTCGTCGATCAGGCCCATCATGGTGGGATAGGTCGACATAAAAACCCGCGCGCCGGAATGGTCGTTGCGTGCAGGATCATGGCGTTCCAACAGGTTCGCGCTCGGGGTGGCGGGCAGGTGGGCCTTGAATGCGCCGTGAGCCTGTTTGACCAAAGCCACGCGGTCCGCAAGAAACAGGACGCGCTTGACCCAGTTGCCACGCATCAGTTGATCAATCAATGCGATGACAGTCCGAGTCTTGCCGCTGCCGGTGGCCATGACAAGCAGAGCCTTTCGTTGGCGATCCTTCTCAAACGCTTGTCCAATCCGGCGGATCGCTCGTTGCTGATAAAAGCGCCCGGCGATTGCCTCATCGACGCTTACATCATCAAGGGTTTTTCGGTTTCGCCGCCGTTGATGCAGCAGCTCCAACTCATCGCGCTTCTGGAAGCCAGACACCTTGCGGGGCGGATAGCGCAAGTCATCCCAGATCCAATGCTCATAGCCGTTGGTTGTGAAAATCACGGGACGCTGACCATACATTTTTTCAAGACAGTCGGCATAGAGCTTGGCCTGCTGCTGGCCGGTGCGCGAATCCTTCTTGGTGCGCTTGGCCTCAACCACTGCAAGCGGTTTGCCATCGGCCCCCCAAAGGACGTAATCGGCAAATCCTTCGCCGCTTTGGCTGGGCATGCCCTTGATCGGGAACTCGCGATCTCGAGACTGATCCAAGGCCCAACCGGCCTCATGCAGCAAGAGATCAATGAAGGCGTCACGGGTGGCGGCCTCGTTATAGTCGTGGTCGTCCGGCAGGGCCTGATTGGCCTTGCGCGCTGCGGCAACCTCGGCGCGCAAGCGTGCCAGTTCGTCCTCCAATGCCCTGCGACCCTCCTCGGAGGCCTTGCGCGCTTCTTCGGCGTCTTCCGCGCGTTTATTGGCGGTTTTGGCGTCTCCCTCGATTTTCTGAATCTGCGCAACGGTGCTGGCCGAGATGGTCAGGGATTTTTCCAGCTTACCGATGTCGAACGACAGGGCAGGGTCGGGCTTCGTTCCAGTCGCATAGGTGCGGGCGATCCAATAGCAGACATGAAACAGCTCGCGCACTGTGGTGGCGGCGTCTTGCGACGTCAGGGGTTTACCGCTGTCATGGGCGGCGCGGTTGCCTTGATCTTTGATGTATTTCGCCTTGGTGGTGATGGCGGGCCCTGTGAGCGCCTCAAGGCTGGGTTCAGCTATCAGGGCGGCCAGTGTGCGCTCATACGGGTGGCGCAGGGCGGGATCACGACGGTAGAGCCATTTCAGTGCCGTCTCCAACGTCAGCCGTGACCAGAAACACGCGCCGCGTGGGTCGGACAGAGCCAGCTTTTCCGCCTTCTGGGCGTGTTGCTTCAGATCAAGGAAATCAGCGGATAGAAATGAAAATTGTGACATCAACAAAATCTCAAATGAATAATATCTTTCAACATGTTTAGAACGTCATCGACAGACTTCTCTGTCAACTTTTCATTCTTCAGCATCCGCATTGGATGAACAACGTTTCGCTGTTTCCGAATATGGTGCGCATTCTCACCTTTTGGGTCAATTAAGACACCCTGTTCGACCAATTGATGGATAATATCATGGAGCTTTGATGATGCTAAACTGGTAAGTTTCCTGCCCTGCAACTCTGCCACCCACTCAAGTAAAACTGCCTCTAAAACTGACCCCGAAAGCACCATGCAGGCTTTCAAGGCGCCGGCCTTCCGGCATGCGTCGATTTCTCGAATGTCGTCATCAATGATCTCTTTCAAATACTGAGCTTTCTGCTCAGAGATCATGTCTGCCACGCTCGTCATGAAATACGCTTGGATCGAAGTGTCCGTAAGTTCTTCGACCTTGAAACGGGCATCTGCGATTTGTGAAAGCCTGTCTGCCGTAGCCTTCCGATCCAACACCGCGCGATAGACCGCTTCCGCCTGCCTCAGAACCGCAGCTTCCGGGATCAAGACGGGCATAGCGATCAAATCACGTTTGGAAAGCCGTTGAATAACGGCTCCACTCGTATGACGCTGAGAATATGCCCATGCAAAATCGCTGTTTAGATAGGTCACAAGGTATTCAGGCGATATCCGTTGGTCGTGGCAACGCAAAACAACGAAATGATCAGCCGCCGTTGCACCATCATCAATGTCTTCGACAAGGAATGTCTCGAATTTCCCCATACTCATCACCAAGACATCGCCGCGGCGAAGGGGCACGTTGGTCATCGGGCCGTCGGGTGTGCCGGATGTTTTGCCTTCGCGCAGATCTCGCGCCCTGATCACATGCCCTGTTTGATTGGTTCGCCGGGGTCGGATGACGTCAACCAGTTCCCCGAGCCGTGCAAACGGTTGGGTTTCAATGCTCTGGGAAAGAGCCGCAAATTCCGGATCATGGAAGTGAACTGTAAGGCGGTCACGGTCAACGCCGTCGAGGGATCTGTCAAAGCCATCGCTGTCGGCTCCTTGGGACCACATCGTCAACAGGTCGAAAGCTCCCTGCATTTGAAGTTCGAGGTCTGCAAAACTACCGTGGTTTCTGAAGTCAATCTTAGGTAGCGTCGCTGGCGGATCAAACTTGGCGAAATGCACCAAGTCCGGGCGCGTTTTCGAGAGCAATACAAGTTGAAATGGGATGGCGGTGGCCGGTGACCAGATGGGGCCTATCTCGGCCACATGGGTCGGGAAATAGTCGTCAAAAATGTGGTCCCTTAGCGGCTTGTGCCTTTGGGACTCCCAATAGCCCACGGGAAGGATAACGATTGGATTGTCTGGTCGCGTCGAAAGGCAGGCTTCAACATAGCCGATCTGTTCAGGTCGCTCGGTGCGCAGTCCAATAGGAAAGCGGAGGCGAAGACGGAGGGTCTCAATCAGATCTTCGGTTGACATCATGGTCAGAGTTCCCCTCGAAAGGCGCGGTGTTGGAGGGAAGCGAAGAGGTTATCGTATTTTGACGCAGCGTTTTCAGCCTTCGCTATCTCGGCATAAAGTGCTTCGGCTCTCTGAATGTAACGATCTTGCAATTCGATATCGGGTTTGCAAATTTTCATTCTTCTGAAAATTTCCATGGTAAGATACTTAGTGTTTGAACCTTTTGAGAAGCGCTTCATTTCACCCAGCATCGTTTCAAGTGATCGTTGGACAAAACGATACCTTAACTCTGGCGTTGCCAAAGTCAGAACATATGTGCGCTGATAAGCATTAAATTTTCCGTTGTAGTATTTCACATCATAATCCGCGCTCGCGTTATTCCCCGCCAACAAAAGCGCCTCACCGTCGAACGCAAACTTGTCGATTGCGGAAATTTCCTTGGCGCAGGTGAAAAAGGGAAACTCTCCGCCGTCGACCGCAGCATTCGAGTCAAGTTTTCCCGTCGTGAAGTTCAAGGCATCCGTTAGATTTTGCTGCTCGAAACCTTTGGAATTACCCACAACATCCCCAAACATTTCATGAAAGATCGCCTGTCCGAGGGTGTTGAGTTTGTCGACGGCGCGGGTGCGGAGGCGGCGGAGCGCGTCCGCCTGATCCAATATCCCCGCAATCCGCTTCTGCTCCTCCAGCGGCGGGAGGGGGATGGTTGTGCCGAGAAACTCCTTCCTATTCACATGCACCATTGTCGAGCCGCGATGATGCCGAGACATGTCAGTGAGTGCGTTTTCGAGCATGTGCCGCAGGTAGGCTTGATGCACCTTTCCCGGATCGGGAACCACTTTGAAAATGTGTTGGTTCAATAACGCCGTATCAGGCTCATGCCATTCAAAAACACCGAGCGATGCGGACCATGATACCAAGAGGTTCCCAGTTTCGACGAGATACTTATCGGCAACTTCACGAGTCGTGCGGTTAAAAGGCTTCGAAGGGTCATTCAAATTCTGGATGCGGATTATGCGCCGGCCCTCTTCGCCCCAGTCGGCAGGCTTAAAAGCAGCGCCATTTATGAATTTCGCAACCTCGCCGAGTTCTGCACGGTTCATCCCAACATTCCCTCCAACCGATCAAGTCCTTCGGCTATCTCCCCCTCCAAGGCGCGCAGCTCTGCGATGATTTCGGCGGGGGATTGGTGCTCGACCTCCTCGTGCTCGATCTCTTTGTAACGGTTCAGCGAAAGGTCCCATGATCCGGTGGCGATGATCTCGGACGCGGGCACCATAAAGCTTTGCGCGGTGCGGGGGCGGTCGGCTTCACCCTCCAGCGCCTGCCAGCGGGTCAGGATATCGGGCAGGTTGTTCTTGGTGTGCTCGTCCTCACTCAGCGGCGCATCCGGCACAGGGCCAAGCTTGGCATCGTCCAGCAGCGGCGTGCGTTTGTCGTCAAGGCTCATCCCGTCGGCGGTCATGTCATAGAACCACACATCCCCCGTGCCGCCCACGCCGGTCTTGGTGAACACCACGATGGCGCAGGACACACCGGCATAGGGGCGGAACACGCCCGAGGGCAGTTTGATGATCGCGTCGAGCTTGTGATCCTCGACCAGCATTTTACGGATGTCCTTGTGCGCAGTGGAGGAGCCGAACAGCACCCCGTCCGGCACAACCACAGCCGCACGGCCACCGGTGCGCATCAGGCGCAGGAACAGCGCCATGAACAGCAGTTCGGTCTTTTTGGTTTTGACGATTTTCAGCAGGTCTTTGGACGTGGTGTCATAATCCAGCGATCCGGCAAAGGGTGGGTTGGCAAGGATCAGGGAATAGCGCCCTTCATCCGCGCCGTGTTCCTCAGCCAAACTGTCGCGGTAGGCGATGTCGGGGTTGTCCACGCCGTGCAGCGTCATGTTCATCGCGCCGATCCGCAGCATCGTACTGTCAAAGTCAAAGCCGTGGAACATGGTGTTGTGGAAATGGTTGCGCTGTTCAGGATCGCGCATCATCTTTGGGTGATGGTCGCGTAGGTATTCGCCCGCAGCCACAAGGAATCCGCAGGTGCCGACAGCAGGGTCGCAGATCACGTCCTTGGGGGTAGGGGCCATCAGGTTGACCATCAGTTTGATGATGTGGCGTGGCGTACGGAACTGGCCGTTCTGGCCGGCGCTGGCGATTTTGCCCAGCATGTATTCGAAGACGTCGCCCTTTGTGTCGCGGTCGTCCATGGGGATATCGTCAAGCATCTGCACGACCTTGGCGAGCAGGTTAGGGTTAGAGAAGCCCAACCGCGCGTCTTTCATGTGGGTGCCATAGGAGGACCCTTCCTCACCCATTTGGCGCAGGAATGGAAAGACGTGTTCATCGACGATACGCATCATTTCGCGGGGTTCAAAATTCTTGAAACGCGACCAGCGGAGGTTGTCATAGGCCTCGCCTTTGTCATCCGGGCCGTCGGGGAAAATGCGGCGTTCCATCGGGGTGCCCAGCATCTCGGCTTTGCTCTCCTCGCGGATATGGATTTCATCCAGACGTTTAATGAAAAGCAGAAAAGTGAGTTGTTCAATGACGGATAGAGGATTTGAGACTCCACCAGACCAAAACGCGTTCCAGATTTGGTCGATCGACGTGCGGATGGTGCCTGCGAGCATAAGAGGGCCTGTTATTTTTTGATTTTGTTTAGGCTATCGTGCTGGTTGTGTTTTCACAATAGAGCGCACCGATATGAGATTGAAAAACGTCGGTCACCTGTCGGCTGGTAGATTGCCGACATTATCTTTATTTATCAAGCTATTGATATAAAACAGTCGGCCAAAAGGTTTGGGTCGATATTCATCAAAGCCAAGGGGCCTGTCGCTGGAGATTAAGACATACTGGCCGTCAAGCCACGTGCTCGCAGCTGAGATGTTCTGCACCCGCCATGTCTCAATAACCAAAGCATGAACGTGACCCGAATTGTCGGCTCTGTGTCGGTCGCCATTAGGGGAGTAAACGCGTTATGATACAGTAGGTTATTCGTTTTTTGTCGGCTTTCGTTTCCGTGGCGAAATTGTTGTCTGCATATCCTGCTTGTAACCCAGATAGGATAAACAATGACTTCAAACCCCAAGAATAAGAACTCTGCCGAACATGTTGCTCTTTCAGAAGTTCGCGTCAAAACCCCGAAAGGAACGCGGAACCTGACTAAGGCAGAACAGGAGCACCTCATTCAAATGTTCGCCGTTAAGGCAAGTGCTGATCAGTTCGATATACGCAGCCTTGTGCCCCGCGGCAGTTTTCTTGATCGGATCCTGCGTCACTTTGAGAGTACCGATATATCATATGCAATTCCGATCATGCAGATCATCATGATTGCAGCATCGAGACTCACTCAGCAGGGGGCATTTCTCGAAGTGCCGGGGGTCGGTCGGATATTACCTACCTTGTGGCTTGTCGGTTTGGCAGGCTCTGGTTCGTCAAAGACACTTGCTTCAGAGGAGGTCGATCGCATCGTTTCCCTTGGCGCCACCGAACAGGTCAACAGATTGGCTACTGGGTGCACTGATGCGGCATGGATTGTAGAACTTTCTGAAAACAATGGTTCATTCTGGTTTCAAGACGAGGTCGGGAAGTGCTTCAATGCTATGCTCACCCAAACGAACTACCGACGGACGAAGGACTGGTGCCTGGACGCGTTTTCGCACAAGCCCATTGCGAACCGTTTGAAGAGCGAAAAGGTTCAACTCTCGATTGAGCACCCACACTTTACGTTCCATGGCCTGAGCGTCGATGAAACATGGCGCCACGACATCGACCTTACCAGCATGCTCGACGGATTTTGTCAAAGATTCAGCTACTATTTCGCCGTACCCCGGACAGATACCGATATCTTCGACCATTTCATCTACTTCGAAGGTGAGGACGTTGACCGCCGTCGCCAAAAGCTTGCAAATATGTGGGACGCACTGTGCGCCCAGAAAGGCGCTGATGGGCCTTACCTCTTAAATGATGAAGTACTGCCCT
>TARA_R110002073_G_C9496409_1_pt1 | contig 11274 bp, 10 predicted proteins | sample TARA_R110002073 | Tara Oceans TARA_R110002073 (sample SAMEA4397174) | marine metagenome | biome: Polar Biome; feature: [DCM] deep chlorophyll maximum layer (ENVO:01000326); material: water (ENVO:00002006), including particulate matter (ENVO:01000060) such as... | depth 40 m
ATGGTTTCTTTATTCAACAAGTTCTTGGTGAATAATGCGGGTTCATGTACTTCGCCCCCGGTGCCATGCACGCCCCGCACCATGTGACGGCCGAGTGGCGTGAACCGTTCAAGGGCAAGTTCGACATGGGATGGGAGAAGTACCGTGAACTGGTCTACCAGAATCAGCTCGAGATGGGCATCATTCCCGACGGCACCGAACTGACGCCACGGCCGGATTGGGTCCCCGCTTGGGATAGCCTCAATGATGAACAGAAAAAGGTCTACGCTGCTCTGTTCGAAAACTTCGCTGGGTACTTTGCCTTCACGGACCATGAAGTCGGACGGCTTCTAGATGCAGTGAAGGAATTACCCGATGCCAAGAACACGCTTGTGATGTACATCGTCGGTGACAACGGCGCGTCATCGGAGGGAGGCCCCGATGGGACACTCAACGAGATCAAAAATTTGAACGGCTTGCCGACTGAGCTAGATGACGTCTTGAAGAACCTCGACAAACTGGGAGGTCCGGAATCGGAACCGCATTATCCAGTTGGCTGGGCGTGGGCCGGTAACACACCATTCCAATGGGTGAAGCAAGTCGCCTCGCACCTCGGTGGAACTCGCAACCCGATGGTTGTTTCATGGCCGGCGAAGATCGAGCACGATTCCAAACCGCGTGATGCGTTCTTGCACTTGGTCGACGTGGTACCAACGATCCTTGACGCTGCTGGAGTTCCGATGCCGGAATCGGTCAACGGTGTTGACCAAGAGCCGTTGGCCGGAAAATCGTTCCTCGACAGCTTCAACAACCCTGGTTTTGAAGGGCGTAGGGAACAGTACTTCGAAGTGCTCAGCAACCGATCGATCTACGAAGAAGGTTGGAAGGCGAACGCGCAGCACACCCGTCCTTGGCGACAAGACCTCGCCCCAGGGAACTGGGACAAAGACCAATGGGAACTCTACAATCTGGAAAAGGATTTCTCCGAGGCGAACGACCTCGCGAGCAAAATGCCCGAGAAGCTGGCGGAGATGAAGCGCAAGTTCGACGCGGCAGCGGAGAAACACGATGTCTACCCGTTGGACGATCGCGGTGCAGCGAGACTTGCTACGCCCAAACCGCCGGTACCTGGTGCCGACGAAGATTCGTCGACTTATACATACTATCCCGGCGCAACGCGAATTGCCGAACCTGCAGCGCCTCCGATGAAGAACAGAAGCTGGACGCTTACTGCGAACATCAAGACGAAGGGAGAAAGCACCGAAGGCGTGATCGTGGGTTTCGGCGGAGTCGCGGCGGGGATAACACTTTACCTCGAGAAGGGCGTGCCGGTATTCGACTACAACTTCTTTGAAGAGCACACGGTGTTGAAAGGACAATCGCCAGTTCCAGTCGGTGACGCAACGATCGAAGTGGACTTCGACTATCAGGGAGCCGAAGGAGAGGTGGGCAAAGGCGCCAAGATCGCTCTGAAGGTCAACGGCGAAACGGTTGCCATGGGCGAAATGGAGGCGACCGTAGCTGCTCGCTTCGGGATCGATACCTTTGGCATCGGCGAAGACAGTGGCCAGCCTGTGACGGACGCCTATCAAGCACCGTTCAAGTTTTCTGCTCAGATCGAAACAGTGGTGATCGAACTGGAATAGACCCGACGAATCTGAGCATCGAGTTATTCCAGCCAACCGGTGCGCCACTCGCACCGAGAATGAAAGGCCGTCACGAAATTGGATCGGTACACCACCAAAGCTGCGTGAGCAGGCATGGACAGATGGATCCCATTGCGAAACGACCAGCTGGAATTGTTCTCACCACAATTACGCTTTCCATCGTGATTCACAGCAGTGCTGCATCGTTGATGACACAAAAAGTACGCGGAAGACAAGCATCCCCATACAACGACCGCCACCGCCTTTTTGTTATGCAATGCTTGGCTCGATCAATGTCTCACGTCAAGCGTTGTTGGCGGACTGTCTGGCAACCAACTGCTTGGCGATCAACATCTCACCGATCGACCAAGCCTGGGCGTTGCACCCCTTTGCTGCGTGCGGAGCATTGCCTTCGAAGATTTCGCTCAATTGTCCGATGCAACTTTCGCCCAAGTGCTCTTCCAGTCCGACAAGCCAGTCAGCAGCTACGTTGCCGCTATCAGGATTCGCTCGGCACCATGCTCTGACCATTGGCCCAATCAACCACGACCACACCGTGCCTTGGTGGTAGGCGGCATCCCGTTTGACAACGTCACCATGGTAGACGCCGTGATAATCCGGTGACGACATCGCGAGCGATCTCAATCCCAAAGGCGTCAACAAGTGTTCGACGCAAGAATCGATGACGTCATCCCAGTGCTTTCGACCGAGTACTGGATGAGTCAACGAAAGTGCAAACAACTGATTCGGCCGTAGCGATGCGTCATCGCCGCACTCGCCGTCGACGATGTCAAATAAATGGTTGCCCTCGGCGAACCAAAATCGTTCATTGAACGAGCGGTAGGTCTGATCCACTTGGTCACCAATCGAATCAAGTTGATCTGATGAACCGAATTGACGAAGCCATTCTGAATGGAGTTTGATTGCGTTGTACCAAAGCGCATTGATCTCAACCGCTTTGCCGCGTCGAGGTGTCACAACCCAGTCGCCGGCTTTGGCGTCCATCCATGTCAGTTGGACACCTTCCTCGCCCTGGATGAGCAAGCCATCACTTGGGTCGACTCGGATGCCAAACCGTGTGCCAGTTCGATGAGCGTCGACGATCTGCGAGAGTTTTGGCAGGAGCTGTTGGACGAGTTCATCGTCACCGGTCGCTCGTTGATATTCTGCGATTGCCTGGAAGAACCACAGCGTGGCGTCAGCGGTGTGGTACATCCCTTCTTGGCCACCCTCGGGGAACAAGTTCGGGATCAATCCATCACGCACGTAATCGGCAAACGTCAACAAAATGCTTTTGGCATCCTCGAATCGCCCCGTCGCCAAAGTCAATCCTGGCAGACTGATCATCGTATCGCGGCCCCAATCGGTGAACCAAGGGTACCCTGCGATGATGCTTCGCCGTACTGGCTCCTCGGTTCGCGGGTCACTATCGGGACGGTCGGCTTGGCGAGGGGCAGGAGCGATCACGAACTGATCCGCCGCCAATATCAATTCCGATGTGACGTCGTCGAAGGTCTGGCTAGCGATTTTGCAGGATGTCGCTTGCTCGAGCAAGCTGAGACGACGGTGACGCTCTGTTTCGAACACATCTGACGTTAGCAGGCGATCGACATCGTCCCAAGGATCCATCGAAGCGGTCACCAAGATTTCGGTGGCTTTCGCAACGTCCAGATTGAAAAAGCCATCACTGTGCAACGTTCCCATGTGGTCATAGCCACGTGATTGTTCAACACGGTAAAAGCAGCCAGGATCAGACACTGGATCGCAAACGTAGGATGGTTCACAACCATTAAAACGAATTCGCAATGGAGTAGCACATCGTTCAGCGGATACCTCGTACGACCGATCAAGCTCAACGGAACGGCTGCTCGCTTCACATGGCGTGTCGACGGAATCGTTGTGCCCACGAAACTGAACCATCGGCCTCAGGCGGAGTGTCAACGTTTCGCTGGGGTCTGAGCCTAAGTCAAGACGATAGCGAACACAGGCGGTTGAACTCCCATGAGGTAGCACCAATGCTTTTTCAATGGCAATCGAACCGATCCGGTATTGCCATACCGGGAGACCACCCTCAAGCCGGAAGCTTTCCAAAGCCGAGTCGCCGTGTATCTGAAGACCGTGCTCGACGGACTCCTTCCCCCACAGGCGACCGATCACTTCACCATCGGCACCAACCACCTCTTCTCGTAGTTGGATCAATGACATCGTTCGCCCGAGCGGTGCGGGCAAGTTGGCGACCAGCAAACCATGATGCCGTCGTGTGGGCACGAACCCCAGACTCCCCATCGCGTAGCTTCCGTTTCCAGCCGTCACCAACCATTCGCGAGATACCAATTGCTGCTGTCGCTGGAGCGAGTCTTCAGAGAAGTCGACGTGTCGTAGTGGGAGATTCATGATGAGCCTCCATCGATTTGGAACCAACGGTAGCCGTACCCCTCGATATCGATTTCGCCATCGGCGTTGTTGATTGTTTCGTAAGCGGCGTCAGACAACATCTCGGACATTTGCTTCTTCAGATGGACTGGCAAATCCAGCTCGATGCTCAGCGATGATTGCCCAAAGTTATGAACGGCCACGACGGTCTTGTCCCGCCAATCCAAGCGATGCGCCAGTACCTCGGTATTCCCCGTTTCAACGATCGACCACTTGCCGTATCCAAACGCCGGGTTTTCTTTGCGGACGCGGATCATGTGCTCGGTGACACTGAGCAACGATTCAGAGTCACGCTGTTGATCAGTGACGTTTACCTTTTTGTACGAAAATTCACCGCGGTGAATAATAGGACGCACCATGTCGCTGCGGTCAGCCCTGGTGAATCCACCACCTTTGTCGCTCTGCCACTGCATTGGTGTGCGGGTCGTGTTCCGTTCGTCCAGCGACAAGTCTTCGCCCATGCCAATTTCCTCGCCGTAACGCAGCACCGGAGTGCCAGGCATCGTCATCAGCAAGCTGTGTGAAAGCTTAAGCTGTCGCAGGTTGCCCTCAAGCATCGGTGCAAGTCGTCGGCGAATCCCGCGATCGTATATTCGCATGTTTTCGTCCGGAGCCCAAGCTTCGTACATCTCTTCCTGCTGGGATTTACTCAGGCGGCCCACCGGGAATTCGTCATGGTTTCGCAGGAAGTTTGCCCACTGGCAATTGTCAGGAATCGTGGGCGGTTGATACATGCCTTCTCGTACCGTCATCGCATTGCCCGACATCAGCGAATACATCAAGTGCTGGTTCAACATGAAATTAAACATCATGTGCAGTTTGTCGCCGTTGCCGTAGTACTTCGGCACTTCCTCCATTCCGACGTTGGCTTCGGCCAGCAGAATCGCATCGCCCTTGACCCAACTGAGATAGTCACGGAACTCACGCAGGTACTCGTACGGTTGATCCACATTGGCACTGTCCATGTGCTTCAGCTCGATGAGAAACGGAACCGCGTCGACGCGAAACCCTGACACACCAAGCTGCAGCCAGAACGCCATGATCTTGCGAATCTCGTCGCGAACCTCCGGGTTACCGATGTTCAGTTCAGCTTGGTGTTCGTAAAAGCGATGGAAGTAATATTCCTTTCGCTTGCGGTCGTACGTCCAGGTCGTCTCTTGATACCCAGGAAACACCAGGAAGCCGTCCGCGTTTTCCGGCTTGTTTTTCTTCCAAATGTAGTAGTCACGATATGGTGAATCCTCACTCGATCGGGATGACTGAAACCAGGGGTGATTGATCGACGTGTGATTGACAACCAAATCAATGATTACTCGGATGCCACGCTGTTGCGCCGCCCGAATGAAATCGACGAAGTTACCCAGGTCACCCAACCGCGGATCGACGTCGTAGTAGTCCTCCACGTCGTAACCGTTGTCGCGATTTGGCGTCGGATAAAAAGGAGCCAACCAAAGGCAGGTAACACCAAGGCCAGCGAGGTAGTCCAACCGCTGAGTCAATCCGACGAAGTCGCCGATGCCGTCATCGTTGCTGTCTTGGAATGTTTCGACATCTAAGTTGTAGAGGATCGCGTTTTTGTACCAGTACTGAAGCAAAGGAAGTCCCGAGATTGAAGTTGACGGCCGAGTTGAATCTCATCGGTCACCCAACGAGATCGCGGACCGAGTCCGATCGTCCGCTAATTTGCCTCCACCCGAGCAAACCCTATGCCACGAACGCGGCGGAGGATGCACCTCGCAATCGACTCTGCATCCATCAAATGCCGTCGGTCGTTTGCCAACTAACTTGGTCGCCACGCGGGTGCGGTCTAAGAACGATCGAGCTACTGCAAGCTTGTATCGATGCCGGGCGATTGAAGACTGGCATCGGCATAGTCGATCCACAAATGAACGGATCCAACAGTATCCTGACATTGCCCCGTTCAGACGTCCGTTGCCATTATTCAGACTCGCTCACTTCTTCCCCGCGATTTCAAGGAAGGTTGATTCTTCCAGATCGGACTTCATTCAGTTGTCGTTCGCATGCCGATGATCATGCCTTGTCTGCCCAGAGCTTTGCGATAACGAGTCGGCTCAGTTGGTTGCGAAACAATGTCCAGGTTCTGAGTTCACGCTATAGAGAAGCAAGGCGAACAGCTTGGTCTCTTTGCATCGCATCGTGTGCGAATCACTCTGCCGCTTGAGATGAAAAACCCGAGGCATTCCGGTCGCGACTTTCCTTTTCGATCATCTTCGCGATGGCCAACGGCAGGAGTCTGGTTCCATTTTGGGTTGATGCGACATGTTGGCCACCGTCTCACGGCGCTAGGGTCCTCTTTGTGCCAACTGAGCTCGGGCCACTCATTGGGGCAGATTTGCAGGTGACCGCCAACGATTCCACGCATGCCATCCGCGATACCCATTGGCGGCCCGAACTTCAAACGTTTCGTCTCGATGCGAAGATGAAGTGCGACCGTCGGCCGCAGCGTCTCGAAAACGTCGTCGAGCGGTTGGCAGGGGTTGCGTGTTGCTATCGTGTCTCGAGCACGAAGGCAGTTGGTTTGATGTCTGCCCGCACAAGGGCTTCTCATTAAGCCAAGGTTCGCACATTTTCACGAGCGGTGCCTTTCCGGTGCCTGGATTGCCCCTTCCAGTACACCGGATTGGCATCTGCCCCACTCATATCATGGGGTACAGAATCACCCATGCACCGAAAAATCATTGCGTAAATTGAGCACCGCTCCAGTTCGTGTTTTTGTCGGGTAATGCCCGATCACAATGCCGAAGTGCGGAAGATTCCCCGACATCCAACGATTGCTTTGCGAATGCGATTGTCGGTTTCGAGCGTCCGGCCGACTCGCTGGCGATGTGAAGATCGGTCGAATCTGACCGCAAGGATTCATATCGGCGGAGGGCTCGGACGAAATAGTTTGTGAGGCTATCTACTCCAACCTAGGCGGCATCAGACCACTCAGTCGCCAATGCAAATATCGTGTTGCTGCTCCACTTGAAAAGGCAACGCCGACTCAGTAACTGCCCGTTTGTGCCCCAAGTCAAGTACCAAGTCGGCGATGCCGCTGTTGGTGCTATCGACTTGATTCCGGTCTGACTGCATGGGGGATTTCCCTAAGCCTAGGACCGAGCTTAAAGCTAGCGTGCCCCGCTGGCTGAGTGCCCCTCGCCAGCGAGACCCGGCGGGAACCGGAATAGCTCCCGCCGGGTCACCATTTATTGCGAGGAAAAGCGTCTAGCAGGCTGGAAACAGTCCGAATGAAAAGCCCGGTTCTTCCGTGACGCAATACAGCTCGCCGAAAAAACTCGCAATCACCCTGCGGGTTTCCGCAGTGACTTTCGCGTCTTCTGTTCGGGGCATCTCAGCTAGGCGGTATTTTTCTGATGGCGTTGCCCGCATGTCGTAGGCTTCACCTTTTTGGGCCCCGGCACGTTTTCGTAGGCCGCTTTCGCTGGCAGTTTGCACACGGTGTTCGTCGACGTAGAAGCCGTGATCATGTGCGGCTCAGACGGAGGACTTTGTTGCAGAGGTGAAAAATGAAATGCTGCCTGACGGAACCCTTTGGTGAAGTAGCGTCGGTTACTCTTGGCGTTCAACCTGCTTACTTGTGGCACAAACAAAAATAGCCCGCCGTTTTCGACGAGCTACTTGAGTTTCAATTCGTGGCCGCTGCATGCACCGGTGACAGCTTATTTGCTAGGCGGCAAGAGGACCGAGTCAATCACGTGGATGATGCCGTTGCTGGTCATCACGTCCGTTTTCACGACCTTGGTTTTGTCGTTCAGCATTACGGTTCCGTCCTTGACTTCGATGCTGACTTCTCCGCCCAAGGTTTCAGCTGATTCCAGAGTCACAACGGTCTTTGCGGGCACCTTTCCCGTTTGATCCGGTCGCCCAAAGCTCGATACCTTCCCGGCGTCACAGGTGCGATGTGTTTCCGGGAAAATGGTAAAACGCTTTGGTGACCAACGGCGAGCGGGTTTCTTTAGAACAGTGGGACTCCTTAAAACGGCTTGGACGATCTTCAGGTGTCCGCCAGTCGTGGGCTACCGCTGTTTTTAACGACAAGCACGAACGCAGCCTGATCGTCAGCGGTTCGGTGGTATCCCCCACGCCGTAGACCGACAAAGAGCGGGTACCGACGCCGTCAACCTCTGCGTGAGGCCATATCATGAAGCATGCACTCCGTCTGTTGCTGATTCTCGCCCTGATTCTTGGCGGGAGTGTTTTGATCAAATTGACACGTGAGAACGGTCGGTTAGGCGAAGAGATCGCGCAGCTAGAAGCCGAGCTGGGGCGGATGTCGATCGACGATGCGGACCGGATTTATCTTGTGGAAATCGAGACGCCACAAGTCCCACCCGAAGTCGCATCTCACGTTGATCGAGTTTGGCAATTCCGATGTTACATCCCGCCCGGCTACGACTTTATGCGAATGAGCGGCGGTGGCCGGGTCGCTGAAAACGGGATCTATCATAGCGGTTCCTCCGGTTCGAGCAGCGGTTCGCCAAATCCCGAAGCGACTCACGAGTTGCTGACTATCAGCTTTCAAAAGAAGGACAACCGTTCGGTATTGTTTGATTGCTTCGGCGGGTCGGCAGGGACGACTTCGTGGCATCGTTTCAATCAAGAGCAACTTGACGATTCGCTGGTGGTGCAAAAGCTGGCAGCCAGCAACCAAAGACCGCGATCGTTCGACCAAGACACCATCCTGCCATTGCTAAAAATCTATGACCCGAGCACCGCTGAGGAGAAGGAGGTCGCCGGTAAGAAGTTCACGACCTACGCCGGTGGACTGTTTGTGTTGTTTCCGAAAACCCGGGAGTCAGAATTCAACCAATTACACAAAGGCGAAACGCCCAGCGATTTCGATCCCAGTTGGGTTGCGTCGGAGGTGAGTGATGAATAGCGGCAACTCGCCTCGATCGGCACGGCTGAAGTTCTCGTTGCGTCATTTAATCATCCTCACGACGCTGATCGCGGTGGGCATCGCCGTCGTTATGGTGCACCGAAAGAACCGTTTGCTGCATCAACAAAGGGAGCAACTGCTGTCGTTGTCCAGTCGTTTAATCGTTGACAACGAGGACGAGTTGACTTTAGCAGCGATGCCCCGGGTGGCCGACGACTTTCTCTCGTGGCGAGTGCATGTTCCAGAAAACGACGATTACGAACTTCGACTTGGGGCAGGAGACATTTCTGAGCAAGGAGTTCCGCCAATCGTTGACAAGGTGCGAATTCTCGCTGGGCAACATCGGGTGACGCTCCAGTCGGGTGACTCTCCTGACGAAGAATTTCAATACGTCGTCTATGTCGACGGTGAGCAAGTCATCTCAGTAAAGATGGGACAAGACTGGATTCCTGGCGGATGGTCGTCGTCCCACGGCATGGGTTGGCCACGCCAGTCAGCATCGTCTTCTTCTCCACTTCAACTGGCCGCCCGGAGCTACCGTGCAAAGCCCGATTTTGGAAAACGCAATTACTTTAACGGCAACAGCGACAACTACGTGACGCGGCTGGGATACAGGCTGTGGATCGATTCAGCCGACCAGACTTACCAGCCACCGTCGCCCCTGATGGTTCCGCCATTCGATCCACTGCATCAAGGCATCGGCTTGCGCGACGGTCTGCGTTACACGTTGTCCAATCGCCCGCCTTATCACTGGACATTCACGCGACCAAGCCTGGCTACCAACGATCCAATGTTGCGAATTGTCGCGGAATTTTTCGACGGCGAAAAATCGGTTCTTTCCGATCGAACGCAGTCATTTGCCTCATGGCAGATTCGGGACGCGGCCAGCGGTTCGGCGACACAACGTTGGGAAAATAAATCGACGAAACAAACCCTCACCGCGTTCTTGCATGCGTCCTTAGGTCCCAAGGCTGAGTATCAGCCGGTGGTGGAATTGAAGTGGGATGCAAGCCGCCCAGACGAAGTCGGACTTCGACTAGCCAATACGCCAGCAAACGATCGCATTACCCGATGGCGGCTTCGCATTCTGGGCGGCTTGGAGCACTTGTGGCGAGAAATCGAAATTGGCGAGCACTCGGTGACGCTTGGCGAATTGATGTCAGAAGCACCAGTTGAGCCAAACGGAAATCTGATTTCCCTGGACATTAGCAATGGCACCGAAAGCGAGATAGCAATCCGATGGCAAACCAACGAGACGCTTCCTTTGCAAATCGTTCAGCGGACCAAGCAGCAATACGCGTCAATGCAACTCAACCGCGGCCTGCCGTCATCCTTCGGAATGAAACTCCCCCGCTCGATCACAAAAAACGTATCGGCTCAAACTTCCGACCGTCATCCGAATCTCTCCATACCATTGCCAGGCGGTCCAGTGGTTCAGCAGCTCGTAATCGAGCTCGAGCGGGGCAGTCGAGAATGGGTCTGGTTTGAAGTGAGCCCACGTCGCAGCCTGAGCGATCATGCACTGTGACCCCAACACGTGAAGTGCCAACGAAGTTCGTCGATGCGTTTGACTTGCGAGTCACGATCCGGGCAGTCTCCGAGCGGGCGATCCTTCAAGGCCTGTCGGCGGCCAGGACCAAGTTCAACTCGAAGCAGACGGTGAACCGCATTCGGCCTGACCGAGATACCTTGTTCGCCCAAAACCGTTGCAAGATCACGGGGCGATCGGTAGGTCCAAAGCTGACCCGGGTTCACCAGCAAGCCCGCTGTTTCCGTTTCAATTTCTTACCGGAGCGCCGGGGTGAGTTCCGGCTGGCGATAGCTAGCAATTCGCCGGCCGCCCACGTTTTCCAGATTCGATCGGCGGCCATATCTTCAGGGAGCTGGCCGACTTCTCGCGTTCCGCGGCGGATGGTTTTGGATCGCCGCCAAACAGTGTTGCAATGTACTCGGTGCCGCAATGGGGGCTGCTTCTCCGCTTCAATCGCAGCGTAGCGACGCCGGTCTTTCTCACTCAGTGACTCGTAAAGATTCACGATATTCTGTTCAATGACTTCGTTGTATCCAACCGTGACTGACTCACCGGAAAGAGAAACGACATGGTCCAATCAATCAGCTCGACCAACTTCGGAACGTCGTTCTCGAACCGTTCCTTAGCCAGTAGAAGCCGAGACTGTTGGCGACTTCGCTACCTCAGATCGTTGCGCCGCGTGAGTCACGCTACTCGTTCAACTGAACCGCTCGGCCGTCGCGGATGGATTGGGCCATCGCGGCCAACACTCGCATGTCGGCTAGACCTTCTTCCCCCGGCGTTCG
>TARA_R110002073_G_scaffold284747_4_pt1 | contig 11273 bp, 3 predicted proteins | sample TARA_R110002073 | Tara Oceans TARA_R110002073 (sample SAMEA4397174) | marine metagenome | biome: Polar Biome; feature: [DCM] deep chlorophyll maximum layer (ENVO:01000326); material: water (ENVO:00002006), including particulate matter (ENVO:01000060) such as... | depth 40 m
CCGACCTGATGCACACCGGTTCGGGTGTTTTGTCCTACGCCAAAGCGGGTGACGACACCAACGATTCTCAGTTCTTTATCACCGAGGGTGCACAGCGTTTCCTCGACTTTAACCACAGCGTCTTCGGACAACTGGTTGAAGGAGAAAAGGTTCGCGAAGCGATCAGCGAACATGCCACCAACGCCAGCGACAAGCCAACGTCCGCCATTCGCATCACCAGCGTCGACGTCTTTGATGACACCGAAAATGCCGTGGTGATGCTGAAAGCCAAAGGCAACGCCACCGGCACCACCAACGTCACCTATACCGTGACCGATGCGCAAGGCCGTACGTTTTCGGAAACCACCACGGTCAGTGTGGTCGCAGACAATTCGAACAGCCAACCATTTTTGAACAAGATCACTGATCCCGCGTCGGTCCCCAGTGGAACCGCTGCATCGCTTGCGTTATCGAGTGTTGATGCCGAAGGTGATGCGGTAACGTATTTCGCCAGCTCACAAAACGCCAACGCAGCAACCGCCACAGTCAATCCGACCACGGGCGTGGTCACGGTCACGCCCAAAGCCGGTTTCGTGGGAACCGTTCCTGTTTTGGTCGGCGTGCGTCCTGGGACTGGCGTGACGGGGAATTCATCAAGCGACATGGACACGCAATTGGTGACGTTCACCTTTGGCAGCGGCGAATCGGTGGCCACGCCAACGGGCATCGACCTGAGTGCAACTCGCGATACGGGAGCAAGCAACACTGACAACATCACCAACGCGGGGACGTTGTCGTTTGTGGTCACCGGAGTCACCTCGGGTGCAACCGTGGAATTGGTCAACACCGCGACGAACGCGGTAATCGGAGTGGGGTCGGCAACGGGCACGACGATTACGATCACGACCAACAACATCGCCGCGCTCGGTGACGGCACCTATAACATTGCGGCACGGCAAACCGTCAATGGAGTCACGAGCGAACGAACTGCGGGCATCAACGTGGTTTACGACACCGAGGCTCCGGGCAGCGTGGTTGGTACCGCCGCTACCCAAGGCAACGTGGGACGCGAATTCCGCACCGACTTGATCAGCAGCGAAGAAGGCAACGGATTGACGTACACGTTGACATCGGCCCCCGCCGGCGCGACCATTGTGGCGGCTACCGGCGAAGTCGTTTGGACCCCCACGGCATCCCAAACCGGCGACAACACGTTTACGGTTGAATTGACCGATGCGGCAGGCAACGTTCGCACCGAGTCATTCAACGTCAATGTCGCTGGCCAACCGATTGCCGAGATCAAGTTGACGATCACCGATCTACAAGGCCAACCGATTACCGCAGTTCAGGTCGGCCAAGAATTCAACTTGAACATGATCGGCGTCGACGCTCGGACCGGCGAGGATCTTGATGGAATCTTCGCGGCGTTTGCCGACATTTTGTTTAACAGCGCCCTCATCCAACCGAAACCGGGAAGCTCGATCACGTTTAGTGAACGATTCCCTACGGTGCAAAAAGGAACATTCTCGGACGGCTTGATCGATGAACTTGGTGCGGCAACCGATCGCTTGACGCCCAGCGGATTGACCGACAGTTTGATTGCGACAATCCGCATGGAAGCGTTAGCGACCGGATCCGTCAATATTCGCTCGGAACCCGCCGACGCGGCCGATAGCGAGGTCTTGCTGTACGGCAACGACAACCGTATTTCTACTGATGCAGTTGCCTATGGCAGCGTGCAGCTTGCGATCGGGCAAAATTTCACGGTCGCCGATGACAAGATCACGGTCGCCGAAGATTCCGCGCCGACCACCATTGATGTTTTGGCCAATGACAAAGTCATCAGTGGCAATGGCACGTTAACGTTGGTCTCGGTGACCCAACCCACGCGTGGAGCCGCCGTCAGTGTCCAGAACGGTAAAGTCGCCTTTTTGCTAGACAATAACTTCAACGGCGACTTTGAATTCACTTACCGGGTTCGTGACGACCAAGGCATTCAAGAGGATGCCACGGTGACCGTCACTGTGACTCCGGTGAATGATCCGCCTACCGCCACCGACGACTCGTTTGACGTGGACCAAGGTTCAACCGCCACTCCGCTGGACGTCTTACTTAACGATCTGATCACGCCGGACACCGGCGAAACCTTGAAGGTCACCGCGGTCCAGGGAACCACCGCCAAGGGAGGAACGGTCACCATTTCACAGAATGGACAATCGGTTCTCTATACGCCGCCAGCCAACTTTACCGGCAGCGATTCGTTTACTTACACCGTTTCGGACGGTTCACTCACTGACGAAGCGACAGTGTCGTTGATCGTCAAATCGGCTGATCCACCGCCAACCGCAGTCGATGATGCATTCACGATCACCGAGGATGCCGCCGAAGCTCAGTTCAATGTGCTCAGCAATGACACCCGCGATGCGGGCAACCAGGCATTCACGATCATCTCGGTCGGCACCGCCGACAAAGGGGGTGCTGCACGTGTCAATGCCGACGGCACTCAGATCTTCTACAAACCCGCGGCCAATTTTAACGGCACCGAAACGGTGACCTATACCATCCGTGACAGCGGAGGCGGGATTGACGTCGGCACCGTTACCTTCACCGTCACCGCGGTCAATGATGCACCACCGGTCGTCAGTGCGGTTGCCAAACAACATAACGGCACTAGCGAAAAGGCGATCTTCACGCTCTCGGAATTGCCGGCGAACGTTGACAGTGGTGAAACGTTGACGTTCTCGAACCTCAGCACTCCGACGGCAGGCGGAACCGTTCGCATCGATGCCACCACCGGCACTATTTTCTATAAGCCTGCGGCCGGGTTCAAAGGTACCGACACGTTTACGTACCGAGTCAACGACGGCAGCGGTTTGACCAGCACCGGCACGATCACGGTCGAAGTCTTTGACTTTGTACCACGCGACGTGCTGCTGAACTTCTTGGCGACCGACGTGGATCCGAGCCAAATTAGCGGCATTAAACTGACGGGCACCGACGACTCCAACACAGCCGTTGAAATCCCGTTGTCCTTCAGCGGTGACAAGCCTTCGTTTAAGGACATTTTGCCGGGCACGTACCAGTTACAAATTCCTTCACTACCGTTCTTTGACAACGGATCGGCGGCTCAGAATATCACGGTCACAAGTTTGCCGGAGGACGGTGACACAACCATCGACATCTCGCTCGGTCGCCTTCGTCCTGAATTCATTACGATCCGTGAATGGTTAGGATCGACACCGAAGCAGTCGTTGTTAGTTGCAGTGGAACCTGGCAGCACGAACGCGGTGGTTGTCCCCACATCGGCGGTCAAGACGATTACCAATCCGACGGTTGCATTGGATTCAACGAGCAAGAATCTGACGATCAGCGGCACCAAGACCACGACATCCTCGACCGGCTCGGTGACGACGTCGCAGGTCAAGGCCACGTTGCCGACGACTGCGGATCGACGGGTGCAACCGCTGGGTCAGTCGGGCGGAATGCAGCTGTACCGAATCAGCGTCGAGGAGAAGGATGTCACATTCGCGCCAGAGACGACTACGGCAGCCGCAGCGTCCAGCACCACGGAATCCTCAGGCACGGGCTCGTCCTCAAGTGCAGCTCAGGGCGAATTCGTCGAGTCGAACAGCAGTGCCTCTTCGCTAGCGGCCACCCAAGCCGACGCGGGGACGCTCGGGGTCAGCAGCGGTGACGACGCGTGGGTTGGCGAGTCGCTGCTACGTTCTCAATTAGCGAGCTCGTCCGCCGTGTCCGCGAACGTGGACGCCGTCGATGATGCGATGAGCCAAGTCGCGTCCGAGTTGACCCGGATTTCCAAATCGGGTGACGCGATCGCAGAACAAGATTCGGCAGAAAATCCGCTCCACGATCAAGCGATCGATGCGGCCATCGCCTCGGATCTGTAGGCCACTGGGATCTGTAAAACGGCATTCTCCGCCGCCGATTTCTTGACGAAATCGGCGGCGGTTTTCGCTTTCGGCCTGCTGTAATTTGGCGTTTCGGAACGGTTCTGGAGCTCGAAAACCGTAAAAGTGCGTATTTTACGGAAAAATAAAGTTTACCATTGACAGCACAGATGCCGATGCTAGGCCCCCCTGTGCAACCCCGTTTCCAGCCGTGATTGGGGTCTGAAAACGACCATATTGCAGAAAACACTGAAAAACGTGGGCTTTTTTGGGCAAAGCCGGGTTGCGTCAGTGGCATGGCCGACATAACACTTTGCCCTATTGAAAACATCGAGCTATCAAGCTCAACCCAGACTACTCTCACCCTGTGATAAGAAGGTTGTTGCACATGGCTAAAGCCGCACCCAAGGCAGCCCCACAAAAGGCTCCGACCAAGACTCAGATTTTGGCTAACATTTCTGAAGCGACCGAATTGACGAAGAAGGACGTTGCTGCCGTCTTCGACGCGTTGACCGCTGAAATCGAAAAAGCGATCAGCAAAGGTGGCCCAGGCCAGTTCGCAATCCCAGGTCTTTGCAAAATCATCCTCAAGGACGTTCCTGCAAAGCCAAAGCGAAAAGGCCGTAACCCTGCCGACGGCAGCGAAATTTGGTTGAATCCTAAGCCAGCGAGCAAGAAGCTTTCGATCCGTCCTTTGAAGGGTCTGAAAGAAATGATCTAAAAACCCAATCGGGTTTTGACGATTTTTCGATCGCCCCCGTCGCGGGGCGAACAAAATAGAAGCAGCTGGCCAGCCAACGATTTCGATTTGGTTGCCAGCTCTTTTCGTTTAACGACTTCTCTGTTTGCGTCACAAAGCCTCTTTTTGTGGCTCGTCGTTTTGTTTCTCAGCGTGCGATCCCCCCATCGACGGATCAGCGACGGCATTTACTGACAAGAAAATCACGGCATTGGTATTTCGTGAATTTTCTTATTTTTGTTAAAGGTCCAAGTCAGAACCAATTTCCTTCGATTCTCTCGGTGTTCGACATGCGACAACTTTGCCTCGGAACCTGCATGTTTGCGTTGGCGTTAACCAGCGTTGGCTGCAGGCAAACGACTGGCCCGACTGCGGGCGGACCGCTCACACCAGTCGGCCCCATGGCCCCGGTTGGACTTACGCCTGCACCGATCGGAGGCGTGGGAGCCAGTTCGGCAATCAGCCCACTGGGAGCCTCCACGCGAGTGCCACCACCCCCCAACAATTCATTCCAAAATCCTAACGGGGCGCCTGCGGGATTCGTTCCTTATGGGCAAACCAACGTGGCACCGTTCCAATCGTCTCTCGGTGCTCAACCGTTTGATTCGTTCTCGTCAAATCCCTCACAACCCTCGGGGTTGCAACCCACGGCACCACCACAGCTCGCACAAGTCTCGGGCAATGCCTACGGGGATCAAGCCGTCGGCTCAGGCGTGGCGACCGCGAGCTGGCAAGAAACCCGGTCGCAAATCAATACGGTCTCGGGCACGTTTGCAAATCCAAACAACGGTAATCCCGCCTCGGGATATGAAGCTGTCGACTCGGTCCCTCGCGTTCGTTTCAACGGAATGCAAGTCCACGATTTAACAGGCGCCCCGAAGACTCCCTACAGCGTGGCTCCGGCGGCCACCTACGCTGCCCCGATGCAAAGCAACACACTAAACACAATGAGCCGCGGTTACTATCCGCCTGCGGTCGACAATGGCAACCGGTTCAATTTGGCTCCGCAACGAGCGCCGGCCGAGTACCCAACCAGTCCACAATACAATCCACAGCCGATTCCGATCCCGGAACGAGATCGTAGCGTCAACGCACCTGGTGTGGCCCCCCAGTCACAATATGGATCAGATTCCCAGTACGGGTCAGATTCCCAGTACGGTTCTGGCGGGGACCAATTCAGCTCCGTTGCCAACACCAACGCGCTGCAACCGGCCCCGGCATTGCAACCCGTAGCACCGCAAGCACAGAGTGCAACGACGGTCAACGCATTCGAGCAGCAGAATCGTCCATCGGCCGAGCATCAACCCTATACGGCGATGGAACCCGCGTTTCAAGGAGCACGTCGTTTCACGACTTCGGTACCAAGCACCGAACCCTTGAACCGGCCCGCAGAGCAAACGGCAGAGAACAACGACACGCTTCGCTGGGGCCGCCCGCGAACCGCGTTTTAGCTCAGGACAACCAATTCCGTCCCGCGATCGTCTTGCCGCCGATGACCATCGGCACTTCGGAAGCTCGGTAGTTCGCCGCTCGCACTAGTGCGGGGCGAGCATCGAGAAGGTCGAGTCGATCGAGGCAAAACCAAATTGCGGATCTTGTCTTGGCCGGTTGACAATCGCCGACAACAATTCTTGCAAATCTTCGATCGGTTCCGGCTTGCTATACAAATAGCCTTGCCCGAAGTCACATTTCAGATCACGCAATTGCTGCAATTGACGCGTGGTCTCGATCCCTTCAGCAATCACTTTGGTGTCCAGATTGTGAGCCAACGTGATGATCGCATGGATGATCGATTCATAATCGTCACCGACCTCCATCGTCGAAACAAACGATCGATCAATCTTCAGCACATCGATCGGGAATCGATGTAAACAGCTAAGCGATGAATGCCCGGTACCGAAGTCATCCATGTGCAAGCGGATGCCAAGGTTGCGAATCTCGCTTAAACAATCAACGATTTGCTCGGGGCTATCCATGATCATCGATTCGGTGATCTCGAGGTTTAGCTGATTCGGTGAAACGTTCTCGGTTTCGAGGACATCTTTTAGCAGATCCACAAAATTAGCGTCGGCGAGTTGTCGTTTAGAAACGTTCACCCCGATGGAGATGGGGGGACCGTCGCCGCGGGCTTCATTTAACCGATGAATGGTGCGACATGCTTCTTCGAGGATCCAGCGACCGATGGGCACGATCAAACCGATCTCTTCGGCAACCGGAACGAATTCGGCGGGGCTGATCAAACCTTTGGTTGCGTGGTCCCAGCGAACAAGCGATTCCAACCCGACAATGACTCCCGTTTCGATATCGAAGATCGGTTGATAGACCAATCGCAGTCCCCCGTCTTTCAGCACGGTACGCAGCGCTTCTTCGAGCTCGAGTCGCTTCAGGACCGATTCGTGCATGGCGTGGTCAAACACCGCCAAACACTGTTTTCCGCTGAATTTGGCGCGGTACATCGCCAGATCGGCGTTTCGCATTAATTCTTCGGGCGTGGTCACCGAATCGTTTGAAAACGCGATCCCCAGACTCGTTCCGAGCGTTAATTCGTGGCCGCTGACGGTGTAGCGGCCGATTAGGTCGGTGCGAATTTGTTCGGCAAATTCGGTCGCCACCTCTTCGCTTGCGACATTGCCAAGGAAGATCACAAATTCGTCGCCACCAAGACGCGCCACCAAATTCTTGGTTTGCGTTTCCGAGCTGCGTGAAACGGCATCGACCGCCGCTTGCAATCGTTCGCCGATCGCAACCAACAACTCGTCGCCAACGGCATGTCCGAGGCTGTCGTTGATGATCTTGAAGTTATCCAGATCCAAGAAAATCAGCGCATCGCAATTCCCCGCACAAAAGGAACGATTCGCGAACCGCGACTCAAGCATTTGCTTCAGATGCGTCCGGTTAGGTAAATTGGTCAGCGAATCATGGGTCGCGGCATGCTGCAGTTCGGATTCCGCTGATTTGCGTTGGCGAATCTCGACATGCAATTGCTGATTTGAACTACATAACTGTTTCAGACGCCCGACCATGGTGTCGATATTGGTTGCCAAATCACCAAACTCGTCATTGCGATTGATTTCCGAGCGAGCCGAAAAGTTTCCGGTCTCTCCCATCCGCGTGGCGTGTTGCGACAATTGGTTCAGCGGATTGATCACGATTTGCTGCAACAACAGCAACAAGATCGAAAGCACGACAAAGGCGGCTGCGACGAGCGAACCAATCGCATAGTGCATCGCGATCCGGCCTTCTTGCGAAATATTACGCCGGACAAATGCATACGTCGACAACGCGGGATTGCCTTGAATGTCAAACAGCGTCCCTTGCGCAACGAGATTCTCTTCGTCGAGTTCGCGAATCGAGATCGGTGCCGCTGCTACCTCGTTGCTCTGGTCCTGACCTTTACGCATCGACACCGGACCTTGACGCATCGACACCGGCACGATTCGGTGTGAGGCCACGCTCAATGGATCAATCGCATCGACTTGGAAAGTGACGTCGGTCTGTTCCGCTTTCGCTGCAATCGCTTGCCGATCCAAGAAGCGACCGACCACGACCGCACCTTCCACGTGATCGTCCCCGTCGCGGGTGATAGGACGTGCCAGCACGATCATTGGACCGGCTTCGGTGATGATGACCCCGCGTGTTTCCGACGCGTCCGATGCCGAAAGCGATGCCGCGACAACGGGATGCGTAGCCGTCCAATCGTCACTGGGAAACGACGTAACAGAGGCTTGCGTTAGGTGGCTGAATTGCTGTTTGTGGCCAGGCGGATGGATCGATTGCCAGACAACTTTGCCGTCGTGATTGACAACCGCAAACATGTCGAGATGACGATCCGAATACGATTGTCGGCTCTGGCTGCGACGCTGAAAACATTCCTTCGTCTGGTCGACGTAATCTTGCAGCGAGTCCCAATCGGTTGGCAGGTCCAGGACCAGGTGCAAATTATCGACGTCGCGTTGGATGCTGGCGTGGCAACGCTGCAAATCTTTGGTTGCTTGTAATTGTTCGAGCGCGACGAAACGTGGCATCACCACGTATTGATGGATCGCGGTGTCAATCACCACATAGGTGATAAAGACCGCGATCAAGGACAGCAATATTTTCAGTCGCAGATTCATTCAGCCAAGTCCTACCCCGCCAGCACGCACGTCTCGTTCGGGCAGCATGACTTGCAATGGCAACAACGCAACATCATGTCATGAACGAATACGGAACGCGGGCGCCGCCCTTGCGGACACCAACGACAAACGTTCCGTCACAACTGTACGACAAAATTTAGACGCAACTGCGAATGCAGCTTTTCAGAAATCCGAAGCTTCAGCGGAGCGGATGGCGCAGGCGTTAGAGACCGAACAAACCGACCCACCGCCAGCGGCAAATTCGCCACTGGAAGCTCTTGCCTGAGCGGGCGTCAGGCGATGGCTCGCTAAAATTTTGGCAGTGAAACGGGATATTCGGGGGTGAGTTTAGCTTCCGGTCGTTCCGGAAGTCACCTATTCACCGAGGACATCGCGGGAGAGGCGGCAGAAAACCGACGCATCCCCAAAATCACGACGACACCAAAATCATTACCAGCCCAGGCTCGCGATACTTCGCAAGCGAATGGGCGCCAGACCGTCAAAAACGGCCCTCACGCCTCTTCTAAGCCGCTTCGTCGTAATATCCGGCCTCATCCCGGCCATCGCCGTCCCAGTCGCCTACCACGGGCTGGCTGCCCCCACTGGGGCGGGGCACTTCGATTTGCAGGTCGTTACCGGTGATCTTGCGGTCGCCGTCGGTATCGATGATCCACACATCGCCGCGTACGACCCCGATCTCGTCGATCCCGTCGCCGTTAAAGTCACCGACGATCGGTTCATCACCAGGGCGTCCAAATTCGGCTTTCTCGTCGTTGCGAGTCCAGCGTCCATCGCCATCGGTGTCGAGCATCCATGTGCCACCGCGGAAGACCGCGATTTGATCGATGCCGTCGCCATTCCAGTCGCCAGCGATCGGGGTGTCGACTTGTTCACCGTACTGGAACACGTGATCGACGGCGTCAGCACGCAAGTTGCCATCGTTGCCTCGACGCAAAAATCGCTCGCGATCTTCGCCACGGTCGTCAACATGTTTTGCCAATTCTGCGGCCGACAGCTCACGACGACGCTTGTTTTCGGGATCGGGAAGTCCAGGATCCTTCTTAATGCGTTGCGGGTCACGATGCCATTGACGACCAAAGATCGCGACGTCGTCTTTGCCGTCGCCATCCCAGTCGCCGACCACCGGGCGATCCAGTTCGGTGCCCAACTTGATCCACATGTCCCCTTCGTCCCAGCGTCCATCACCGTTCAGATCCACAAACCAATGTCCGTTGACGAACAGCACGGCTTCGTCTTTACCATCGCCGTCAAAGTCACCTGTCAACGCGATGGCATCTTTTTCGCCCATGGTCAAACGATCCGCGATCTCCATCATTTTGCCATCGGCGTTGACGATCACCCAGCGACCCGAGGTGTGCTCGCCCTCGGTCCAGTTCTCTTGCATCGAGGTTGCCCCGACGGTCTTGATCACTGCCGAACCGTCCTGCGCCGATCCTCCGGGGAAGCCCCCGTTGATCACACTAAGGTGCCACGACACCGCCCATTCATCATCCGCGACCATGGGTCGACGGATCGATTGAATCTCACCAAAACCAACCAAGCGAATCGAAGGATCGAATGTCTCAATCGGTGTATAGACTTTAATGTCTTCGATCGGATCTTCGATCAATTGAGGGATCGCAGGTTCAGTGATCGCGATCTCGCTAAAGTTATTGCTGCGGCTCGATCCGCCCGCTCCCAAGTTGATGAACAAAATTGCGTCATCGCGTGGATCAGTCGCTTCGCTGAGTGCCAGCGTTTGGATACGAATGGCATCGTCTTCGGCCAGAACGTCTGCGGGGTTAACCGCAACGCCGCCGGTGGAACCAGCAGTATCCAGACCGTCGATGAAGTTATCAGGTTGCACCTGATAAACACTGTAGGTACCAGGACGAAGTCCGGTAAATTCATAGAAACCAAATTCATCGGTCGTGACCCGGATCACGCCGTCGGGATAGACACCCGCGAGTGCCCGGTCGGATGTAAAGGCTTCGCCGAGAACGTTTCTCAGTTCGAGAGTCACGCCGCCGATTCGCAAGTCATCATCGGTCAACAATCCGTCTTTGTAATCACGCAAATCTTCGGCGTTCGGTGGTGTGTTGGCCGGAATTGCCGAACCGTCTTGGAACACGTATCCCGAGATCGTTGCGGGTGGAACTTCCGGAAAATCATAGTCGACTGCGTTGGTGCCGCTGGTCAGTTTGATTCCGCTGATCAGGTCATCGCCGGTCACCGCGCCGCCTGCGGATCCAGCCACCGCTCCGCCGTCAAACAAATCGACGGGCTGATGTTCGTGCACCGAGTAGGTACCCGGCGCGAGGTTGGCAAATTCGTAGTTACCAAACGCATCGGTGCGTGTTTGTGCAATTCGATTGCCCACTTCGTCCAACAATTCGATCAGAATATTACCGAGCGGAATGTCGCCCGAATTGAATACGCGGTCCAAATCGGTCTCTTTCCACACCGAACCGGAAATAGTCGAAGGTTCGTGTTCGCAGAAGTCATAATGGACGACGTTGGCTCCAGCGAGCA
>TARA_R110002073_G_scaffold160190_4_pt1 | contig 11272 bp, 8 predicted proteins | sample TARA_R110002073 | Tara Oceans TARA_R110002073 (sample SAMEA4397174) | marine metagenome | biome: Polar Biome; feature: [DCM] deep chlorophyll maximum layer (ENVO:01000326); material: water (ENVO:00002006), including particulate matter (ENVO:01000060) such as... | depth 40 m
TAACATCAACTTATAAATCGCACGTCCCCAGCGATCATTACGATGGATCGCTAGAAACTTCGATTCAATTACTGAGGTAGCGGAACTCGCGCGTGAGTTTCGGTCATGCCAGAAAACGAAAGTCTTGACGACTTCCGCTACGGCGAAATCCTATGTTTTGGGTTCCGAGTCGCCGTTTTCGGGATCGTTGTTAGGCGGTTGCTCGCCCGAGTCGGGCCCGCCCGAGGATGAGTCGGGATTCTGGTTTTCACCGCTTGTGCCGTCGTGACGCTGCCCGCCATCGGCACCCAAGTCGCTGCTGTTCGGATTGCCGCCTGGGTCGGACGGTCCATTCGCGGGATCGATGCCCATGCCGGGAAAATTGGTTTGATTTTCCGATTGTTGTTGCCGGCGTTGTTCGAGCTGACGCACGGCGCCTTTGAGGGAATCGAGCAGCCGAGGGACTTGCCCCGCCGCAACAAACACGCGCGAGCTGACGGCGCTCTGCGGAAAGAAGCTGGTGAGAAAGTCCAATCCAAACTCACTTGCACCGTGACCAATCATCACGCCGTTTGCGTAAACACCGCTGAGCACATGATCGGGCATCTTTAGATCATCGTAGATCTCTTGCGGAGTCGGGCGACGTGGCTGATTTTGTTGCGGATTGGCGGGTGGCGATGGAGGATCCCCAAATCGGTTGCGATACAAATCAAGGTTGGTCTGCAATGCGTCAATGAATTGCGGCATCACGGGATGAGGGATCACCACGCGTGAGGCAACACGATGCGGGCGGCCAATCGTTTGCAGGAAATCGATGATGAATTCACTCGGTCCAGTCATCACGATCGCGCCGGTGCTGAAGCAGCCTTCGGCAACGTGATCGGGCACTCTCGCACGCAGCGCCGGGTTGGCGTCGGCGGGATCGGGAGACGAATCTGATTCGGAAGTCATACCAGGGAAGCCGTTTCGTGAGATGAAGTCTTGGGTCGGTGGCGTACGCTTGAACCATGGTTGTAGCGATGTCCGCAGGATCAATTCAATGCGTCGCCCGCATAAACCCGAATTTTAGTCCGTTTCCGAGGACGATTCACGGGGAGGCTATCTTGTTTTGTTCCCGCTGGACCTGTTCCGGGGTCGCGGTCCGTCGTGGCAAGACCGTGCGTGGCATTGTCAGCAAACAGATGACAAAGGCAAAGATCACCGCAACGGCAACACCAAAAACCTCGAGATTTCGTACCGTTCCACTCGGAGTGGCTTCGGCAAGCGTCCACACCCAATTGGTGATTTGCCAGTGCGAATACGAGTAGTTTCGATAGTCGTTCAGGTGCAAACCGATCGAATAGGGCACCAATGCGGATAGCACGAGTACCGTGACCATCGCGGCGAGTCCAATTTCGACGCGTGGATGGTTGTTGATTCGCACCAACGCGACGATCCAGCGGACAGCAATCAAACCGGCCACTAAATAACTCGAAAACAAAATGCTGAGGCGAAATAGTGATTGTAGGTCGGACGCGCGAAAGCTCGCTGGTTGTTGGCGGTATTCAAAAACGCCAAACACCACGAACCCGGTCAACACCACGATGTTAACGGTCGCGAACACCAATCCAGTTGCCGGGCCTGGGGTCAGCCAAGTCAACGCCACACGTGCGAAAAAACTCTGCGGTAACTCGCGTCGGATCCTCGGAGTCATCACGGGGGATTCCGCCGCCAGCATGCTTCCAAATACAGTCCACATGACCGCCAATGCGACCGCAATCAAGATGAAAACGCTTCCGCTCTGGTCAAGTCCTCTGATCGCATAGGCTCCGATTGCCACCAAGATCATCGACAACACCATCATCGAAATGCGAAGGTGTGTCGAGCGGTTTTCACTCTCGGGGGTTAACTGCGCCGCCGTTGCGGTCAGCATCAAGTGGCCGGCCGATAATGACACCAGCAGCGTGGACGTACAGAGGAAAAAGATCCAGTCACTCGTTAGCGCGTTGCCGTTGAGGATCAGATCGATCACGAGATAGCCGATCGTATATTCAGCGAACAACAGGATCATCATCAACATCAGCAGCGTGGCGATGCGACCGGTCCGGCTTTGTGCCAACGGAGCAAGGAACAACGCCGCCACGGTCAAAACCAATCCGGCCACCAACAACGCGGCGATGATGATCAACGTGGTCGGCAAATCGACGCCACGTAGCGTGTAGGCATACGCCATGCATGGGAACAAGGCCACAAAATAGATCATCATTTGCAGCGACGCGCTGGCGAGTTTTCCCAGCACGATTTGCCAAGGGCTCAGTGCCGTGATCGATAGCAACTCAAGCGTGCCGTCGTCAATTTCGCCTTCTAAGGAACGATACGCGGCCAGCGGTACGACCAACAACATCGGGATCGCCAGCACCACGTAGTAGCCAATCATCAAACGTGCGGCTGAGGGAGTTGTGTAGATTTGTGGCATTTGCGACAAACTGCCGACGACGGTCCAGGCGAACGCGGCAAACAGCAGCACCGAAAACGTGACGACAAATTGGCGACTCTTCAGTGCTTGGCGAGTCTCTTTGACCAGGATCGGGTTCAGCCGATCCCCCATGGCTTCACACCAATCATCAAACCGATCCCAGCGATTTGCTGCGTTCATCTTGGGCATCGACGCGGTGGGGATGGATACACTTCCACTCATTGGACCAACCCTTCGGTGACCTGCAAAAAAACATCTTCGAGACTCTTTTTGTGTGACGAGACTTCGACCACGCGATACCCGCGACTCACGATCCAGGCGACCAAGTCGGCTTGGTCGCCTGCGTCTCCTTCAAATTCGAATCGCAAACATTCGCCATCAATGATCATTTTTTCAACGCTTTCGCGGGTCGAGATATCTTCCGCACATTCGCTGACTCGATCAAGCAAACGAATCGACAATTCGCGATGCGTTTCTCGTTGCCGTTGAATCTGTTCCACGCTGCCGGTTGCCAGCAATGACCCCTGTTCGATGATGCCAACTGAGTCGCACATTTCAGCTAGTTCGGTCAAAATATGGCTACTGATCAGCACCGTTTTGCCTCGATCGGCTAACTCGCGAATCATTTTGCGAAGCTCGATGCGAGCTCGCGGGTCAAGTCCTGCGGCGGGTTCGTCCAAGATCATCACGGAGGGATCGTGAATCAGCGCGCGTCCCAGACACAGCCGTTGTTTCATGCCTTTGCTCAAGCCGCGAATCGGTTTTTCAGCCATACCTTTGGTGCCGGTAAAGTCGAGCACCCAGTCAAGGCGTTGGTTCCGCTCGCGTCCCACCAGTCCGTTGGCCCGGGCAAAAAAATCGAGATACTCTTTGCAATTAACATCGCGGTAAGTGCCAAACGAATCGGGCATAAAACCAAGTCGTCGACGGACGAGTTCTGGATCGTTGACGACGGAAAACCCATCGACAAACGCGTCTCCGTAACTCGGTAAATCGAGCGTGGCCAAAATCCGCATCGACGTGGTCTTGCCTGCGCCATTGGGGCCGATGTAACCAAAGACGTGGCCGCGAGCCACCGTGAACGAAATGTCATTGACCGCTTTCGTTTTCCCAAAAAAACGATGCAGCCGACGCAGTTCGATGCAATCGGTCTCGCCGTGATGCACCCCGCCGGACGCGTTGGATGCCGATGTCAAATTACCGTTTGCGCCGGAACCGGGGATCGCAAACGAGGGAGTCGTATTCATTTGAGTGTTCCAAACACGTAACGGACGCTATCGACAAGTTCGGTTCCCGAGACCAAGACCACGTCGCTGCTGACGTCCGAGACAGCCACAAAATGATCATGCGGAATTTCTCCTTCCAATTGCATCCGTTGATTCAACCAATGTTCGAAGGAACCCGACAGCACGTCGGTTTGCGACATCGATTGATGTTTAATTTGTTCGCTGATGGTGATGATCAAGTCCCGTGTCGTCCGCCGGTAATTGCGTTGCGGCGAGCGATACAAGTCCTCCTCCATCGGTCGAAATTGGTTGTACAAATCGCCGATCAGTTTCGAAGATTCCGCTCGCGTAATCGCGATGCAGTGAACCTTCTCGCTGTCGCCGGGAACGTGGTCGGCGAACCAGTAATCACCGTCCGAGTCGCGGATGATGCATTGACGCAGTGCAAAGCCAAAGCGATTGGTGATCGTGGCGGAGGGAGCAAGCGGATCGAGTTTCTCGGCTTCGATGGACAGCGTCCCAATCTGCTCGCGAGGTTGGTGGACAATGAATTGACGCTGTTGACGTGACGGCAGGAACGCACTGTCAAAGACTTGTTGATCCGATTCAAGGCGAATGTTTCCAAGAATCGCAGGGCTCCGCTCGGTCAGTTCCTCCCATGACCCGGCGCTGCCGTCGCTATAACGCATCACTTCGGCATCGCCGGCAAACGACAAACCTTCGGTCGGTCGCAGTCCGGCAAAATAAGTCGATTGGACTCGTTCACCCGCGTTTCCCGAAACGCCATCGACCCACGTTAATTGACGGATCCGCGCCGAGGTTCCAAAGCCGTCCGAGAGGATGCCGTACGTGAACATCAATGCGGTAGTCACGATTGCCAACACAGGTGCAATCAAAAACATCAGATAGGTGCGGCCTCGTTTCGCAGTGCTGCGGTAGGCAACCGGGCCGACCAAGATGACAAACAAGGCAAGCAGTCCCATGAATGTGTAGACCGGCGGTTGGGCGACACCGGGAATCAACCAGCGACCGAAACGCCGGTCGCCGAGAATCGGGTCGACCCCACGCCGCAACATCGGCGAAACGCGATGTCCAAGCGTGTGTTCGACCACCCACCATTGCCGCCCGCTGGGAAATTCCTCGTCATCCAATTTCCGCAATCCAAAAGCGATTCCCGCACCAAGGGGACGTAACCAAATTTTTTTGTTCCAGCTTTCATCCACAGGTCTGCGAATGTTCTCGTTGAACATGCTTTCCGGAGTGATGAAATTTAGTACCAATGACTTAGGGCGCTCGGCTGTTAATTCGAGCGTGTCCACAAAAGATTGCTCCGATGCGGAATCGTAAAGGGCGATCGATCCGCCGTTGAGCACCCATTGCTCAATCGCTTTATATTTGCCGTTTTGAATCGCGGCTTTCACGGCCGATGGATCGACGATGATCAAATCATAGTGTTGGTAACCTCGCCAATCGGTGGGCAATTCGGATTGCCCCGCCACGCCATGGGGACCGTTCGAAAACACCGATTCGTAAAAGCGAGGGTCGTCGCGGGGGGCTCCGATGGTGCCGCGAAACGACGATGCGGCAAATTGAGGGTCTTGGTAGATAAGCGGGCGCAGATCGGGAAGCGCGGCGAAATCGACGACGTCACTATCGGTGATTAACAACCAATTCAGGTGTTGTTCATGACTGTAAAAATCGGTATCCGCGGCGCCGATTATTGCCACACAATCCTCTAGCGGTCTGTCCTGCTCGTAGACCGCAAGTTGATACTGGTAGCCAGCCGAAAATTTCGGCAGATAGCGGGTCACACGTGCCGAAGTGGCTCCCTGAGGAAGTAACAGCGGTACATCGATGAGCAACCCATTGGTGGGCGGCAATTGCCCGTCGGGGTCCGAGCGAAAACGGATCGTCAATCGACGGTCCGCCGCAAACGTGCTGGTCGAACGGGCGATAATGTTGACCGGAACACTGCCTGAGGAAGGCTGTTTCGCGAGTTCGATGTGCAAAGTGAAGCCGAGCGTATTGGCTTTGGTCGTTGGCAATCGCACCGTTCCGCTGGTCGGCGGCAACAACGGGTCAAGCAATGTAGTCGGATTGGGGTTGCTTGAGGGGGGATTTGCGGTTGAGCTTGCTACGGACGCATCGGATTGACCGTCATCGGGTTGACTCTCATCGGCTTGCGCCGCCGACGCTAAAACGGTGGCTGCAAAACAGCCAATCGCGATCAACAACGCAATAAATCGCATCGGCGTCGTGACCGGGGGCAGCGTCGTGACTGCAGGAAAGGCGAACCAGCATCGGTGAGTGCAGATCATGCGTTGTGCTCCCGTGGCGGCATGATTTGCGGAGGCAATTGGCCTGCGGCAAACGGGCTGCCTTTTAGCGTTTGTTCATCTTCGGCATGGAACCACAGCGACGAAACGGCCCAAGCAAAAAGGAACGTCAAGGCAAACAAGGCAAAACAGAGCAGCGGAACGGCTAAACCAAGGATTGCCGCGGTTGCCAAGGCGCCGCCGCTTCCGGCTTGACGGGCCACTGCCGCAATCACCGCCGCCAATGTGGTGATCGCGAAAACAAAGCGGAATGAGATGCGAGGAAGCAATCGGCTGCGCACGACCGGTTGCGCCGAAGAGGGTTTCGCACTAGGCATGAAAGATAAGATTGCAATCGAGTGAAGAGAGAGGGAAACTCTGGCTCGATGATTATACTGGTTTCGGAAACCCCACGTGTTCCATTTTTACGCTCTCTGATACGATTTTTGCGTCTTGGAATTTGTCGATCGTGCGGCGGGTCCGCTATGTTTGCTGTCCCGCGTAACGCAAACTACGAATGATCATTTCATGAGCTTCGTCCGCATCGACATCCACAGCGACTTCCATGTTGATGGGCCATTCCGGTCGCAGACGTTGATCGAACACGGTGACGCCGCGGGTCAATTCGCCGTTGGTTTCCACTTTCCCTGCCATCGATTTCCAGGTGAAAAGATCGGGCTCGATCAGTGACAAGATCGTGGTAGCATCGTACAACGGGATCAGTTCGCGTCCGAGCAATTGATGCGCGGCGCGAAACGCAAAGGGGATGAGTTTGTGTAACAAGTTTCCGGCGCGGGAGTAACGTGCGGGCAATTTTTCCAACAGATCCACCCCGAAACTCATCGCATCGGTGATATCAAGGGGAATCAAGCTCTTGGTGGTGGCGGATTCAAACACGTCCTGGGCCGCCGCCGGATCAAAGTACATGTTGAATTCGGCCGACGCAGTCACATTGCCCGAATGCGAGACCGATCCGCCGCCAATCACAATTTTGTCTAACAGTGGCAATACCGCCGGATCTCGGCGACAAACGCGAGCGATGTTCGTCGTCGGTCCCAAGCACACCACCGTCACTTCGTTGGGGTATTTGCGAGCGAGTTCGGCGATGACTTTTTCGCTTGCCGGCAAATGTTGACGCGCCGATTCGGGAAAGTTGCAATCGCCTAGCCCGTCATTGCCGTTGAGATGGCGATCATCGACAACCGGTGCATCTTCGGGATGCCCGGCTTTGCCGATCCGCGGATATTTGGTGGGGTCAAGCTGTTGGAGCACCGCGATCACATTGGACGTGGCTTGATCGGCATCGACCGTACCCGCAGTTGCAGTGATCGCCAACACCTCTAACCTCGGGTCAAAAAGTGCCATACACAATGCCGTGGCGTCATCGATACCGGGGTCACAATCGATAATGATTTTGCGTGTCATGGAAATTCTTTGGTTTCAATACCGTGGCGTGAGCGAGGGGGGCGTCGCAGCATGAGCGAAAAGGATATCGTATCATGGCGATTAAACCCAGTATAAACTTGACCTAACTCAAATTCTCTTCCCTCCCTCTCTCTAGTTGAACCCTCAGATCTCGCTATGGCATCACTTTTTCAGGCCGCAATCGTACAAGCCAATTCCGGGACCGATCTGGACGAAAACCAAACCAGTGATTTGATTGACGCGATGCTGCGTGGCGAGGCCGAGGAACGCGATGTCGCAAATTTATTGCTTGCACTAAAGGAAAAAGGGGAATCGGTTAGCGAGCTGGTCGGGGCTTCGCGTGCAATGCGTCGCCACATGACCCAAATTCCTCATTCTCACCGTGTGCTGCTGGACACCTGTGGGACGGGCGGCAGCGGCAGTGGGACGTTCAATATCAGCACTGCCGTGGCGATTGTGGCCGCCGCAGCAGGGGTCGCTGTCGCGAAACATGGGAATCGCCGCGCGACCAGTTTGACCGGGTCGGCCGACGTGCTCGAAGTCTTGGGGGTGCCGATCGAATCCGACGCCGAGTCGGTCGCTCAGCGACTTGATCGTGATGGCATTTGTTTCTGCTTTGCCGCCAAGTTGCATCCGGCGATGCGGCATGTGATCGGAGTGCGGCGTCAGCTGGGCGTCAAAACCTTATTCAACTTGCTCGGCCCCCTCTGTAACCCCGCCGGGGCGACCCACCAATTGCTTGGGACCTCGACCCCCGAAACCCAAACCATGGTGGCTGCCGCCATCGGAGCTCTGGGAACCACCCGTTCGTTTGTCGTACATGCTGCCGATGGACAAGACGAAGTTTCGCTCGACGGAGCCACGCATGTCATCGACGTGCAAGCGTCCGAAAACAAAACCTACGATTGGACGCCCGCCGATTTTGGGCTGCAAGAGACGACCCGAGACGCTTTGGCGGCGGCGAATCCGAACGAAAGTGCCGAAATTATTCGCCGGGTCTTTCACGGTGAATCCGGGCCGTGCCGCGATGCCGTGCTGGCGGGGACCGCCGCAGCACTAGTGTTGGTGGGCGTCGCGAGTGATATTCGCGATGGGGTCAAGAAAGCGGCTGAAACGATCGATTCCGGGGCTGCAAAAGACAAGCTGGCGTCCTTAGTCGGTCACTAGGGCCATCATTGCGCCCCCGTTTTTACGCTGGTTTGCAGCAGTGTGATTCTCGTTAAACTCGCTCGGTGAAGAGCGATCTTTTTCGTTCCTGCAAAGTCTATTGACCTTGCCCTTAGCATCCTGCTGTGGTTCGTGATCGTTGCAAATGCCACGCTTTGGAAATCTTCAATGCTTCCTACGCATCGGTGCAACATTTTTCGGTGCCTTTGAACTAGACTGTTGGCTTCCAGCCTTTAATTTCCCTCCCAGGAACCCACCCATGAAAAGAATGTTTGCCTCGCTTACCTTGACCTTGCTCACTCTGTGTGCAAACGGCGTTGTTCGAGCCGAAGCCCCTCCGGAAGGCTATCGTGCGATCTTCGACGGCAAAACCCTCGACGGATGGCAAGCTCGTCCTCACTTCAATCCCACCGAGCTGGCCAACATGCCTGCCGAGGAGCGAGAAGCGAAGCAATCGCAGTGGATGTCGGAAGCCAAGCAGCACTGGACGATCGAAAACGGCGAATTGGTTAACGACGGCAAGGGCCCCTACCTGACCACCAACGACAATTTTCGTGACTACGAATTGTTGCTCGAATACAAAACCGTGCCTCGCGCCGATAGCGGCATCTACCTAAAGGGCACGCCTCAAGTTCAAATCTGGGATTCGACCGAGGAAGCTAAATTCAAGATCGGTGCGGGACTCGGCAGCGGTGGACTTTGGAACAACAGCGCCGGCGCCCCCGGTAAAGATCCCGCCAAGTTGGCGGACAAGCCATTCGGCGAATGGAATTCGTTCAAAATTCGCCAAATTGGTGCTCGCACCAGCGTTTGGCTCAACGGCGAAAAGGTCGTCGATAACGCGATCATGGAAAACTTTTGGGATCGCAAATCGCCGCTCGCGGTCGAGGGACCCATTCAATTGCAAACCCATGGTGGCGAAATCCGTTGGCGCAATCTGTTCGTTCGCGAGTTTAGTGGCGACGAAGCAAACGAAATCCTCAGCCGCCGCGATAACGATTCTTTCAAGTCGCTGTTCAACGGCGAAAATTTGGACGGATGGCAAGGAGCCGTGGATAACTACGAGGTCGTCGATGGTGCCATTCGCTGCAAAGCCGGCCACGGTGGGTTGTTGTTGACCGACGACGAGTACAGCAACTTCGTCGCTCGCGTTGAATTCCGTCTGCCACCTGGTGGTAACAACGGATTGGCAATTCGCTCGCCACTTAGCGGCGATGCGGCCTACCAAGCGATGACCGAGTTGCAGGTTCTTGATTCAGAGCACCCTAAGTACGCCAAGCTTGACCCACGCCAATATCACGGCAGTGCTTACGGAATGATTGCAGCAAAACGAGGTTATTTGCGAGAAACCGGCCAGTGGAATTTCCAAGAAGTGACCGTCGATGGCAGCCGAATCAAAGTGGAGCTGAACGGCAACGTGATTTTGGACGGCGATGTCGCGGATGTCACCGAATTCTTGGCCAACCGACCGCATCCGGGCAAGGATCGCAAGTCGGGTTACTTCGGTTTCGCTGGTCACAGTGATCCCGTTGAATTCCGAGACGTTTCGATTCGTGAATTGCCCGCCACTGCTGCGGCGTCGAACTAAAGTTTTCGGTGCATCGTTACAGTCCACGCCCCCAGTGGCGTGGACTCGTAGGGAATCCAGACCGTGAAAAAATCTTCCGCCCAAGCGTGTCTCGGCGGAGGTTGCAGGTGGTTTTTGTAGCGGTGCGGCGCAGACCGCCCGGTCGAAATCGAACGTCTTTCACGCTGCAACCGGACGGCTCTCGCTGTGCCGCCTGAACGCTAGCAACGTCAACCGTCAATTACGGTATTGTTCGTGACACTTTGTGCACAAAGTGCCCATTTGATCCAAGTGGCGAGTCGCCGATGTGTGGTCGCTATTTCGGATCGCGTCTTCGAGCTTCGCCGCGACTTTTTCAGCGGCAATCATTTGATTCCAGTACGCGTCGTCGTCGCCGGTTCGATCGTTCGTTTTGGATGATGATCTCAGACGCACCGCTTCTCGGAAACCTTCGCGAAGCAGGGTTGCTTCGCCTGCGGGACGTAAATCAGGATGCGAATCCAGAAGTGCCCAGTCCTCATCGGCAAACGAATGGAGGTGTTCGTTGGATTGATCGATTGCCACCATCAGTGAAGCCATCGAATCGATCGGACCGATCGGAACCAGCGGGGGCAGTGGTTTATCGTCGGCGGGCATTTTGAAAGATTTGACGTCACGCCACAGACCTGGGTAGTGCTTGCTGGTGCCTGCCTTTTCCAAAATATGCATTGCCGATTCGTGGTCGGCCGACCCATCCGCAATGCACGCGACGGCGGCTGCCGTGGGGCCGCGATGTTTGCCGTGATGGCAATGGATGTAGAACGGGCCCTCGGCGTTTTTAATGAGATTGACAATCGATTCGCCTGCGGCTTGATCCAGCCCATCGTATCCGATTGGGATATGCACGTAACGTAAACCCGCCCGCTTGGCCGCCGCCACGTCCGGCCGAGCTCCATCGACGCTGACCACGGTGCGAACGCCCAATTTGGCAATCTCGGCAAAGGCGGCATCATCGTCCGGCTGCGCCCCCGAATAGATTCGCTCGGTCAATTGGAAGAGGTTGTGAAGATGCGAGGACGAATCTTGCGGAGGTGATTCGATCCGCAGCGGCGGAGCCGGCGTGGGACTCGCAGACTGGGTCGAGGCCGCTGTTTCTTCG
>TARA_R110002073_G_scaffold29354_1_pt1 | contig 11270 bp, 24 predicted proteins | sample TARA_R110002073 | Tara Oceans TARA_R110002073 (sample SAMEA4397174) | marine metagenome | biome: Polar Biome; feature: [DCM] deep chlorophyll maximum layer (ENVO:01000326); material: water (ENVO:00002006), including particulate matter (ENVO:01000060) such as... | depth 40 m
TGAAGTGGCTAACGTTAATTATACACTGCCACACATATCCCATACCTTTAAACAAGGTCACCGGGTAATGATCCAGGTCCAAAGTTCATGGTTCCCGCTCGCTGACCGTAATCCTCAGCAGTTTGTAAATATTTATCAAGCAAAAGACGAAGATTATATCAAAGCGACCCATACAATCCATCGCTCAAACGATTATCCTTCGAGCGTAACGATACCGAGGATAGCCAATTAAACTTTAATGCATTAACCTATTCGTTTTATGCTATAGAGACCTATAGCAACCGAAGGGCCGGGCATGCGACTATTAATGGCGATACTAGGGTATATTAACGGCAAAATTGGCGTTAAATGTAGTAAATGCCTGCGTTTGAAGCAGGGTAAATGCTTTGGTCGCGAGACGTCGGAACTTGAACAAAACGAGTCGCGAACTTGTGGTTTCTGGAAAAAACGCTACGTATGGATCAAGCGCCATTCAGCCGATCAAAATAGCGATACCAAACTCAAACATCATTCTGATTGATCCAAAGTACTTCTTTTATCGAATCTTATATAATTCGATTGCAACGCTAGTAAAACGTCCTGCAAGATGAAGTAAATTGACCCATGTCATACTTAGCGGTGTCAAAAGCTTGTATCAATGGTGTAGAGCATTTAATTCATCATTTTAGAAAAGCTCCAATAAAATATGTACAAACTTAGAAAGGTATAAGATATGTTTTTAAACGCACAAACCACCAAGTTCATTGAGGAGAGGGATCATTATCTCAGGCAAAATGCAATGAGCACCGACGATCTTTCAGAGTTTCATCTTAAAAAAATAGCTGACCGTGCCGGTGTATCACTAAAAACCGTGATGGAAGATGCGAAAGCATTTAAGTTCGACATCAGAACCCACAAACCCCAGCATTAGTTTCACATATCAGTGCAGGGGATAAAGTAAAGCGTATTAATATCAACGAATTAATCCGCATATAATTCGCATAATATATATTATGGAAAATAATTGTTGTGGTTCAATGGTGGATAGACACCATTTTATCTAATATTAAAAGATCGTTTACAGTTTCCCCCTTATTATCATTTCAGTAAATATTGGGGTTTAGTAAAATGCGTAAAATTTTAAATGAATTAGGCTCTCTGCCGTCTTCACGACTTTTTATTCTATCAGAACTTATAGAACAATTTTCTCGATCTGTTCAAACTCTCGCGGTCGATAAAAAAAAGCGTGAAGAATATGAAAAAGAAAAAGAGCGTGCTGGTTTGCGAAAAAGTGAAAAACACAGGCTCCAGAAAATGAAGCTCCAGCGGAAAATTATGGTGCGTTATCTCAAAGGCCAATCCTTCGAGCAAATTGGTGGTGTGTTTAATTACCATCCGAAAACGATTTATAAGATGATTAAAAAATATCAGCATGATTTATCAGTGTTGCATCAGATTGATTATGATATTGAGAAAAAGAAAATTACAGACGCCGAGCGAATGATCAAAAGCGGCAAAAGCAAAAAACAGATAATCAGGGAATTACATATTTCTGCACATTCTGTTGTCGCTGTAGCTCAAATGAAAAATTTAGAATTGCACCCGTAAAAATCACTAACATTAACTTGCCCAAAAATAAACCAAGTTAATGTTAGTGAATATCCTTGACACTCTTATTAAGTGAAAAACACAAAAAAATAGCCACCTTTTCAAAAATATGAAAAAATGACTTTTTTTAATGGCCGTTAAAGTTCGAAAAATTAAGTGTATGTTTTTAAACGATAACTAAAATCCAGGATCTCGAGATCCTCGATGACCTGGGCGAATGCCGGTGTTGCTCTTTTTAGGGGAAAAACATTAAAATGACACTAAGTAATCCAACGGCAAAAACGGGTAAATAAAAATCCATCCTGTTATCTTTATTCTTCCATAGCCACGGTATAAGCGGATTAAGATATTTAAATGTTGTCAAACCAAGTGCGCTTTCTGCGTCCCTGACCTCGCGGCCATAGAAATAAACAATGGGTATTAGCCCCGCATAAAACACTTTTGGCATTTCAGGAATAATGAAGGTAAAAACCAGCATTACGATAAATGCTATAACTGCATGAGGCCATGACTTATCCATGTTTCACCACATTAATTATATTTTTCTTTGTTGCAGTGGTATCAAGCTTTCCGTCTGCAAACATTGCAATAACACGGGCATCGTTGAGCATTTGCGCGCGTGTCCATTTCATTGTAATTTCTGGAAGCTGTTGAGCTTTTCGGTTTTGTCCGTGTCTTCTTAATCGTGCCATGTTATTTATCCTTTTTTGATAATGAAAATTTTCCTGATATGAGCCATCTAAGCCCAAACGTTGCCGCATAAATGCCAACGAATAGCACTTGATAAAATGGTGGTGCTTCCTTGAGCATGGACCACCCTTGACGGATTGATGCTTGTATCGCCGGATATGGCAAAAACCCCGCTATAAACGGCATTAAAATGACGATAGCGAGTATTTCATCAAGTATGGTGTGCTGGCGCTGTCTCTGAGCTTCAATGTCATAATTACCTTCGGTTTGCGCTTGCTTTTCAATGCGTGTTATCTCAGCATTGGTTTTTGCTTCTTTTACGCGCCCTCTCCTTTCAAGCCAGCCACCGAATATATTTGCTACCGTGCTAAATATCATTTGTTAATTCCGTTTTTAAGTTCCAAATGGAAAACCCGCTTTTCAATTTTCCAGATCAGATAAAATATTGCATATGTGGCAATATCGGCACCGCCCGAAAATATAGAAATAAATTGTTCCATTTATAAAACTTTCTTGACCAAATTTTTGCCGTTAGGTGTGGCAACAAGAAAATAAATAACGCCGCCAATGGCCGCATATTTGATAATTTTGCTTGTGCCGCTTCCGGTGAAAAAGCCGCCAACAAAGCCCGCTATGCCTACCGCCGCCGGAATGAGTAAAGGTAATGCCATTTATTTAACTCCTGTAAAAAATATGGTCGCCGATTTGCTTGATCTTCGTCAATGAAGCCGCCCAGCTCGGATTAATGTTGTAAGTATGGTAATGGTCCGCGCCCTCGGTAATGTCCGACAAGGTGCCCTTTAAAACACCCTTGGCAATATCGAGAGCTTTTCGAAATTCGGGGTTTTCATCGGTAACGGCCAATAATTTTGAACGGTTCGGGTCGCCAATGTTCCACGCTGAGAACTGAAAATCTTTGGTTGCCACATCGACAATTGAACGGCCAAAATAACCGCCTTTATCAGCACGGTTTTTAATGACGTTTGCCACGGCCTGCATTCCTCGTTCGCCCTCGCTTCGAGCCTCGGCCCAGATCGTTCTTGCAAGTAAATCAATTTCGTTTCTCATGAGGTAAATCTTTCCAATTATCAATAGTGCGCCTAAGGCAATAATTAATTTTTTATTAGAGTAAATCATAGCTTGTGTACACACTGGCAGTATTCCCAGCCACGCCAGTCACTACCGCCTGAAGCTCCGCACCTGCGGCAAGATAATAATCCCTGAAATAGTTCTTCGCCTTGTTCACTTCCTGTTCAATACCAATAATGTCGCCATCAACATTAACAGCCGCATAACCATTACTTGCCGTTGCTGTGAGCCAGATCACCATGTTGCGGATAATGGCACCATTGACGTTTGCCCCCGCCGTTATGATCGTGTCCGTATTTGCTGCTGAACCAACTAAAGAACTTGCTTTATAAGACCCGCCAAACGGGGTTATGGAACCACCATCTGTTGATAGAGGTTGACCACTTACGCCAACGGTTCCAATAATACTTGTTCCATCGGCGGGAACGGCGCGCCCTTCCTGAAAAGTAATTCTTTGATCAGGCGTATAAACTTTATAATCAACTGAGACAGAATGAGGGTTTTTAATATAAGCGTTTTTATATTTTAAAAACGCTGGCACGCCCTTATAAATCCGCTCGTCAATATCGGCCTCGCCCTCAATTGAAAACTTCACATCAAGATATTCTTTATCACAACTTTGAATAAAAAACTGTCTGTGAGCACCTTCGCCAAGCTGTACCACTTGCCCCGCTGTTAATGTTCCTGTGTGTAATGACATTTCTATTTTTTCCTATTCATTATGATCATGAAAATTATTAATGCAGCAATTCCAATACCGCCATATTTTACCAGCTCTTTGCCTGCATCAATGACGCCGCCCGCTGTTGAGCTAAAGGCCTGCGATAAAGCCGCGCTGGACGCCGTTAGGCTTTCGCCTGCTACATTCTCAGCAAAATCAAAGGCGTCTTCAATCGCGCCGCCGTCGAGTGTGGAAATAGCAACATCACCACTGGTCATTATTGCCCCGTCACCAAGATCATTATTTACAGAATGATCGCTGTTATCTTCAAATTCGTTACGTACAGAATGATCGCTGTTATCTTCAAATTCGTTACGAATAGAGTTGTCAATTTCTTGATCAAATTCTATAGAATTATCAATATCAATTTCATATTCCTGTTGATTGAGAACGCGATTATCAAACGCTTGGCTTGTGGTTGCGTTGCTGCTGGATGATTTGCCGCCCATTATGCAAGTACCTTTCGCATGGTGATTTCGTCGGGGTCGCCATCGTCGATTTCACTATAACCAAGCCCCATTGTGAGGATTGCCAGTGCTTCTCTTTTTGTGTGAAAACGAATTGATTTTTCGCCGTATTTAACAGCAAATCTTTCGAGGAAATCCAAAACCATCGGAACTAACCTTTGACCGCGATAAGTGCCGCCACCTGCTACCACGACCATTTCGCCGCCGTGGGGCATTTCATCATGACGCAGGCCAATTGAGCCAATGCGCAGGCCGTCAATTATGACGCCGTAAAGGGATAGCCGCCCCGCTTTCATTTCTGAGCGGTAAAAACTATTTGTTCCGTTATGGGAAAAATCTTTAAAATCATCTCTGGCTTTTTTATCAAGTTCATAGATGTTTATTATTTCAACACTAGCCATAATATTAATCCCGCCATCCCTACCGCCGCAACTGGTACAATGGCCTTGATAAGTTGGTTAGATGCCGGTTCCGCGCCAAAGGCACCAGTATTAAAACTGAAAGTATTGGTGCTTCTGACCTCGGACGGTCCCGCATTGCCACCAGTTAAATTTAATGGGTTCAGGGGTAAAGGCGGCATTATTTCACCGCCTTAAGAACCACCATCAACGCGACTAAACCAGCTACGGCAAACGCACCATATTTGATTAGATCATTGTTACCTTTGACCTCGGCGGGAATTGCCGCCGAAGCCTGAGTATTTACCGCCGTGTTATACGATCTGGCAAGTGCGCTTTCTTCATCAAGAAATTTGCTTTTTAATTTGAAATCAAAAAACGTATCGCCAAATTGTGAGGCCTTACTGATCAGATCACCAAAGATAGAACTGGACGGAATTGCATTGCTTTCTGTGGGCATAATTAAGCCTTTCTTGGTCCAACTTGTTCAATGATCATATCAAAATCAATGGCCGCAGCATCAAGACCAAATTCAAGGCGCAATTTGTGCGGTTTATTTTGATCAATCAGGTTTGTACCGTTGATAATATCAGTAAATCGGGCTGTTAATTGTTTGCCTGAAAATACAAAAATATCAGTCTGCGGGTCATAGCCTGCGGATTGACGGACATAATCATAAATGATTTTTGTGGCTTCACCGATTTTTTCATTACCAACATAAGCCTCAACACTGAGGATTTGATCAGTCATGCAATAAACCGAATTGATCACACGGCCACGGTCAAATTCAATGTTGACGTTTTTCTGTGTGAGGCCTGCGGCATTAACCGTTTGGCGATCAGTCGTTATAATTTCGCCATTGGTCAGGTTAATATCACGCCAAATTTTATGACCTTCAAGGGTTGGTGTGGCAACAGCATTGAAATTAACAACAATCTGGAAGTTGTTAATATTACCCATGCCCCACGCTGTACGATCTTCACCGACTGCGGTTAGGCTGTCAGGCTGTGAGAACCAAAGAGGCAAAATTCCATCTACCCACGGAACGCCTTTTTCCTCGTTAATGCTGATAATTTCATTGGGTGTTAAATCCCATTGAACAGTACCACCAAGATAAACTTGGATGCTGGCAATGTTGGTAATGAAATTTGCTTTTGTTGCTGGCACGGATAGGCCAAATGTGTGGTGTAACAAAATACCGTAATATGTGCCAATCGGGTCAACTTCGAGAACCGCGCGGCCTGCTGAAACAACGCCGCTAAATGGGTTAATAATTGGTCTTACAATTCTGTGTGCTTGTGGCATGTTCTTAACTTTCTTTTCATGTTTAAATTGGGTTAGGAATTAACCGCCAAGACCATCTTTTGCGTCTTTGATCAGGGGTAAATCTTCGCCATACTTGAAAAGCAAGCCAGTGAGAATTATTGCCACCATTGTGAAGGCCACGCCTTTAATTGCTACTTTGTTCATCGTCTTTCTTTCTTAAATAAAGTTGGGTGAGAACAAAGACCGTCAGGCCTGCCAAAACAGTGGTGTAAAATTGGTTCATTTTGAGCATTTAATGTAGTCCGTTATCCTCGTGATTAAGGTCGGATTACATTGTTGTGATTTGAAAAATTTTTATAAGGTGGGCAAAACCGTTAGGGAAATATCCCTAACGGAAAAAGTAACTTTTTTGATTATTTTTGATTATTTTAAAGGCGGGTTTTTTCCGCGCGAAATATCGCCGTTGTCCGTAACGATAAAACTATGATTTTTAAGGCCTTTTAGCTCTTTTGCGTGTTCACTTCCAAGGCAAGCCCTAACAACATCGCCAACGTCACCCATGACGGGAAAAAAGTAAACGACTGTGGCATTATCCCTAAAATCAGGGTGAACCAGTGTAGGTCTTTGGGTCGCGCCCATGAGTTCAAGGCCATAATGTGCACCTTGAAGAATAGCACGTTCAAAGCCATCAAATTGCCTCGGCCTTTTGTGGCCGAATGAAATATTCAGTTCGTCAACGGCGAGCATAATCTTGCCAGTATGTTCGCCGTTATAATAACCCAATTGCAGCTTTAAAAGTGCCAATGCAATATTGTGTAATGCTTCTGGTATACCCGTTTCAGGTGGCCTAAAAACAACACTAAAATTACCATGCCATTTCTTTTTAATATATTTTAAAAGTCCGGCAATTGTATGCGCCTGATAATAGCCATCTTTAACGGTAAAATCGCGGGGTGAGCCTGCAAAAACAACTTTGCGTTTATGCTGTTTCAGGAGGCTTAACATCTTCGTTGTCTTGCCTGAGTTCCTCCGCCCGAATATCGCTGTCACTTCCGCGTCTTTGATCGTCTTTTTCATCATCCTTAGCCTTTTTGCGCTGTTTGTTTTCCGTGCTGATACCTATCGCAATTATAAATGTTAAATTGGCAATTCCTTTGTACCGTTCATAATATTTATAGAGATAATCAAACTGCCCTATCATCGGTTTCAACATCGGCATGATGTTGGTATAAACCTCACTGGCAGCAAGTTGGACCTCTGCATTTTCTTCATCCAACATTTCCAGCGTCATATATGGCTGTTTTTCTTTCAACATTAAAAAGATGTTAGGGGCTTTAAGTGCTTTTACAAATATTTTGCAGAAGAATTTTTGCTCAATTTGTTCGTGTTCTTCTTCGGACATTTCCCTAACGGTATTTTCCTGATTATCAGCCGTTTTTGTTTCTTGTTCCGGCTGTTCCGTCATTTCTTCCATAATGGCGTCAATGTCGGGACTATCCCCAAAGTCCTGTATCTTCTCGCTCTGCTCGATCTGGAGTGTCTCCTCCGTTTTCGGTGTCGATTTTGGCGGGGTCTGGTTTTTCTGTTTCTTGCTCAATTGCTTTGTCCTTTTTAACAATTATTGAATGAAAATTAACTTGTTCGAAGTGTGGAAGTTTGCCCGTTTTATCTTCGTGCTGTTCGGACATTTCGCGCATTCTTTGGCTTGTCGTCATTGGCCATCTTGGACCTTGAACAGTGCAGGCCTTGCCCTCAATTTCTGCATGACAATTATAATAACAGCGCTGCTTTTTTGAGTTCTCTACTTTGACATTCACCTTTGCGCCGCAATGCTCACAATTAAAGGTTCCTATAGTCATTTTTTTTAATCTCCTTATCTGGCTTCATCTACGAGCGCATAACGCTCTTTGGCTTTTAATATTTTCTTATGGTGGTCTTCGTCGTTTTCGAGCACCTCTGAGGCTTCTTTGATTGCCTTATCGACCTCGGACATATCAAAGACCATTTCACCATCCAGTGCACCGCGCAGGCGCAGAACGGCCAAACTTCTCAATGACCCTGCAATCTGGGCGACAATCATTTTTTGTAATACTTTTGATTTCTCGGTTGTTTGGTATCCCACTGGCAAAAATCTTGTTTCATTTCCGCACGTTTTAACGGCCAGTGAGTACAGGGAATGAAGCGGCCAGCGTGAACGGTTACTATCGTGCCCTACTCGCTTTGTAAGGCGTCTGCTGTAAAGGCCCTCGGTTATTAGCGGCCACATATTATCTAAAAATTCATTAGGTTGTTTCACATTGCGGTTTTTAAGCCAATCGCCTGCCATCCTGACTTCAAGCCGCCAAACATTTTTACATATCGGTTTGCCGTTTCTGATTTCCGGCGCATATCCGTTTTCCATCCAGATATCAATCATCCACGTTTTGCCGCTTATCTCGGTAATTTCTAGGCCTTTGTCGTATATCTGAACTTGGCACCCTTTGAGTGACCCGACTGTTAAAGTTTCAACGCGCATATTGCGCACATAAAAATCGCCCCTCGCCTTGCACTCTTTGGGACAAATTACTTGCCTGACAATTTCCGGCACCATTTCAGCCGTGAAGCTTTCGGCCTCAATGTCAAAGGCATAATCTACCCGCGATAATTTGCGCCAATTTTCCGAGTCCTCTTTGAAGCCCTCAAAATGCAGTATTGTGAATACGCGCTTTATTAATTCCTCAAGGCCATATTCCCAAAGCCCCGCCGCCGTTGCTCGCCAGCCTACGGAATATGATCTATTCCGGCTTGAAAATTCAAAGCGCAGATCAGCATTGATTAATATAAATTCTTTGCCCCCTGCTCCGCCTGTTGGCATGATCTGGAAATCTTCACCGCCAAACTTAAAATCAATCGGAGTTTTTCGCCTGTCGTCGAGTTCAATAGCTTTTTCTTTGGCGGCTTTCATTTCATCCCAAAGGCTCTGAGGCATTTTCATATCAAGTGCTTCTTGCCACCAGTCAAAGTTCTCGGCCAGCAAAGTATAATCTTTCGGTACAGGGCTTAGGGCTATGTCTGGAATGTTCCGAGCACTTGAGGAAGTCATGTATACCAGATACCCCCTGTTAGGGGGGTGGGGGTATCATAAGTCATTGAAATCATTGGAAGTGGTTTTTTCATGAATTTAGCCGTTATTTTCCAGATTATCGACCTTATATTGTAGGTCTTTAAGGCGTCCAGTAACGGCACTGACAAGCAAAAAGGTGTGATTTGGTGTCAGCGCCCTAGGAAGCATTGACACCAACTGATTGACCTCTTGAATAAGAGCGTCGGTTTTATATTGTTGATAGTTGGCGATCATTCCGCGAAATCTTTCTTTTTCGTGTCAAACAAGCCCAGAATGATGCTGTCTTTGTCATCAGGGTTGGCGATACCAGCCGGATTAAAGGTGCGCTTCATGATCATGAAAAAGCCGCCATCGTCATTTGCCATGACTGAACCCACATTCTCATAACGACCTTTAACTACGCCGTCATTATCATTGTATTCACCTGTTTTAATTGCTACGTCAAATTTCTTAACTGCCATGATATTTACTTTCTATTTTATTGATGTTGAGAGGTTGTTTTCGGCCCGCAGGCCGTGGCGATGTTTTTTATTGAAACGGGTTTTGGATAGGGATAGGTCGGACGAAAAACTTTCGACATCTTTCGCCCTTCCCGTCTCAACATCGGTGCAGCTCGCCAAAGCCGCATAACGATTTCTGTTCGCCTTGATAAGGCGGTAATACTTGATTAGTCCGGTTATGATTTCGTCAATAGCGTGGCCGATTAAAACAGACGCCACCACGATAAAGAGAAGTTGGAAAAAGATCATACTTCAACCTCAATATGACACTGCAAAATATCGTATTCGCGGATAATGAATAATCCTTTTTCTGGATGCTCACCTATGAAATCACCATCATCAGCGCAATCAAAAAGTTTCGCGCCCGTTAGGAACATCACCTGATAAATATCTCGGGCATTAAATTTTCCATCAACACAATTTGCTAATACCGTGTACTTTGCTTCTGCTTCATGTTTTCGAAGTAACGCGTCTAGTTTATCAATGTTCTCGATACAGACTTTTAAAACAGGATATAGCGGCAATTTTGATTTATTTTTCATGATGCAACCCTTTATATTCTGGATAACGTTCATAAAAACAGCCATTAAAATAACTGTCTGGTTTCCAACATGAAGGTTCATTATTGGCGCAACCTGATAAGCCCGCAAACGTCACAACTAAGCCAATTAATACAAATTGCAGTTTGAAAATATTGATCATGGCCGTTGGTTTTTTTGGTGCCGGATTTGTGGGAATTTTAGCGGCCCGCCTGCTGGCTTCTATAATGTAAGGTGAGGTCATAATACTTTTCTCCTTTGTTTCCACGCCTCCCCTTTTTCGTGGTGCGGGTGAACCTTTGCAAAAGCTCACCCGCTGAGGAGGTATTAGTTATGTGTGATTAACGCCGTTAAACACGCATCAATAAATTCACAAATATGAAATAAAGTCAAATAAAAAATGTAGAGTGACGTTAATCACTGATTAATATAAGATAATTAATATCAAAGATTGTAATACGTAGGAGGTATGACCATGAAAAATGATTTAAACTGGTATATGAATGAAGCCAAAAGGCTCAATGATATAAAATCAGATCGAAAATTAGCAATTGTTTTAGGTGTTTCAGGTGTCGGCCTTTGGCGACATCCAGAAAGACACGTTGTACCTGAACAATCAGTCATGGTAAAGCTTTCAAAACTTGCTGGTGTTCCTGAAGAACTGGGATTGATAGACCGTGATATATGGGTTGCTGGCTTCAAAGCACCTGAAACAATTCCGTTTTATGAGAAGATTAAGAAATCGTTAAAAACGCTCCCTCAATATGCGGCCATGCTGTCAGTTTTTGCCGCCCTACTCATTAGTTTTTCTGATATTGATGATAATTCCGGCACACCTTCGAACGGTGCCTCAAGTCCGGTAGAATATATATTATGGAAAATAATTGTTGTGGTTCAATGGTGGATAGAC
>TARA_R110002073_G_scaffold336555_1_pt1 | contig 11257 bp, 10 predicted proteins | sample TARA_R110002073 | Tara Oceans TARA_R110002073 (sample SAMEA4397174) | marine metagenome | biome: Polar Biome; feature: [DCM] deep chlorophyll maximum layer (ENVO:01000326); material: water (ENVO:00002006), including particulate matter (ENVO:01000060) such as... | depth 40 m
AGTGCGCTTTAATCCTAAAACATTGTTATAATTAACAGTTATAATAGAGAGTTTAATCATACCTAAAGTTTAAAATCATTCATTATTTTCAACCAAAACCCTTTATTTATTTCGTAAGGCACATCACTCCTATACCAAGCATGACAACCAAAAGGTAATACTTTTAATTTATCGTATAAATAATCAGGACGCCTATCCCAAGAAAAAAGCAACGCATCTTCTACTCTAGGGACATTTAAAACAGCATACTTTAAATGTAAATCTGCAAAAAAAACATCTTCATTATTATCAAAATGCTTAGCATAAAAACTGATACTATTTTTATAACCAAATGCTTTTAATATAAATAAAACTGAATGTTTAAATGATTTAAAACCTTTAGTTTTACCTAGTTTTCTTTTCTCTTCCATCAACTGGTTCCAGTTTTTTAATTTCTTTTTTGAATTTAAAACATGTATCATGGTTTCAATATTCCGCAATGAAAAGCCACCATTTCCGGCATACCAAAACTGAGCTCCTAAATCTGGGTTTTTATGAAAATTATCAAACCAAACACCTCCTATATAATCATAGCCTTTATTTACCCAAAACAGTAAATCATTCTTAAAAACATAACAATCGGTTTGATAGAGCAACATGTATTTGTATTGACTAAAAGCACTGTAGTATTTAATATTTAAAAGTAATGCATTGTATCCTTCTAAGCTTTTAAAGTATTTCTCGTCAAAAAAAACATAGCTTTCTATTTCTTTAAAATTGGATTTATAAAATTGAACTTCTAAGCTTTTCGCACATACAAAACATATGGTATAATCTGACAACACTTCTATACAACGATTTACCGCTTGTATTTCATAAGAATTTAAATGCTCTTTATAAATAGGAATGGTTATACAAATATCGCTTTTAGTCATTAGTGAAATTTATGTCAATAGCCATTTTTTTAAAAACCGATAATGAAATTTAGAAAACGGTTTAAGTTTCAACAATTCTAACCAATAGTAAATAGCTTTTTTCTTGAATTGGTATTGAATTAATTTTTCGCAAAATAACATTCCATTTTTAAATTCTATGGCCTTCATTTCTTTATTGTTCAAACTCTTTGATGGATTTAAAGGTAACATATTACTATGATATTTATCAAAAGTTAAAGCAGAAGTTATCCATGTTTTATCAATGTTACCGATGGATGAATGTTCTATTAAAATTTGATTGGTTACCACCACTTTGAGTAGTTGCTTTACCATTTGAATTGCCAGATTAAAATCGTAATTATGGAACCCCATAAGCCTTTCGTCAAACCTAATTAACTCATTTGCCCGAATTACCATAAATACACCATCTACTGTGGCAACTTCAACATTATCTCCATAATCAAACCCATGATATTGTTTTTCTTTTTTATTATTTACAGATGCATGAATAATATTTGTAACCATGAATTTATGCGGACAATCCCACCAAGCCGAAGGCATTTTTGTTTTTAATTTAGCTCCTGCAACTCCGAGTAACCCTATTTGTGCATCATTACTAAATATTTCTTTAATTTTCGTGCCCCAGTTTTGGGTGTGAAATAAAATATCGTCATGCATAAAACACCAATAATTGCCATTGCTTTGTTTTATACCTTGGTTATAGGCTTGAAAAATGGAATAGTTGTTTTGAGAATTATCAATAACAATCAATTCATATTCGCAACCAATTGTTTTATTTATATTATCAGATAAGTCACTACTTATGATTTGTGTTCTTGAACAGATAATTATTGAGATCATTATCTTATCGATTAGTTTAATAAAGTTACTTTTCTGGAAATTATAAATCCTAACGTGAAAAAATAAGCAATTAATGGTTTAATATGGGTCCTATAATTATTAAAACAAAGAGTAAATGTGATAGTCATTTATTTTATGTGCTTTTGAAGTATTGAAAAAAGTTGCGGACAAATTAACTCTGGTGTAAACTGAGAAAAAACAGTTTTATTAATTTCTCCATGTGCTTCTAACAAAACAGAATTTGTATAATACTCCATTATTTTTTCGACCATAGCTTCAATATTTAAGTATGGCACTATAAATCCTCCACCATTTTTTAAAACTTCATTAGTGCCAACTGCTTTGTCAAAACTTATAATGGGCTTACCCAACATCCCTACTTCAATACATACTAAAGGAAAAGGATCTTCCCTTGAAGTCATTACAAATACATCAAAATCTTTAAAATAGTTGGAAGGATTTTCTTGTTCTCCAACAAAAATAACTTTTTCTTTTAGTCCTAATTTCTCAATATCTTCTTCTAAAATAATTTGATCTTGTAATTTAATATGACCTACCCAAATAAATTTAAAATTTGAAATATCATAATTTGAATCAAGATATCGAGCCAATTGTATAAAAACATCATGTCCTTTTCTCCAATCTACAGTACCAGAAGCTCCGATTGTAAAAACTTTTTCTTCTTTTAATACAACTTGTTTTTTGTTATCAATATCTGTTAATGCACATTCATAAACTACATCAATTTTATCTTCTTGAATTGCCCTATTTTTAATTAAATTCTTTTTTACTAATTGAGATGGAACAATAAACTGGTCTATTAAAGAAGTGTAATTATCAAAATTAGGCATGTTTATCTTTATTACTGTATTGAGTTCATGCACATGAGCAATAAATCGGATATTTTTGTTCTTAGATACAAGTTCATGAGCCAATTGAACGCTTAGAATAGTATTTGCATAAACAATTTGATAATTGTTATTACTTAACTCTGAAACTAAATTTACTTCATGATTTGTTCTTTTAAACCAACCTATTTTTAAAAAAAAACGTTGCCAAAGCTTTAATTTCTTTTGCTTTGTGATTTCCTTGTAATTGTAAAAATCACAAGAAAGCTCTTTAAATTCGGATTCTATAGCACCTCCATTTAAGGTTAAAACATCGCAAGTGATTTGTGGCTGACTGCTATTTAACCATCGCAAAAGATGCAGCAGCACCATGGATGCGCCATTTCTTGAAGTATCATGTGATATGAAGAGTATTTTTTTTATCAATTTTTTATTTTTGCGTATGTATGCTAAAAATTTTTTAACAGCCCCAATTTTACTAAGAAGTTTATTTTACGAGAATTTCTTAACTTAGAAATTAAATTCATTGATTCGTTATGTTTATTTCGATATTCCAAAAGCTGTCGATTATCATCCATAAAAACTTTAAACCCACTTTCTAAAACATTATTCCTTTCCTCCAGAATTACAGGCCAGTTCTCAGGAGATGCACTTAGTCCATCAAGATAATGTGTAGCTAAAACATTTTCTACTTTAAGATAAGATGCATTGAATTTACAAATACTTTCAACAAAAAATTTCCAATCGGATACAATTTTTAAACTTTCATCATAATATCCAACTTTTTCAAATAAAGAAGCACGAATAAAAGTAGTCTGATGTGGTAAAGTATCATTGATGAAATATGAGAAAACTAAATAATCAGGTGGATTATTAATATGTTCTGCTTCACTAGTAACCACTTTTATATTAAAATAGATTAAATCGTAATTATTTATAAACTTATAGTTTCTTTCAAGCACCAAATTTTCATAAAAGTGATCTCCACTATTCAAAAATAACAAATAGTCGCCCTTCGCTACTTTTATGGCTTTATTCATTGCATTATAAACCCCTTTATCTGGTTCGCTAACCCAATAATCAATTTTGTCTTTATGATTTTCAATATAAGCTGCACTTCCATCTGTTGAACCACCATCAATAACAATGTATTCAAACTCCTTCCAAGACTGGTTAAAAACGCTGGACATGGTTTTTTTTAGCCCATCAAGATTATTAAAATTGATAGTTATGATTGATATTAGCATCTTATCCGCCATATTTAATTATGTAGTTATCCTTAAAAACTAAGCTAAATTGTAGCTTGTTCAACTAGTTTAATAAATTCATTTGAAAACTTTATCTTATTTAAGGTATAATCTATGTTTTTAATTTTAGTTTCCTGTTTCGTGTACTTTTTTATTAATGAAGCTAATTCAGCAGGATCGTTTGGGTAAAAAAAATCACGGTTATCTTTCATTTGTTCTATATGTACCTCAATATTAGAAAGTAAAACAAAGTTGTTTATTGCCTTAATATCCTCAACAACTGTACTCCATCCTTCAAAATAAGATGGTTGGATAACTGCTTTTGCATGTTTCATTAAAAATAATTGTTCATCTCTAGGTATAAACCCTAAAAAATTTACATTATTTTCTAAATTATTTAAATCTACGAAACTTTTTAAATTAGCCACGTAATCTTTGTTTCTATAATCATTTTCATTACCAGAGAATACTACTAAAACATCAATTCCTTCATCCTTTAAAATTTTAAGAGCTTTCAATACTACTAAATGGTTTTTGTGTGCCCAAAACTGATTCGGTAAAAAGAAATAAGAATCACTAATATTATATTTTTTGAATATTTTTTTAGGTTTTATATAACTGAAATCTGGATGTGTAACGGCAAAATTAAGTACAACTGTTTTTGCTTTGGCTTTTGGATAAAGTTTTTTAAAATCATTTTCAGAATCCTGACTGCTTAGTACAACAATATCTCCATTGCTATATATTTCCTTTTGATTGTACTTTCGGGTTTTTATTTCTTCTTCAGAAAAAAATTGTGATAAATGCTCTTCTTGAAAATCTGGAATCCAGTTAACTTTTTTTAATCCGTTTACCTGTATAGTATCTATTTGATTTGGGTACAAAAAAGCAATATCTGGTTGTTTTGGGGTTTTAACTATACTGTTTTTTTTATTTACCATTCTACTAACCTTGTTAATTAACCTTTCTAGAATGTTATATTCAGGTTTTTCAAATGGAAATTTAAAATATTCTAAAAAAGGATAATTGGTTTCTTTTTTAACAATATTAAAATTATCTAAATTCTCAGAAAGCACAACAACTACAGGCTTTTTATGATTATCTAAAGTATTTAGTGCATGAATAATATTAAGTATATAATAACTGCCTGCTATCCAACTTTCGTTATACGAAAAAATAAGCCCTATGCGTTTTCTTGCAACCATTGAACATATTTTTTTAAACCCATATCTATAGAAACCTTGGGCGTAAATCCATAATTCTTAATTTTAGAAATATCTGCTTTCCAGTTTGAAGGGTCGCCCTCTCGTTTATTTCCTAAAAATTTGTATTGAATTTCTTTATTAAAAAAACTATAGAAGGTACCAACCACATTTTTTATAATAACTTCTTTGCCTGAGGCTATATTTAAAATTTCAGCTTCAAATATCGAATTTAATATAACACAATTAACTGCTTCAACTAAATCTGTTATGTAAATGAAATCTCTTGATTCATTACCTGTGCCAAATAATTCCACAGTTTTATTTAAAGATTTTTTATTCAAATCCCAAAATAACTGCTTTTGTAAACCAGGTCCATAAGCTGAAAAAACTCTTAATGAACATGTACTAATTTTAAAGGTTTCATAAAACTCTTCACATATTTTTTCTGCCATTCTCTTATGATAACCATATGGAGAAATAGGATTAATTTCAGCATCTTCAATTATAGGTAAACTTTTAGGGTTGCCATAAACAGCTGCACTAGAAAAATTAATATACTTACAATCAGGATTATATTTACGTATGGAATCTAACTGTTTATATACATTTAAAACATTTAAATTGAAATCTCTTTGCGGATTTTTTATTGAATCAGGAACACTTGCAGCACCTGAACAATTAATACAAAAATCAAAAATTTGTTTCTGAAAAATATCATTAAAATCAGCGTTAGTAGCATCAATAGTAAAATAATTACTCGATACATAATCTGAAACTACATCGCATTGCCAAACATCATGTGTCTTTGAAAAGTACTCAACACAATGCGAACCTATAAAGCCTTTAGAACCTATGATTAAAATTTTCATTTTTTTATTGCTATATAAGAATACATCCTTCCTGGCACTTGCCTTTCATTTAAAGGTTTGTAACCCTTAATAAATTTATAAAAATCCCATACAAATGGAACATTTGAAATGATTCCAATTTTATCTTTCAACAGTTTTTTTTGTTTTAAAATATTCTCTTTTTCAATCATTTTTAATTCTTCTAGACCCGTTGGAAAATAGTTTATTATACTATCATAGTATTTATATTCTTTCAAAATTTTGGCACCAGCATTTTCAATTGCACTCCTATATTGCACTGATGTAAAAGCATTTTCTCCGCCATAAAATTTATGTAATGGATGCGTTTTTAAAAACCACTTTTTATCTGCATCATCAAAAATCACATGGTCTCTTAGAGTTAAGAGTAACCCTTTATTTTTTAAAACTCTTACACATTCCTTAATAAATTTTTCTAAATTATTTGCATGGTGCATGGCTTGTCTTACATAAACTATATCGAAAGAATTGCTTTCAAAATTAATATCTTCAGCGTATGCCTCAAAAATATCTATATTTTTAAGCTTGTATATTTCTCTTAGCTTTTTTATAGCACCCGCTCCAACAGTATTACTTTTATCAGGTTCTACAGCTGTTACTTCAAATCCGCTTAATGCAAAATTAATAGCACTAATTCCATTACCACAACCTATATCCAAAATTGATAACGCATGAGGCGTATAAGACTTTATGATATTAAGGGTTTCTTTATATTCTTCACTTTGTGAAAAACGTTCAACATTTAATTCTAAATTTTCATCAAAATAAGCTTGTTCAACTAACGTTTTATAATTGTCTTCTTTTCTTATTTTTATTATAGTGTCTTCCCAGGTCATGCTAACTTTTTATAAAATGCAAGCAAGCCACGCTTCTACAATGAGCAGCCCCGTCTTCTAACTTTCCTTGACCTGTATGAGGATTATAAGATACAACATCTACTAAATCTTCTTTATTTGTAAAATTCCAACTATCTTTCTTATATTCAAAAAAGGTAACATTACAAGAACCAAAACTCTTAAATATATTTAAAATTCTATCTAACATTTCATTATCAAACTGTTGAAAAAAGCCATGGTTTTCAAACTTTCCATAGGGAAAAGTGACTAATAGTGTTCCTTTTCTTTTTAACACTCTTATCATTTCTTCAATAGCTATAATATATTCATAAGATTTTCTATTTTCATCTACATTATGAGTAATATCGTATCCGTATATTGAGTTATCCATGTCTATATGCTCAATAGTAGACTGTGATATAACAATGTCGAATAATTCATCTTTAAATGGTAATGTTCTTAAGTCTCCATAAACATAAGATATTCTTTTATTCGAAAAATTATTTGATTCTGGTGCGTAGGTAAAAATAGTTAAATCTTTATTTTCTACTTTAGGATGATTAACAATATAATCAAAATTAAAGGTTGAACCTGCATCTAGCATTTTCACACCTTTAGTACTTAGTTTTGAAAATATCCATGGATATTCAACGACTCTTTCGTCTAGTCTATATCCATAATTATTAAAAGGGAGGTTGCTTTTAATTTCTTCTAAAAGCTCTTGATTGTTTATTGATTTAGTTATAAATTCTTTTTTGAAATAATCATAACCTTTAGACCAAGGGATACATCCATTTTCTAAATATTGTTCACTTTCATTTAGTGATATCTTATTAGAACTCTTATGTGAAAATTTTTTAATTATGTTTTTTATAGTCTTAATCATCTTTTTAAAGTCCACTTATTATCTAAAACAACACAACCATAATCTTTACCAGCATATTTATGAAAATCTGAACCGGTTTCTTCAATATTAAAACTTAATATTTTCTCCAAGTTATTTATAATTTCTTGATTTGGTATATGAAACGCTACATGAATTCTGTAATCATTAGGTACTAAGGTCTTAAATGGTAATTCAACATCAAAACTGTAATTGCCCTCAGATTTAATATAGTTTGTTAATGTTACCTCAGAAGAAAAAATAGCTCTTTCTAATTGGTCTATTACCCTAAAACCTAAAACTGCATTTGCTAAATGTTTAGCTTCTACTTTCATTTTTATATTTAGCTTAATTTGATCATCAAAACCAAACACTCCACAAACATTTTTACTACTATCAATAATTGATACTTCTAAAATATCTGAACCATCTTTTGGAGATTGGTTTAAATAATGAGCAGAGGCATTTGCAATATCGCTTTTTAAATAAAAATCTATTGCATCATTAGTATTACCCTCAAAAACTATAACTCCATACTCTAAAACAATGGCTTTAGTACATAATTCCTTAACAGCTGCCATATTATGACTTACAAACAAGACTGTTCTGCCTCCTTGATATGAAATATCCTGCATTTTACCAATGGCCTTTGTTTGAAATTCCGCATCGCCTACTGCTAGTACCTCATCAATAATCAAAATTTCGGGCTCTAAAAAAGCTGCTACAGCAAAAGCCAAACGCACGTACATACCGCTACTGTAACGCTTTACAGGTGTATCTATATAGCGCTCACAGCCAGAAAAATCAATTATATCATCAAGCTTCGACTGGATTTCTTTTTTGGTCATACCCAAAATGGCACCGTTTAGAAAAATATTCTCACGCCCAGTCATTTCACCATGAAAGCCAGTACCAACTTCCAACAATGAAGCTACGCGACCGCCAAAATTAATCTCGCCGGTGGTTGGCGAAGTAACACGCGACAATAACTTGAGTAATGTTGATTTTCCTGCTCCATTTTTACCAATGATACCTAAAACCTCGCCTCTTTCAACTTCGAAATTAATATCATTTAAGGCCCATACATAGTCACTAGTTGCTTTGGTGCTTCGGTTGTTTACTTCTCCTATTTTTAAATAGGGATCTTCTTTTCCCCTCACTTTATGCCACCATCTGTTCAAATCGTGACCAAGTGCTCCAGTTCCAATTTGCCCTAATCGGTATTGTTTTGAAATATTCTCAACTTTTAATATGATATCCTTTTTCAATGGTAAATAAATTATTATTAAAATATACCTAAATTGTATCTATAAAATTTTTCTCTGTTTTATTAAAAAGTAATATCCCTATAAAAAAAGAAACAACTGTAAATATAAGCGCATAAACTAATCCCCAAATGGGTAATTCATCTATACCTAAAATCATATTTCTTGAGATTTCTATAATATATGCTAAGGGATTATATTTGACTAACCAAACAAAGTCTGGCATTTTTTGTTGGACTAATGCCATGGGATATACTACGGCAGATATGTACATTAATAATTGCACACCAAAGCCTACTAAATAATTTAAGTCTCTATATTTTGTGACCATAGACGAAATTATCATTCCCAATCCTAAACCAAGAACCCCCATTATAATAATGATAAAAGGAAATAAAAAAATCCACCCATTCAATGAAATAGCAGCACCATTTAAATAAAAATATAAATAAAATACTGTTAAAATTACGAGTTGAATTCCAAACTTAACAAGGTTTGAAATTATTTTAGATAACGGAGATATAATTCTAGGAAAGTAAACTTTACCAAAAATACCTGCATTATAGGCAAAAGTATTTGAGGTTCCCGTTAAACAGGATGTAAAATAATTCCACATGGTAATTCCTGTTAAATTAAATAAAAAAGGAGGAATAGCACCAGTATCAATTCCTGCCAGATTATTAAAAATTATTGTAAATGTTATTGATGTAAATAAAGGCTGAATTAAATACCATAATGGCCCTAAAACAGTTTGTTTGTGAGCTGTTATTACATCTCTTTTTACAAAAAGTAATAATAAATCTCGATACTGCCAGACCTCCTTAAAATTTATTGAAAAAAACTGATTCTTTGGCGATATTGTATAAAGCCAATTTTCATTAATGTCCTTATTGTTCAATTTAAATTTTTGTTTTAATTTTTAATATCTATTATCTGCTTTTTATTATAACTTGAAAAAAGATTTAATTTTTGATAGCATTGTTTTTTTTGCTGTATCATTGTCATGGTAACCATTTGCATAATTACCGTAACCATAACCGTAACCATAACCGTAGCCATAACCATAACCGTATTTTCCTTTTTGGTTGTAGCCGTTGTAAATAAAACTTAAGTTTTTTATTTCTCCTTTGACATACTTATCATTAATGAGGCTTATCATCCCTTTTTTAGTATAATCTTGCCTTACAACATAAATAGTTGCATCAACATAATCTGTTAGTTCAAATGCATCTGCGACTAGGCCGATAGGAGGTGTATCTAAAACAATAAAATCATACTTTTCTTTTAAACGCTCCATCAAGCTATCCATGTGCTCACTCATAAGTAGCTCAGAGGGATTTGGTGGAATAGGACCAGATGTGATAACATCTAAATTTGTCACTTTTGTTTTTTGTACAACTTCACTAAAAGTTTTTTGCCCAATTAAGTAATTAACAACACCTAGGTCATTTTTAATGTCAAAATCTCCAAATATCTTTGGTTTTCTTAAATCCAATCCTACTAATATTGTTTTTTTACCACTCATAGCAAGTACCGTTGCAATATTAATAGAGCAGAATGTTTTCCCTTCGCCACTTACAGAAGATGTAACCATAATTGTTTTAGCTCCTTTAAGACTATGTTTTCTGTAAAAATATTGCAAACTAGACCTTATGGATCTAAATGCTTCTGATATTGTTGATTTAGGTTTTAAGTGAACCACCAAATTATTCTCTAAATCACTTTTTCCTACAACCCCTAATAATGGAATATTGGATAAGTTTTCTAGAACTTTGGGATTATGTAGTTTATTATCGAAAAAAGTAACAAAAAAAGCTAATAAAAGTGGAGGCAATAACCCCCCAATAATAGCAAATAAATAGCGGGAACTCAACTTTAAATCTATTGGTGTTGCTCCTGTATCTTTAGCTTTATCAATGATTAAAATATCTGAAACACTTGCCGATTTTATAATATCTGCTTCGCCTCGCTTAGCCAAAAACATATTATAGGTTTGTTCACTTAACGCGTATTGCCTTTGAATATCAAACAATTTTTGTTGTGCTTTTGGTAACTTTCTAATTTTAGCTTCTTGAATTGCCATTTTAGAATTTACATTTTGCAATACTCTTCTTAATTCATTGGTTGTAGAACTTATATTCTCTAAAAGAACCGTTTTTAGCCCTTCTATTTGTCTATTAAGATCAGCAAAAATTGTAGCATCTTTTCTAACAGTTGATCCATATTTAGACTTCTGCACTGATAAACTATTTATCTTTCCAATGTTAGCAAGTATATTAGAGTCATCAATTCCAGAAATAGCAGGAGCTGG
>TARA_R110002073_G_scaffold133122_18_pt1 | contig 11256 bp, 8 predicted proteins | sample TARA_R110002073 | Tara Oceans TARA_R110002073 (sample SAMEA4397174) | marine metagenome | biome: Polar Biome; feature: [DCM] deep chlorophyll maximum layer (ENVO:01000326); material: water (ENVO:00002006), including particulate matter (ENVO:01000060) such as... | depth 40 m
ACCGACATTGGTTGCACCACCGGTGGTGGTCAACGTTGCATCGTCGTCGTTGGCGTCGACAAATGCATTGAATGCCGTAGCGATATCGTCCGCCGTGGCGGTCGAGTCGCTTGCCAGCGTGATCGTGTAGTCGTCACCCGACTTACTAACAACTGGCGAAGATCCGCTGCCGCCTGAGGCTACAACGGTAATGGTCAGATCGTCACCGGCCGCACCGGCGGTGTCCGCGGTGAGCGTGAAGTCTTCGCCGCCAAGTGTGAAATCCAAGGTCGACGCGACAGCTGCCGTTTGGCTGGTGAACGTAATATCGCCGGTGGCCGCAGTGGCACTGATTCCCGCAGGAATGTCGGCCACCGCCACGCTGGCTTGTTCCGCAGCTTTGCTGACCGTGACATCCACCGATACCTTCCCGGTGCTGCCCAAGCTGGCTTGGTCCACTTGCAGGTCTTTGACCTTGGCAAAATTGGTGCCGGCGGAAGTTTGGAAGCCCAAGCTGCCGTCAAGCAACTTACGGCCTTGGAAAGTCGTGGTCTGAGCGATTCGGTTGATCGCTTCCAAGGAACTGTCAATTTGCAGTTGGTTCGCCGCGATTTCCTCGCTGCTCAGTGCTCCGGTGTTCGCCGCTTCGACGACCAAGCCTCGCACGTCGTTAAGCAAGTTACTGACTTGGCCCAACGCACTATCGGCGGTACTGATGATTTGGTTGGCACGACTCGTATTGCTGATTGCTTTGTTTAGACCGGTGATTTCCGATCGCAACGCTTCACTGGCGATCAAACCCGCTGGGTCATCCGACCCGCTATTGATTCGCAAACCGGTGCTCAAACGAGTCAACGAGGTTTGCAGGTCGTTGTTGCTGTTTTGCAGACGGTTCTGGGCAACAAGTGACGAAACGTTGGTATTAATTCTGGTCATAGTTCTTTAATCCTCTGATTTTGCGGCCAATCGCATTAACGATGATGGATCCGGCCGCTAGAAAGGACCGGCAGACTTTAGGACTGCCTCGATTTTGGAACCGACCTTCGATTCCTACCCCATGAAGGCACTCTTGTCTGACGAAAAGATGGGTTACGAAAAGCGTGACGACTGGGAAACTTGATCAAGCTTTCCCTCAGAGATGCAAAAACTCACTAACCGTGGGTGCCTAATCGGCACGATCGTTACAGAGGACGCAAAAACGAAAGAAACCCTGGTCGACGTGGGGACGTCTTCCAGGGCTTCGTGTTGTCTTTTTAATTGGATCTTCGTCGCCAAGGACGCTCTAAACCGACATCATGTCGCTTCGTTTAAAGAACACTCTGGCACCGCAGCTGTTTTCATCGTGCGGTTTGGTATCGCTCGTCGTTGCTCAAGCCCATCCGATCTCTCGCAAACGCGACATCGCCGAAACACATCCAATCAGATTTGTACCAATTGTTGGGTGTTGGCCAAATAGGACCATCGTGACGCCCGAGGCAAGCGGTAAAGTTAACACCGTCACCATCGGAATGGGTCACCGACATTATTCGTCCTGTCAGGGCAGCTGCATCGCAGCGATTCAATCGCCTCGTTGCGGGCGAACGTCTTTGGTCGCGCCAGGCCCGGTTTGAGATGATTTGCGATTCTCACGCTGAATCGCATCATAAACTTCCTGCCGGTGAACTGGAATCGATTGGGGAGCTTCGATCCCAAGGCGGACTTTGTCTCCTCGGATATCAACGATGGTAACAACAACATCGTCGCCAATCATGATGCTTTCGTCGCGGTGTCTGGAAAGGACGAGCATGGTGCCCTCGAAGTGGATGGATGGTTTGGGGGGTAATGTTTCTAGTTGAGGAATCCTTCCTCAAATCAAGTCAAGATAAAGGGCCAGCTCGTGGACTGCACTCCTCCTTGAACAAGACTAGAGATCGGATGAAAGCATTAGAAACATTGAGTTCCGTCGCCAAAGTCTCGTCATACCGGTCGTGATGATTCATCCCAACATGATGCATCGCCACGTCTTAACCATTGCATCAGGCTCGCTTTGTCATGATTCACCCCTCGGAGAAGCTCGGGCAGAGCGAGCGAAGCCACCCTCAATCAATTTTAAGGAACAATCGCTGCAAACCGACGATCTTTGGTGGCAATTCAGTGATTCATGATCAAAAAGACTACGGCGGGTTCGGAGTCCCACCACACCCTGTTCGTCTTTCGAAATCCGAAGTACCAGCTCGTGGCCGCAGCGAATGAAGGTCGCAAATCGGTCGTTGCGATGACTTTGAGAAGCTCGAACTGCGCGACTCCGCACGTTTCCGGCATCAAAACGTTTGTGTCGCCCCCCCGGAGCAACCCGGAAAACTGTGATCGCACTGCGTGAATTCTTCGTATCTACGAAACCTCCGTCGCAGGTCAACAAAAGGGGGGAAAAAACTCAGCAAAAAAAGTGGTTCGGCTGCTAATCGGTTTTTGGGAACAAGGGCGGGGTTTCAACGCCAACGTAACGTTTTGTACATGCACCGTATCTTTGCAATTCGTTGCGTAGATTCCAATTGCCATCTAGACGTAGCCCCGTTAAATGGGGGATATTGATAAGTCGACGTCGCGAGACAAGTGGCGGCTTGTCTCGACTGATAAACACACCGGTAATCGCGTGGCCCACTGAATGATGTTTCGCTCCGTGGATATTTCGAATCGAATCGACAAAGCTCATCAAGTTCATTCCCGCACGTTTGAGTTGTCCAAGACTCAAGTTGTCAATGCTCTGTTGCAGTGGGCTGAAAACGCATCGGGTTCCGAGCCGGATCTGAGCCGCTTTACCGATTGTGTCTACATCAAAGATGCGCACGGTTGCATCATCCGCGAGAATCAAGCTCTCTGCGACGTGTTCGCCAATGGGGGCACGATGATCGGCCGCGCGGTCGGCAATGATGAAACCGATAGCCACATGGACGCTGTCTTGTTGCTGGGCAACCCGTGGATCGAGTGTCAGCATTTTGCGCCCAATGCCGATGGCCGCATGTGTGCCTTGCAAACCTATAAACGACGCCTCGACGAGATCGAAGATCCCGCATTTTGTATCCTCGGAGTCTCGCGAATTCTTGGGTTTGTCGACAAGGACGAAGACGTTCGCCGTTTGTCGTTACGCGAGCAATTCGCCGTTTTTAATACGCTCGACGACATCGATCACACGATCTGTCGCATGATCGCCGATGGGGAATCGACCAAGGACATTGCCGCAGCCGTCAGCTTGACGACGAAGTCGATTGAAAATCGCCGTCAACGTATCATGACCTCACTGGGGCTACGGCGGCCCGTCGAGATCGTCAAACTACTTGTGCGGTTGGAAGAAAACCGCATGATCGACCGGATGCGGTAACCGCTCGTTGCACCCTCCTGCTCCGGTCACTACTGCACGGGTCACTACTGCACGGGTCATTAACGCACGGGGCGTGCTCGTGCCACCGCTTGTTATTCCGGTTTCAAGTTGAACGATCCAAAGTGGATCCCGGTGGACTCGTCGTAGGCGAATACGCCGCCGGGGGCAAAGTACTTCTCGAACTCTTCGTACGGCGGCAATTCGTTTCGGCTTAGCAGATCAGAAAAGTTTTTGGCCACGACATTGCGTTCTCCCACGCTGCGTAAAAATTGACGCGAGTCTTTTGATTTTGCCAACTCATACAATTGGCGAAAGTAGTCGGCGCCGCGTACAAAGGAGACCAAAAACGGTTTTTCGCCATCCAGCTTGCCTCCCAATTCACTGGCGACCAAATCGAACTCGGATACTTCGACCAACCGCCCCAGCGATCCTGAATTGGCTTGAATCATGCGAGTGATGAAATTGCGACTATCACCCACGATCAACCAATTACCGAGGATCGCCACACTGGGCTCGGGTTGTCGCAGTGCCGCGGGAACGTTTCGACGATTACGGGTAGAAGCATAAACCACGGTACCCGCCACGGTTTCGACCGATAACGCTTCGGGGCGTTTCTCGCGAAATTTTGCAATTACCGCCTTGGCTGCTTCGGGATCTTTTAATTCGAATGCTCGCGCCGTAATTTGGCTGTTCAATTTCACCGGTTGCTCCAGCCAAGTGACGCTGACATAACGTCCGCTCAGATTGCTGAGCACATCCTGTTGAATATCAATTCCAGTCGCTTCGAGGAACGGTTGTTCGACCAATCGCGGCAATGGATCTTCGCCTTGAAAGACAGCAAGGATCTTATTCAAATTTTCATACGTTTTGTCAAAGTCCCATTGCAGTGTGGTGTAAGCGGTGACATCCGAGGGGACCCAGTTTGGCGGCACGATGTCGACCGTTTCTGGTCTCAACACTCCAAAGAAGCCGTCACGTGGAGAATCAATCAGCACATGCAGGTGATTGATGTCGTCAAACGTCTCGCCACCTGAAAACGTGCTGCCGCCCACCCCTTGGATCTTGCTAATCCCGAGTTGTTCGAGCATCGGCCACACCAACGCGGCGGCACCGCCTCGTTTGACTAATCGCTCGACCAGGTGATAGGGATCCGCAAAAAAGGTCAATTGCGGGCGACTGTCTTCGGCCCCCACGCAGCGTGACATGACATTGGCAAACCGTCCGTTATCGGCCATCGTCGGTGCGTCACTTTTCTCAAGCCAATGTTCCAGTGCGGACTCGGCCGTCCGATAGCCGATGCCAAAAACCACCGTCTGTTGGTGCTGGAAATACTCTACCTGTGGTCGCCCCGGCCGCGGTGGCACCAAGCGGACGAGTTCGACAGCATCGAGGGTGCGGTTGCGGCGAACGTATCCCGCACCGAGCAAACGCTGCTCGATCCGATCGACGATCGCCATCATGTCATCCGTCTGCTGCCCCGATTCGACGATAAACAGTCCTGCTAACGCATTCTGCGATCGTCGCTTGCGTTCGATGCGGCGACGAATTGCATCCGGCGAATCATCCTGTTCCTCTTCTTGATCGACGCTGTTTATATTTTCGTCAGGCAAGGTGCCGGGAATTAATGCCGCGGCAACTTGGCCACTCGGGATCGCCAACAATTCGTCAAGCGACACGCCGACTTCGCTACTGATCTTGTCAAACAGCTCGGCGGCGGTGCTGTACATGTCTCCGGCGAACGGCTTTAGTTTGGGATCCGCCAACATTCGTCCGACCGACGAATCGCGAAGGCTCTGTCGAAATTCGTCGGCGTTGTCCACTCGCACGTACAGCAGCGTGTCTTCGGGCAACAGATGCGGGGCTCCCGGCACCTCCGCTTTCTCTTTGGCCATCGCAGGCAACGGCAATGCCGCAGCGGGAACTGCGGCGACCAAAAACAATGCGAGTATCCGAACGTTGACAAAACCGCGGCAAAGGGCAGAGCGACGGAAACCGATTGGCATGACAAAGGTCTTTCAGAAAGCAAGTCAGGGAGGGAAACGAGTGGACGAAACCGCAGGCACAAAGTGGCCTCCGAATCCGAAACTATCGACTAATTCGAACAAAAGGCTAAAGTCTTGGGCTGCGAGGGAAATTATATCGGCTAAGCAAGGACGCTAGTGGCAGCCGCCGAAACTTTCGGCCTGCTTGGCGGTTCAATAGGCTCGTCGATAGAGCGAGCATCGCAAGGAAATCGCATGATTTAATGTCGCCGGAGGCGGTTGCGGTCGTTCCACTGCGAAATCGTGATGCCTCTGTCCGCGGTAAAGTTCAACCAGTTCCAGTACGTCGAGCTACAAAACCGCGGACTGTCGAACTAAAATAGATCCAGTATCAACCGGCGAAGGCCCGCAAACAGCCATTTCGCCCCCCATTTCAGAGTGCTTTGCTAGTAGGCACGCCCGACGAACCCCCATTTCCTACGATCTGATTTCATGATGCATCTACGCCTTTCGCTCTTCGCCGCTGCCATCGTCCTCATGGGCCAGCCAATTTGGGCGCAGCAGTTACAGACGGGTAACACGGGCACCGGCACTACGAACACCGGGACCGGCACGACGGGGGGAACCACGACCGGCGGAGGAACGGCGACAGGGGGTGGTGCGGTGGATGCCGACCAGGCATTTTCACAAATCGAGCGTGGTTCGACCGTCGGAGCGACCGCAAGTACGGGAGCCGGTTTTAACGATCTGGGCGGCGCGGCATCAGGTATCGGTTCGGCCGGCGGGTTCGGAGGCTTGGGCGGTTTTGGTGGCGGGGGCGGAGGCTTTGGTGGGTTCGGCGGATTGGGCGGACTGTTTGGAAACGCCGCCGCATCGACGTCTTCCCGACCGGTGATTCGCACTCGGCTGCGTTCGGCGATCGAAGTCACACCGCGAACATCCACTCAAATCCAGCGGTCCGCCACGCAGCGAATGGTCACGTTGCCAAGCCAAAGCCGGATCTCCGGCGTGAACATCCGGGTCCAGGACGGCAACGCCATCCTCGAAGGGGTCGTGGGCACCGAGAAAGAGCGGCGGATGAGCGAACTACTGCTGCGATTGGAACCCGGCGTCAAGAGCGTCGAAAACCGCATCAGTCTGTCGCCTTCTTTTGAATAAGCCCGCGACAACATGAAATAGGCCGGGCAGCGCCGCGCGGTAACGCGACGCATGCCATCGGCACCGTTAACATCGGGTACAATCGCACGGCGTTTTAGCGACGTCCAAGTTTTTGATTGTCTCCCAAGTCCCCCGACTCTTGTTAACAATGCCTCACCGAATCTCTCTCGTCTTCGCCACCATTTTTCTCGGTTGGTCGATCACCACTGCGACGACCGCCACAGCGGATCGTCCCAATATCCTGTGGTTCGTGGTCGACGATATGTCGGCCAACTTCTCGTGTTATGGCGAGACCAAGATCCAAACGCCGCATGTCGATCGGTTGGCCCAAGAAGGACTTCGATTCACGCGAGCTTATGCGACATCGCCAGTCTGTTCGACCTTTCGCTCGGCAATGATTACCGGGATGTACCAAACGTCGATTGGGGCTCACCACCACCGCAGCGGCCGTGGCGAACATCAAATCGTGTTGCCCGACGGAGTGCAGCCGATCCCCGAGACTTTTCAGCAGGCCGGTTACTGGACCTGCATCGGCAGCGGTTTGCCTGGCTACGACGCCAGCGGCAATCCGACGTCGACCAATCGGATGGGCAAAACCGATTACAACTTCAATTGGGACAAAGCGATTTACAACTCGCATGATTGGAGTGGACGCGAATCAGGGCAACCGTTCTTTATGCAGGTGCAGCTGCATGGCGGAAAAATTCGCGGGGCGTCCGAAGCAAAATACAACGCGATCCAAAAACGTATGGTTGCGGAATTCGGCGAGGCCACCGATCCGCAAAGTGTCGAGCTTCCGCCTCATTATCCTCGCGACCCCGTGCTACTGCGCGACTGGTCAACGTATCTGGACAGCGTCAGAATCACCGACGCTCATGTTGGACGTGTCATTGATCGGCTGAAAAGCGAAGGGCTGTTGGAAAACACGCTTGTCGTTTTCTTTACCGATCACGGGATCAGCCACGCGCGAGGCAAACAGTTTCTGTATGACGAGGGCACTCACATCCCACTGGTGATTCGCGGACCGGGGGTTGGCCGAGGCGAAACGCGAACCGATCTGGTCGAGCACATTGACGTCGCCGCACTCTCGTTAGCCGCAGCGGGCATCGAAATTCCGGCAACGATGCAAGGGCAAGACATCCTTGATGAAAATCATCTGCCCAAACAGGCGGTGTTTGCGGCCCGTGATCGTTGTGGTGAAGCGGCCGATCGCATTCGTTCGGTACGCACGGATCGCTACCTGTACATCAAGAACTTCTATCCGCAGCGGCCGCTTCTGATGCCGAGCGAGTACAAAGATGCAAAGCTGATCCTAATGCGACTGCGGCAACTACATTCCGCTGGCAAGCTATCCGCGTTGTCCGAACGACTGCTCTTTTCCCCGACGCGTCCGGCCGAGGAATTGTACCTGTACGGCGAAGATCCTTGGCAGACGACGAACCTTGCCGCGGATCCCCAGCATGCCAAAGCACTGACGTGGCATCGCCAGCGTTTGCGTAAATGGATCGAGGAAACTGGCGACATGGGCCCTGAGTCGCCCGAAGTTTATGTGCTCGAGACCGAAGACCAAATGCAATCGACGCGGAACGAGACATCGCGAGAAAACTACCGCAAGAATTCCGAGCTGTACAAGCAATGGGCTCGCGAAGGCAAGTGAACCAATGTCGCCATCCATGGACTAATCGTTTCATGCTGGCATTCACCAAGCTGCGGTCTCTCACCACGTTGGTAGTGCTCGCGATGTTGGCCGCATCCAGTGCCAATGCCGACGATTACGGGAGGCTCGTGTTCTCGGACGACTTCGATCGCAACGAATCGCAAGAGTTAAAGGACGAACCAGCCAACGGCTGGACTTTCTGACGCCATCATCGGATTGGAAAAGGTTTCGTTCGAAGACAAGAAAAACAATGAATTGAGGGTTAACGGCCTGGTCGTTGGCTCGGATCTACTGAGGGCGGCCGCTGGGAACCGGCCCTACTTCATGTCTCTTCTAGCCCCATCCCGATAGGGATTTTAGCAATTAGCCGGTGGTTTGAGCGTAGCGAACACCACCGGGAATCCTAAACCAACCTCGAAATTGACCCTGATAGGGTCACAGACAATCGGGCTGCGACCCCTCTAGAGTCGAAATCGAATTCGCACTCTCAATTCCGTAGGTGTCGCTTTGCTTACCTACGGCCAATGTCTTTAATCCCCATCGGGATAGGATCGAGCGGGAATCCACTGTCAACTATTGACGCGTCGACAGCGCGAAGGGCCGGTTCCTACCAGCCGACTCTATCGCCCCGTCAAGGGCGGCCGGTGGGGACCGGCCCTACTGGAAACTGCTGCACTCAGTCGATCGTTACCTTGATCGGCTTGCTGCCCACTTTGACACCGTTGGCGACGATGGCCGTCGGGGCGTCTTTGCCGGCTTTGACAATAAACGATTTTCCTTTGGGAGCTCCCGGAGTGAACGTCTTGCCTGGGACACGGACGGTGTACAGCACTTCGTTGCTGGTCGCATCGATCAGTTGCACCACAGGGTTTTCGACATTGAAGCTCAGCTCACCCAATTTGCCCCAGGATGGCGGGTTGTAGTTGTCGAACTGTGAGATCGTTCGTGGCCAACCGAGATACTGCTCCGCAGCTGGATCGGTGACGTCGACGTTTCGCGGCCAGCATTCCATGCGGATTTCGCGAGTTTTCGTGTTGAAACGAACGATGCCGAAACCGGCCGCACGTGTATTGAGCAGATTGCCAGCCGGTTTTTCTTCCGGATTCGCTGCAGCATAGTTCGTAACCTTGTTGGCGAAACCGTCAAGTTGGTCACCGGTGTAATCGGGAGCACCCGGCTCGCGATTTTTTCCCGGTTCAAGCGGCATCCACCAACGCAGATAAAGGTTGGCGATCGACGGCACACAGAACGACCAAATCGCGTCGCGATGTTCGTCAATGCCGTGATGAAACAAGGTGGCCAAGTGCTGGTCACCTGCATAGTGGAACGCGAACGCTTTACGAAGCTCCGCGAGCGCACGGTTGCGGCCGGATTGTGGCCAGCCGTTGGAGTCCATGTCGGCATGTAGTCGTCCATTGGCCGTCCCATGAATGTGAGCACCACCACAGAAAATGGTTTGCGACAGAGCGACCTTCATATCGGCACCACGCCAATCCTGTGCCCAGTCGTCAATGAACTTTAACTGCCGTTCACCCAACAGAATCGCACCGTCGACGTCGACGCTGGCGGGATCATACTCGGGGTTGCGGATGTGATCTGGACGAGGCCCCTGCTTTGGCACTCGACCCGCGGGCCCCGTTTTGAATTTGCGGTCCTCGAGGATTGCGAAGTCGATGTTTCCCCAGTTCAAGTTGGTGAAATAAACGCCAATGCCCTGACCGATTTTGTGAGGATCCACCGGATCGGGAAGATGGCTGGTCTGCGCCCGCTCGACTTCTTTGACGTACACACCTGGCTTGGCATAACCACCGTCGGCGGCTCCGCTGAGCGTGGAGATCTTGCCGCTTTCGCCCCACAGGTTGGGTTGGCCAACATCGTGGTCGTCTGGCAAACAGATGGTGGGACGGTCTTTGATGATGTCACCAAAGTCGCGACCGAATTTCAGCCACGCCGCATAGTGTCGATTGTGATCGTAAACTTGGTCGCCGGAAAAGAAGAGTACGTCGGCATCGACTCGGTTGACATTGTCGATCAGGTCTTGTCGCGAGATATCGCCGCCGTGCGCCGGTTGAATCGAGTTACCGGTAAACCCCGCAACGACGATCTCGTCTTTGTCGACCGGGTTTTTACGAACCGTGCCCTGATAGAACGCTTCGCTGCCATGCGCGACGCGGTACTTGTACGACTTTGAATCGTCCCAGTTTTCGACTCGAAATGGCGCGGTCCAACCCGCTTCGATGACGTCCGTCCGAGCCACCTCGGTCCACTTGCCATCCTTCTCGATTTCTAAACGGACCGTTTTCGGATCGCTATCGGACAACGGATACAACTGGGCCGTCAATTTCAACGTGTTGTCATGGACCGTATACAAAGCGAAACAAATGAGGTCCTTTTTTTCGACGTTGGGGATGCTTAGATCAGCACCCTTTCGTGCTCGCTTCTGCTGGGCAACCGCAGGGGCACAAATCACTAGCAGAGCAAAGCAGCATAGCGTCAGACGGTTCAATAACTTCATCATGTTTCCTGAGGGGGATATGGGTTAGTCGTTTGTTGGGGAAATTCGAGCGGATGGATTTACTTGTTTAGTGTCAGCGTCGTTTGCATTGCGTGGTCGTCTCCAGAGGATAACAAGATAAAGCGGGATCAGAAAATGTGGCGCACGCAGGATGGCTTCATGCAGAAATTGGTCGGCTCCCCAATAGTTTAAACTCCACGACATGCCAGCCAAGGGACGCGCGACCGCGGTCAAGAATCCCCAAATCACCGCGTAACCGGCTGCGACCCGGCGTAGCGGCGGAATAAAGATCGCCACGCATACGACGAAGTCGAGCAGGCCGAAGCAACGCAGCATCATGTTGGCGGTTTCATACTCAACATCCAATGCAACGGAAATCATCCCATAAAAGCTGCCGGGCGTCGGCCACCATCCGATCGCATAGCAACCGTGGCCTGCAAACGTCATCACGACCGCGACCATCGCGGTTGCAACCGTAATGCGATGAGACGCTCCGAAGCGAAGCGCCAACACCAATAACACCGGAGCGAGTATTTGCCCGCCGTGCTCAATGAACATCGGTGCCTGATGCTGCGACGCGACATACTTTGCATAGCTCAAAACAGCC
>TARA_R110002073_G_scaffold7463_6_pt1 | contig 11250 bp, 12 predicted proteins | sample TARA_R110002073 | Tara Oceans TARA_R110002073 (sample SAMEA4397174) | marine metagenome | biome: Polar Biome; feature: [DCM] deep chlorophyll maximum layer (ENVO:01000326); material: water (ENVO:00002006), including particulate matter (ENVO:01000060) such as... | depth 40 m
AGTGATTAAAGCGCACTTGGAATGAGTCGCCGCTGGCGTCATACTTTAGGCTAGACCACAAATACTTTGTTATAGGGAACCAGCAATGTCTAATGAAGGTTATCACGAACCCATATCAGAACTTTCCGACGAAACCAGAGATATGCATAGAGCCATTACATCGTTGATGGAGGAACTCGAAGCGGTGGATTGGTACAACCAGAGAGTAGATGCCTGTAAAGATGAAGAGTTAAAAGCAATACTTGCCCATAACAGAGATGAAGAAAAAGAACACGCGGCGATGGTGCTTGAATGGATCCGAAGACAAGATCCTAGATTTGATAAGGAGCTAAAGGATTATCTTTTTACGGATAAACCGATAGCTCACAAATAGAACGAATTAAATGGCGCGCTGTAGCGGGAGCCTGTTCTCAGGTCAAACCCGCCAGCAGTTGTTTGCTAACTTCCCAGAGCCGTTCGGCATTGTCCTTGTCGACGGCATAGCGCATGACACCCGTGCGTGATTCAGGTATCTGGTCATGGATCACGGCTTCCTCGCAGTCATGAAGATACTGTCCCCCTCGACCGTTTAGATAACTTGAAGTGGCCGCCCAGACCGAAGTGGAGGCACCCTGTTCAACGGTTTTAAACAGTTCGTTCACATTCCCATCTTTGTCCACCCAGCCCCGTGACTGAATATCCTCATCGGTCATATGCCGTTGCAGGGTTGTCATAATGCCGCCGGGATGCACCGCAAAAGACTCGATACCCTGGGCGGAAAATTTCTCCTGAATCGCAACCGCCATTAATGCATTAGCGGTTTTAGCCTGGCCGTAGGATAACCATGGGTCGTATTGCCGTTGCTCAAATCCTATGTCGTCAAAATGAACAGGGCTTAAGGCATGCCCGGTTGAACTCAAACAGACCACCCGTGCTCCCTTTGCGGCAATAAGGAGCGGCAACAGCTCATTAAACAGGGTGAAGTGGCCTAGGTGGTTTGTGCCAAATTGGATCTCGAAGCCGTCGGCGGTGCGTTCAAACGGGCTGGCCATGACGGCGGCATTATTGATCAAGATATGAAGTGCAGAGTGTTTGTTTAGATATCCTGCAGCAAACGTTTTGACGCTTGCCTGGCTGCCGAGATCCAGTTCACCCGCCGTAACACGATCAGCGCCAATTGCCTGATTAAGCTCTGAGGCGGCATCGTTTGCTCGTTGGAGGTCGCGGCAGGCTATTGTCACCTTAGCTCCAGCTTGAGCAAGCGCGCGAGCTGTCTCGATTCCAATGCCAGAATAACCCCCGGTGACAATTGCGTTCTTGCCGGTTAGATCAATGCCTTCGATGGCTTCTAGTGCAGTGGTGCGATAGCCGAACTTGTCCATGGATAGTGTCTCTCGGTAATGGATGAATACGGGGATTCTATTTGTTAGAGTGCACTCTAAGTCAACTGCAAATTGAGAAAACCCGTGAGTTATTACGACATTACACAGGTTGCGGAAGAAACCGGACTCACCGCCCATACCCTTCGCTACTACGAAAAGGAGTCCCTTGTGCCGGAAGTGCCGAGGGATTCAGGCGGCAGACGGCGCTATGGTGACTTGCATCTGCGGGTTCTGAAGTTTGTTAATGCGCTCAGGGCAACGGGTATGCCCATCCGGGAAGTGAAGCGCTACCTGGTGTTGTATGAGACGGGTGAGCACACCTTCGATGAGAGATTAGCGTTGCTTAAGTCCCACCGTGAGATTGTCAAAGAGCAGTTGTCTTCGGTTAAGGCCAACCTGCGCATTATTGATTTGAAGATTAAGAGCTACGAAAAAATCAGCGCTCCAAAATAGGTCAAGTGCCGCTGTGTTCGATTTAGTTGCGTTGTTGCCGATAACAAAAAGACGTCAGCGCAATCAGCAGAGCCAAAGCAAGCCAGGTTGCAGTGCCATAGCCTAGCAACTGATTCCCCAGTTCTCTGCCAACCAGGTCTTTGCTGGTGAGTGTGCCGAGGCAAAAAACCACAATGATTGCGCCTATGCTGAGTCGATTGCGATTGACCATGGCATCCCAGCTTATGATTGCCGCGGGCAATAACAAAACACAAAAATGCGCTTTGCTGCTCATCGGCGAGAGCAACACCATGCCGCACAGTACAGCGGAAAATTGCGCCAGCAAAAGTATGGGAGCTTTTTCTTCTCGTATAAAAACGCTAAGACTGACAAGTGCGAGGACCAGAATTTGAGCTGATAGACTCAGCCACAAAGCCCAATCATAGGCCGAGAATATCCGGTGAATACTGCCCGAGAGACTCTGGTTCAAGATGTTTGAGGCGTGCCAGGGGCCCGTGTCCGCCGGGCCGCCGGGGTTCAAATTTATGACAAAGGTTGTTAGCCAGGCCCAGGCCCACAACTGCCCGTCGTCTCGAGGGAATATCAGATCAGGCAGTAAGGTGACTGCAATGATTGTCGTGATCATACATGCCATGGCTGTCCAGCGACGTTGCAAAAAAAGCAGTACCAGAAATAGCAGTGGGGTCGCTTTAAAAGCTGCTGCAACCCCGAGGCAAAAACCAGCTGAAGGGTTGCGTTCACGCAGGAGCTGATGACAACCCAACATGATCGGAAGCAGGACAAGTAGGTCGTGACTTTGGTTGCCGAACACAGAACCGATATACCGGCCGATCAACAGCAGAGTAAGCAAATAGAATAACCAGTTTGGCTGAGGTGCGAGGTTGCTGAGCTTGAGATTACTGTGGATGAGAAAGAACGTTGCAACGAGCGCCAGTGCTGTCACAACATACCAGGCAACAATTGGGCCGGCATCTCTGGGCGGTAACATCGGCACTTCCGGCGTGATCACAAACGGCATGGCAAAAAAGGGCGGATAGGTAAACGGCTTGTTATCCGATAATCGGTAAACTTCCTCCCCTTGCCACATTCTCTGGCCAGCCTGGGTGTAGACGGGCAATTCGCTGATACCTCCCGTTCCCTTATGTAGGAACGGTATTGAACCGAGCAGTAGCAATAGTGCTAATGCTGGATAGGCAAGTTTGGCTGGATTTAAAACGCCTCTGGCTCCGTGGATACCCGTGCAGTCCGGATTCGATTATTTTGAATTTGTAATATCTCAATCCTATAGCCCTCGATCTTCATGCAGACAAGGGAGTCGGGAATGGTTTCAAGGTACTCCATAATCAGACCATTTAGAGTTTTTGGTCCGTCCTGGGGAAGTAGCCAATCGAGCTGGCGATTGATTAAGCGAATTTGAGCGCTACCATCAATCAAAAAGGTGCCGTCATCCTGGGGGTGAATATCAACATTGCTGTTTGCCATATCCGTCGTAAACTCACCGACAATCTCTTCCAAAATATCATCAAGGGTGACAATGCCCTGAATGTCGCCGTACTCATCTACCACCAGGCCTACGCGTTCCTTGCGTTTCTGAAAGTTAATAAGCTGGGTTTGCAGCGGTGTGTTCTCTGGCACAAAATAAGGTTCTTCGGTGCATTGGATAATGGCCGATTTGGTCAGGTCTTCTTCCAATAGGAATTTGGCGGTATTGCGCAGGTGGAGCATGCCAATGACGTTGTCCATCTGGTCCTTAAACACCGGCACCCGGGTAAACTGCGAGGCGCGAATCTGGTTGATGATCTCGTCCAGTTCATCTTCGATATCAATGCCAAATATTTCCGTTCTTGGAACCATGATGTCCTCAACGGTAACCTTGTCCAGGTCGAGTACACCCAGCATCATATTCTGCGGATGGGCAGCAATTTGTGAACCCTCGAAAACCACGGTCCGTAACTCCTCGTGGCTTAGGGTGTCATCGGAGACTTCCTCATGGCGGATACCAATTAAACGCAGCATGGCATTGGCGAAGTTGTTGACAAACCAGACGATGGGAAATAGTACCCAGAGTAGAAACTGCAGAATGTAGGAAGAGGGTAGCGCAATCTTTTCCGGGTATGCGGCGGCAATTGTTTTTGGCGCAACCTCAGCAAAAATCAGAAACAGGAAGGTACAAACCACGGGCGCGAAGACCACACCCGCATCGCCGAATAAGGATATCGCAATGAGGGTCGCCACGGAGGCCGCGGAAAAGTTCACCAGATTGTTGCCAATCAAAATGACACTGAGCAAACGGTCCGGACGTTCTAACAGGCGCTCGGTAATTTTTGCGCTGCGATTTCCTTCATTTGCGAGGTGGCGTAAACGAAAACGGTTCATTGCCATCATGGCGGTTTCTGAACCAGAAAAGTACGCCGATAAAAATATCATGCCGATAATGGAGCCAATTAAGAGCTCCGTCGAGGGTTCGTCCAAAAGGGACAACCTCCTTTCCGATTGGGAGAAACGTTTTATCGACTGTGGGGTGAGGTGTCAAGCAACTATAAATCAGCTTCTGCCGAGAATAATTTCCAAAACCAGTTTGCTGCCGAAATATCCGAGCACTAACAGGGCAAAACCGGCCAGAGTCCACCGGGAGGCGATGGCGCCACGCCAGCCGAGTTGCAGGCGCCCCCAGAGCAAAATGGCAAAAACTGTCCAGGCTGCAAGGGTGATCGCCGTGTGGTGAACCAGTCCGCCGTTTTGGACGGCGGCGTTTCCGAGGAAAAGAAATCCAGTGACGATGGATAAACTGAGAAATACCAGACCGAACCAGATCAGTTCGAACATCAGGCTTTCCATGGTTTGCAGGGGCGGCAGGCGTTTTAACACGCCAAGATTTCGATGCTTAAGTTCGTAGTCACCAAAGGACAACAGCGCGGCCTGAAAAGCCGCCACGGTGAGCAAGCTATAAGCCGTCACCGACAGAAGAATATGAGCCACAATTCCGTCGTTAAGGTCTGTTCTGGGTGTGTAGGACCCTTCTTTAAATAGCGCTAAAAGGACCGTCAGGGTGGCAAAGGGAAACAACAGGATCAATAGGTTGTCGACGGGCCGCCGCAGGCTGCTGGCGAGGACAATTACGGCAATGGCGAGGGACGTCAACGAGGCCATTGGATAAATACCAATGTTGATTCCAGCTGGGGTGTAGATCTCCTGATAGCTGAAAAGCCCATGCAGTACCACGGCGATCAGCGCGGTCAGCATAACCATGGCACGGCGCAAACTGCTACGGGGCGTTTGGCCAAAAAATTGGATGGCGGCACTTACAAGATAGAGACTGCAAGCTAGTCCACCGGCAAGGGCTGGGTTCATGGTCTTTTAGACTGTTAAGTAGTGCCGGCGCATTGTGTCACAATGTCCTGCATCGTTGAACACTCGTAGCTCCCGGCCCGTCTGTATTTTTTGGGTATTTTTAAGTGTTCAGGGTTTTTTCACGCTGGCCATTTTTGGCAACCCCTACTTTCGGGTACAATGCGCCCCCTCCAATACCATAACCAGGTTTTTAGTTGTGTTTGATTCGTTAACAGAGCGTCTAAGTGCCTCACTAGCCAGCATCACAGGCAAAGCCAAACTCACCGAAGAGAATATCTCCGAGACCCTTCGAGAAGTCCGAATGGCGCTTCTTGAGGCGGATGTTGCCCTCCCGGTTGTGAAGCAGTTTATTGACCAGGTTCGAATTCGAGCGGTGGGTCAGGAAGTTTCAAGCGCACTTTCACCGGGCCAGGTATTCGTCAAGATCGTCAATGACGAACTGGTGCGCGTTATGGGTGAACATAACGACAGCCTCGATCTCACCACCCAGCCCCCCGGTGTCATCTTGATGGCGGGCCTGCAGGGTGCAGGTAAAACCACCTCAACCGCAAAACTGGCGCTCTGGCTCAAGAGCCGAGAAAAGAAAAAAGTCATGGTGGTCTCGACGGACGTCTACCGCCCGGCTGCAATAGACCAACTACGAACCCTCGCCGCTGAAGCGAATGTTGATTTTATTGAGAGTAATCCGGACCAAAAGCCCTCTGAAATTGCCGCCAATGCCCTTGATGCGGCTAAGAAGCAGTTTGCCGATGTCCTGATTGTCGACACCGCGGGTCGTCTCGGCATAGATGAAGCCATGATGGCGGAGATTAAGGCCCTACATGAACAACTGAATCCCGTTGAGAGCCTATTTGTTGTTGATGCCATGACGGGTCAGGACGCGGCAAATACCGCTAAGGCCTTCTCTGAAGTGTTGCCATTGACCGGTGTGATTCTTGCCAAGACCGATGGCGATGCCAGAGGTGGTGCGGCGTTATCCGTTCGATCCATTACCGGCAAGCCCATCAAGTTTATGGCAACCGGTGAAAAGATAGATGCCCTGGAAGCCTTCTTCCCGGATCGGATTGCATCACGAATTCTCGGAATGGGTGATGTTCTGACCCTGATCGAAGAAGCTGAACAGAAGATCGACAAGAAAAAAGCCGAAAAGCTGGCGAAGAAGATCAAGAAGGGTAAGAAGTTTGACCTTGAGGATTTTCGCGACCAGATTCAGCAGATGAACAGTATGGGCGGTATTACCGGCATGCTGGACAAACTGCCGGGCATGGGCAATATGGCCAAGGTTGCAGAGGATAAGCTGGCGGATAATCCCTTTGGTCAGCTAGAGGCCATCATCAATTCGATGACCCCCGGCGAACGACATTACCCCGATTCTATTAACGGTTCGCGAAAACGCCGAATTGCCATGGGCTCGGGCACCCAGATCCAGGACGTGAATCGTCTTCTTAAGCAGCATAAACAGATGCAAAAGATGATGAAAAAGCTCACCAAGAAGGGCGGTATGGCCAATATGATGCGCGGCATGGGTGGCATGATGGGTGGACCAACGTCACGTATGTAGGTGCGGTTGTTGGCGCAAAAGTCGGCCTAAAAATTTCCCTGCCGATTCAAGGGTTTGCTGTGTTATTCCGGTACAAATTAACAGTTTAAATATCCATCTCTATCCCGTACAATAGCGCCCCTTTCGCCGGTCGAAAGGCTGTTCGGCGCAAGCGTTCTACGGAAATTTCAAAGGAAATCAATAACATGGTAATCATTCGGTTATCCAGAAGCGGTAGCAAAAAGCGTCCGTTTTATCACGTCACCGTTGCAGACAGCCGCGTATCTCGCGACGGTCGCTTCATCGAACGTGTCGGCTTCTACAATCCGATCGCCCGTGGCGCGGAAGAAGGCGCTCGTCTGGACCTGGATCGTATCGATCACTGGGTGAAGCAAGGCGCTCAAATGAGTGAACGTGTACAGAGCATTGTTAAAGCTTACCGCAAGACTGCAAACAGTCAGGAAGCGGCTGCTTAAAACACGGTGTCCGATTCTGAAAACGAACTGGTGGTTGGTGCCATCAATGGCGTTTACGGAATCAAAGGTTGGGTAAAGGTGTTTTCCTACACCAGCCCACTGGAACAAATACTGACATATCAGCCCTGGGTTCTGTACAAGGGTGCCAAAAAGAAGGTACTCAAGGTTGCAGAGGGCAAGCTTCACGGTAAGGGCATTATCGTATTACCGGAAGCCTTTGAAACTCGAAATGACGCGGAAAGCCTCATCGGGTATGAGATCCGGATAGACAGAGCGCTGTTGCCGGATTTGCCAGAAGGCGAGTTCTATTGGCATGAGTTACAAGGAATGACCGTAATCAATGAGGCTGAAGAGATCCTCGGCGAGGTCAAAGAGATTCTCGAAACCGGTGCAAATGATGTGCTGGTGGTACAAAGCAACAAAGCCAGTATTGATGATCAAGAAAGGCTGGTGCCGCTCGTGATGGATCAAGTGGTGTTGCAGGTTGATACTGGAGCGCGAGAAATTCGCGTCAACTGGGCAGCTGATTATTAAATGAAGATTAGTGTGGTGACGCTTTTTCCTGAGATGTTTACCGCCGTATCGGAATCCGGGATTACCGGCAGAGCAATACAAAGTGGCTTGGTGAGTTTAGATTTTGCCAACCCAAGGGAATTTACCCAGGACAAACATCGAACTGTAGACGATAAACCCTACGGTGGTGGCCCCGGGATGCTGATGAAGGTTGAGCCGTTAAAGGCCGCAATCGAATCAGCCAAGGCAGCAGCAGGCCCAGAGTGCGAAGTGATTTATCTTTCGCCCCAGGGAGAGCCGCTAACCCAACAGATCATTGCTGATCTGTCGACACGATCAGGGTTAGTGTTGGTTGCCGGTCGATACGAAGGTATTGATGAGAGATTGATAGAACGTGAAATCGATGCGGAATATTCCATCGGAGATTATGTTCTAAGCGGCGGCGAGCTGCCGGCGATGGTGCTGATTGATGGCATCACGCGATTGCAGCCCGGCGCGGTCGGCGACGACCAGTCCGTTTTGGAGGACTCCTTTAGCGCGGGGCTGTTAGATCACCCGCACTACACGAGACCTGAAATGGTCGAAGGTTTAGAAGTACCAGCGGTTTTGCTTGGCGGTAATCATGCCGAGATTAAGCGCTGGAGACAGAAACAGGCGTTGGGACGCACGATGTTAAGGCGCCCCGATCTGATTGAACGGCGCAATTTGAGCGCGGATGAACAAGCATTGTTGGCTGAGTTCGAATTGGAACAAGCCCAAAAGATTAAGACTTAAGGACATTAACCCATGAAAAACAAGATCATTGCCGATATCGAAGCGGCCCAGCTGAAGCAGGACGTGCCGGAATTTTCTCCCGGTGATACGGTTGTGGTTCAGGTAAAAGTTATTGAAGGCACCCGGGAACGACTGCAGGCTTATGAGGGTGTTGTGATTGGCATTCGTAGCCGCGGCATCAACTCTGCTTTTACCGTTCGTAAAATTTCTCACGGTGTGGGCGTTGAGCGTACTTTCCAAACTCACAGCCCGATGATTGAAAGCATTGCGGTGAAGCGTCGTGGTGATGTTCGCCAGGCGAAGCTTTACTACCTCCGCGAATTGAGCGGTCGTGCAGCTCGAATCAAGGAAAAGCTCGGCAAGTAATTGTCGCCGCTCTTCGAATAACAAAACGCCGCTTTCTAGCGGCGTTTTTGTTTGTGGGGTTAATCCATAAACTGAATGGCTAGTAATCGCCCTGAGGCTCGCTGCCACTCAGGCATTCCAACCTACAGCATAAGAGCGTTAGCACCGCCGCAGGGGAGAGCGAGGGGGACGCCTAGTGTGCGGTAGCGGGTTTCAGTGTGAATCGAATCGGACCAAAAATCTTCGTTGTTTGTCCGCATCCGACAGCGGGAGTACTTTAGCTCGCTGGCTTGCGGCCCTCCGGGCTTCCCGCTCTAGGTCGTAAGCCCTACTCGGTCTTTCGACGCGTCGATCGGCGCTTCGCTTTGAGGCTCCCTAAAATACTCCCCCAGCCGAATGCTACGAGAGGTTGTTAGTTACTAACCAAAATAACTTCGCGGTACGAACTGTTGTTTCCAACCACCTTCAAATCGTTCTGAATAATAGCGATAGCTCAGGTGTTGCAAGCCGCAGCATCAAAGCGTTAGCACCGCCGCAGAGGAGCGAGACCTTAGGCTCGCGGGGGCAGCAAGGGAACCCCGGAGGGGTGCCAGCAGCGGAGGATTGGAATTCCTGTGCGGTAGCGGGTTTCAGCATTACACTGTGGGACAGCAAATTCTGGCTAATCTAAGTTAGAGAATTGCCACTATTTTCGTTGGGAGATACGGGCTCTCTAAGCCCTAATTGTGTTGTATCGAAACATGAGTGATAGACTGCGATACAGATGAACTCAGACGTCACCCTCTTAGAGCAATATATTGACCGCCTCTGGTTAGAGAAAGGTCTAAGCCGTAATACCCTCGATTCTTATCACAGCGACCTTGAAGCCTTTCGCCTTTGGCTCGATGGCAAGGCAATCGTTTCAGTGCGCCGGGAAGATCTACTGCGGTATCTGTCGGACCGTATGTCGAAGGGCATTAAATCCCGATCGACAGCAAGAGCATTAAGCTGCCTGCGGGGGTTGTACCGGTATTTGCTCAGGGAAAACAAAATCACAGAAGACCCGACACTCCAAATCGAAAACCCAAAACTGGGTCGGCCTCTCCCAGACACGTTAACGGAAACAGAAGTCGAGAAGCTGCTCGCAGCGCCAAATATCGACAGTGCCATAGGCTTTCGCGACCGCACCATGCTAGAAGTGTTGTATGCCTGTGGATTGCGTGTGTCGGAATTGGTGGGGCTACGGGTAACTGATATGAACCTGCGTCAGGGTGTGGTCCGCGTCATGGGTAAGGGCAGTAAAGAACGCCTGGTACCCTTAGGTGAAGAAGCCATTGGCTGGCTACAGCGGTATCTACTTGAAGCGCGGCCGGAGTTACTGAAGAAAAACCTGGTTGAAGATGCAGTATTCCCGAGTTCCCAGGGCAAGCCCATGACCCGGCAAACATTTTGGTATCGGATAAAAACCCATGCCGAAACTGCGGGTATTCGCCGCAAAATATCTCCCCATACCCTGCGTCATGCTTTTGCCACGCACCTCATTAACCACGGAGCTGACCTTCGGGTTGTCCAATTACTGCTGGGTCACAGCGATCTGTCGACCACACAGATTTATACCCATGTGGCGCAGCAGCGCATGAAGTCCGTGCATCAGGCGCATCATCCTCGAGGTTAAGTGCCTTTAGTCGGGAAATTATTAGGCTTATGTCCGGTCTATAATTGCAACCAGATTGCCGTTCATGCAAAGTCACCCATTAGATGTATCCAGCGCGGTCCAAATCATGAAGACATTTTTTAACATCGCCTTATTGGCGTTTTTTGCAGCCAGTTTTTCCACTATCGCCCATGCTCAAAGTGCTGGTGATGCTGCTGGTGAGGGCGCGGCTGATAGCGTCGTCAAACAGACTGTTTCTGCTCAAAATAAGGCTGAACTCAATATCCGCGCTCGTCTGATGGCAGCTCGCCCTGATATTCCCATTTTGGCGATTCAAGAGGCTCAAATTCCCGGGTTCTATGATGTGTTCCTGCCTGCCGGACAGGTGTTGCACTTTACTGCCGACGGCAAACACTTCTATACCGGGGATCTGTATGGCGTGACTGACGAACTGGTGAATCTGACGGAGCAAGGTCGTGCCGGCGAAAGAATGCAGTTGTTAGGCAGTATGGAAGAATCTCAAATGGTGGTGTTCTCTCCACCCAAAGAACGGGTTAAGGCCACGGTAACGGTTTTTACGGACATTGACTGTGTGTTCTGCCGTAAGCTCCACAACGAAGTGCCGGAATTGAATCGTTTGGGTATAGCAATACGATATATGGCCTATCCAAGATCCGGATTGGGTTCACCCAGTTATGATAAGTTGGTTTCCGCCTGGTGTTCGGATAACCCCAAAATGGCCCTGACTCGCGCCAAGGCTGAAATTGAAATCCCCGAGGCCCATTGTGATAACCCCGTTGCGGC
>TARA_R110002073_G_scaffold1088_2_pt1 | contig 11243 bp, 10 predicted proteins | sample TARA_R110002073 | Tara Oceans TARA_R110002073 (sample SAMEA4397174) | marine metagenome | biome: Polar Biome; feature: [DCM] deep chlorophyll maximum layer (ENVO:01000326); material: water (ENVO:00002006), including particulate matter (ENVO:01000060) such as... | depth 40 m
ACGTACTCCCGACGCGGTACTCCCGCTCTCAGTCCCTCGGGTTCAAAGGCGCTTGCGCCAGGCGGCTTCGACTTCGGGGACGTTGCCCCATTGCTCGGCGGCCATCGCCATGTACAGCGTGACGTCCGCCGGCGCGTACTTCGCGTCGAGATCGCTCAGCGTGCTCTCGAGCTTGGTCGGGTCCGGCTTGCAGTCCTCGAGGTTCTCGATCATGCCCTCGTCGTGCTCGACACCTGTGCCGTCCAGGAAGTCGGTGATGAGCGCCTTGTTGGACGACATCAAGTACGTGCCGAACAGCTCGTAGGTGAGCTCGGCGTTGGCCGTCTGCTCCAGGATCATCTTCGCGCGCTTCGAGCGTTGTTGCAGCGGCAGCTTCTTGATCGCCTGCGGGCGGAAGCGGAGCGCTTTGGCGACCTCGCCGTCGAGCGGACCGAAGCCCTTCTCGCTGAGGGTCTCGTAGATGGCGTGGAAGTGCGCCTCGTCGAGAGCGCGGAGTTGTTCGATGACCTGCATGGGATTCTGGCTGCTTGCGCCGCTGGTGGGGGGCGGTGAGGAGCGGCGAGCGGGCGGGAGTCTAGCAGTCCTCCGCTGCCCGGTTGTGACGGATCCGCCCAAACCCCATGATCGTGGCCCGCATGACCTTGAATCCCCCGCAACCCGGCTTCCCGCGCTCCGAAGCCGCTTACGCGTTCTGCGCGAGCCTGTTCGTCGTGACCCTGGTCCTGACGAACGTGATCGGGACCAAGCTGTTCGTCGTGCCGGAGTGGCTCCCGTTCTTCAGCGGCGAGACGCTGACCTCGGGCATCCTGACCTATCCAATCACGTTCTTGCTGACCGACCTCGTGTCCGAGATCTGGGGGCGCCAGCGTGCCAATGCCATGGTGATCTGGGGGTTCCTGATGAGCCTCCTGATGCTGGGCGTTCTGAGCCTCGCGGTGAGCCTCGAGCCGTCCGAGGTCTGGACCCAGCCGGATCACGGATTCCACAGCGCGGTCATGTTGCAGCTCGCGTTCGCGGCCACGTTCGCCAACCCGGCGATCCTGCTCGGCGCGTCGATGGTCGCCTACCTGGTGGCGCAGCTGTTCGACGTGCGCCTCTACCACTTCTGGTGGAAGGTGACCCGGGGCCGACACATGTGGCTGCGCAACAACGGCTCGACCATCATCAGTCAGCTGGTCGACACGATCATCGTGAACGGCATCTTCCTGCGCTGGGGCCTCGACATGCAGTGGGACGCCATCGGTCGCATCATCCTGATGGTCTACCTGTTCAAGGTGTGCCTCGCGGTGATCGACACGCCGATGATCTACGCGGCGCGTGCGGCCATGGAGCGCTTCCTCGGGATCGCCCACGATCCTGGCCGCGCGAGCGCACCCCTGGCCTGAATCAGGCTTCGCGCACGGCCAGCACCTTGACCTTGAAGGTGACGGTCCTGCCGGCGAGCGGATGGTTGGCGTCCAGCACGACGCCGTCGGCGTTCGCCTCGACGATGCGCAGCTCCATGTCCTCGAGGTCGAGCTCCGGGTCGTCGCCCTCCTCGAGCTCCAGCTCCAGCGAGACCCACGTGCCCTTGGTCATGTCCGCGTCCTCGGGGAAGCGACTGCGCGGCACGGTGACCAGCACGCCCGGGTCGTACTCCCCGAACGCCTCGGCCGGTGCGAGCGTCACGTCCAGCTGATCGCCCTCGGACTTGCCCAGCAGTTCGGCCTCGAGCGCCTCCGGCAGCACGCCCTCGCCCGGGAGGAAGTCCATCGGGCCGTGGTCCGAGCTGGACTCGTGCACGACGCCTTCGTCGTCCGTCACTTCGTACTGCAGAAGGGCGATGCGCCCGGCCTCGATCTTCATTCGGAGGTGACCCTCTGTTCGTCGGCTTCGTCCGAGGGGATGGGGGTGATCTGGGACTCGGGCGTCAGGTAGGTCGAACCGCGCAGGCCGCTCTCGTAGCGCGCCCAGAAGTCGGCCGACTCCTCGTAGCTCATGCGACCTTCCTCGAGCGCGTCCTCGACGTGGCCGCGCAAGCTGCGCAGCAGATCGGCCTCGTAGTACTCGACGAACGCCAGCACTTCCTTGACGCGGTCGCCACGCAGGACGTGGCTGAGCTTCGGACGGCCCTTCTCGTCGATGTCCACGTGGACGACGGTGGCGTCGCCGAACAGGTTGTGCATGTCGCCCAGGATCTCCTGGTACGCGCCGACCAGGAAGAAGCCCAGGTCGTAGCGCTCACCCGGCGTGAACTTGTGCAGCTCGAGGACGTTCTTGACGTCGCGCCGATCGATGAACTTCGAGATCTTGCCGTCGGAGTCGCACGTGAGGTCGGCCAGGATCCCGCGTTGGGTCGGCTCCTCCTCCAGGCGATGGATCGGCAGGATCGGGAAGAGCTGGCCGATGGCCCAGGAGTCGGGCATCGACTGGAAGATCGAGAAGTTGACGAAGTAGGTGTCCGCCAATTCGTTCTCGAGGTCGGCGAAGTCCTCGGGCACGTACTCGAGCGTGCGCGTGATGTCGAGCACGGCGCGGCGCGCGCGCCAGACGTACTCCTCGACCAGCGCGCGGTGGGGCAGGCTCAACTGGCCCGTTTCGAACAAGAGCGACGCCGTTTCGCGCGCCTCGAGCGCGTCGTGATAGCGCTCCATGTGGTTGGCCTCGGTCATCCCCGATGCCAAGGGCGCCAGGCCGACCAGTACGTCGGGCGCATCGTCCGGGATCGGACTCGGTTCGTGCTGGGGGTCCAAGCTGGACACGCCGACCACGTCCGCGACCAGGACCGCGTGGTGTGCAGCCAGTCCGCGGCCCGACTCGCTGACGATGATCGGCGCGGGGATCCCGTACTTCTCGCAGCACTCGGAGAGCGCCCAGACGATGTCGTTCGCGTACTCCTGCAAGGAGTAGTTGCGCGACGACTCGAAGTCGGTGTTCGAGCCGTCGTAGTCGATCCCCAGGCCACCGCCGACGTCGAACCACTTGATGGTCGCGCCCATCTGGGTCAGACCCGAGAGCAGGTTCGTCGCCTCGCGCATCGCCTGCTTGACCGCACGGATGTGCGTGATCTGACTGCCGATGTGGAAGTGGGTGAGTTGCAGGCAGTCCAGCTTGCCGGCCTCGCGCAACGTCTCGACGACGTTCACGATCTGGCGCGTGGTCAGGCCGAACTTCGAGCGTTCGCCGACCGAGTCCTGCCAGCGTCCGGAGCCGCGGATCGACAGCTTGGCGCGCACGCCGATGACGGGGTCGATGCCGAGGCGCTCGGAGGCCTCCAGGATCGTCGCCAGTTCGGTCCACTTCTCGACGACCAGGACCGCGGTGATGCCGAGGTGCGACGCGAGCATCGCCATCTCGATGTACTCACGATCCTTGTAGCCGTTGCAGATCATCAACGCGCCCTCGCCGGCCTGGATGGCGATGGCGGCGATCAGCTCGGGCTTGCTGCCGACCTCGAGGCCCATGCCGTGCGCCTTGCCCTCGGCCAGCAGCGACTCGACGACGTGGCGCTCCTGGTTGACCTTGATCGGGAACACGCCGCGATAGGTCGCCGGGTAGTTGGCGTCCCGGCGGGCCTTGGCGAACGCCGTATTCACCTCGCGCACCCGCGAGCGCAGGATCCCGTCGAAGCGCAACAGGATCGGCGAGGGCACGCCCCGTCTGCGAATCTGGTCCACGAGGTCGGCCAGGTCGATGCTCGGACCGCCGTTGCCGTCCGGCGTGACCTCGACCCGACCCTTGTCGTTGATGCCGAAGTACGGTTCACCCCAGGCATTCACCTGGTACGTCTGTTCGCTGTCCGAGGGGGTCCAGGTCATATGGTGGGTCGCCCAGGGCTCGTGGGCGAGCGATGCATCCTACTCCGGCGGGGTGGGTTCGAGGGGCCCAGTGACGGGTCTGTATCCCGTCCGGAGCCTCGATCCTGGAGCCAGATCCGTTAGGCTCCTCGCCCATGACTCAGCTCCGCTATGCCACCTCGGTCGCCTCCTTCCTGAAAGGAACCGAGGCGATGATCGTACTCGCGCCCCAGAACGTCCTGCGCGCCAAGCGCCACCCCGCCGTCGATGCGCTGCCCAAGGAGCTCGCGAAGCTGACCCGCGACCTGGCATCGGACACCGCCGCGGGCCTGAACGGCTCCGCAGCCGGGACGCTGACCGGTTCATCACCGCGCAAGCTCGCGGTCGGCGTGCTGCCCAACACGGTCTCGCGCCACAACAGCCCGTCGCGCACCGAGTCGATCCGCGCCCAGATGGCGGCCTCCAGCACGGGCCGTCGCGGCAAGGCTGGAGCCATCGTGATCCTGGACGACCCGGCGCACCTGGCCGGAGCTCTCAGCGGCATCGCGCGTGCCCTCCCGGTCTATTCGGCGAAGACGGCCAAGAAGTCGCCCGCGTCGTTGCAGCTGCTCGCGCTCGATGCCAAGGGCAAGGTCGTGAAGATCTCGAAGGCCGTGCGCGCGCACCTGGAAGCGATGCGCGAAGCCGGTCGCCTGGTCGACACGCCGCCGACCGAGATGAATCCCGCCGAGATGCAGAAAGAGGCCTACGCCATGGTGCGCGGCCTCGCGAACGTCACCAAGAGATCCATCGTCGGACCCAAGCTGCTCGAGGCCGGTTGCGGCGGCATTCACGCCGTCGGTCGCACCGCGCTCAGCCCGCCGCGCTTGGTCATCCTGACCTACTCGCCGAAGGGTGCGAAGAAGCACATCGCGCTGGTCGGCAAGGGCGTCACGTACGACACCGGTGGCCTGTCGATCAAGGTCGGCGGCGGCATGGTGAACATGAAATCGGACATGGGTGGTTCGGCCGCCGTGCTCGGCGCGTTCCGCTCGCTCGCCGAAGGTGGCTGCAAGCACAAGGTCAGCGCGCTCCTGTGCCTGGCCGAGAACGCCATCGGCCCCGACGCCTTCAAGAACGACGACATCCTGCACATGCACTCGGGCAAGACCGTCGAGATCAACAACACCGACGCCGAAGGGCGTCTGGTGCTGGGCGACGGTGTCAGCTACGCCGCGCGCAAGCTCAAGGCCGACGTCGTGATCGACGCCGCGACCCTGACGGGCGCACAGCTGGTCGCCACGGGCCGCCAGGTCGCCGCCGTCGTCACGGACGACGAGAAGCTCGAGGCGATCCTGACCACGGTCGGTCGTCAGATCGGCGACCTGTGCCACCCGCTGGTCTACAACCCCGAGTTCCACCGCAAGGAGTTCGCCAGCAAGGTCGCGGACATGCGCAACTCCGTTTCGGATCGCATGAACGCCCAAAGCTCCTGCGCCGGCGCATTCGTGCACTGGCACCTGGACGGCACGAAGGTCCGCTGGGCGCATGTCGACCTTGCTGGTCCGGCGTTCGTCGCGGGCCGCGCAACGGGCTTCGGCGTCGGCCTGCTTGCCGAAGCCGTACGCGCGATTTGACGGACTGAGCGTAGCCTGCGGAGCACTCGGTCATGAAATCGAGTGGCTCCGGCGCTACCCCGTTGGGAGTTCGGGGTTCGGCCCAGATGCTCCTCACGTCCACTCTCCTCATGGCTTCCCTCGCGGGTGGTCTCGCAGCCCAGGAACCCGGGGAACAAGAAGCGGCAGCAGTCGTCGAGCCGGAGCGTGATCCGAACCACCGTTACACGAATGGGTTCTGCGTGTTGGCGGATCCTGCACCTGATGGTGCCTTCCTGGTCTTGCGGGACCTGACGTCGGGTAGCTCCGAGCTTTGGAAGTTGACTGAGGAGCTGCAGTTCGAGCACCTGCTCGATATCGCGCTTTGCAGGACCAAAGGATGCTGGACGATCGGCGAGGAAACCATCGAGCGGCTCGTTGTGCATCACAGCGACGGACGCAAGGTCTCGATCGTGAATGCGAGGACCGGCGAGATCGAAGCCACGCACGATTTCTCGTACTGGAAATGGGGGACAGGTGCTGGAGTTCAGTTCCGTCCCAGCTATGGCGACAGCGAGGTCTTCGGGTACCTCTACTCCCTTAAGGGAGGAATCCTCCGTGCAGCGACGGTCGGCCCAGGTGGATTCCAGGACTTGTGGGAGAAGGAGGTCAAGCTCCCCAAGGCCCACTCACGCATGTCCTTCACGTTGGATCCTGGTGACACGGACTCTCCTCCGGTCCTGGCTGTGTCCTTGGACGGCACGGTGGTCCTGATGGACGCGAATTCCGGTGATCTGATCTGGGGATCCGAACTGATGCACGGTCCACGCGAGCACGTCTGGACGCTCAAGTTCATTCGCGACGCAGAAGGAGGGCGATGCCTTTACGCGTCCAGTGGCCCGAACGCAACCATCTACATACTCGACGCGACGAGCGGAGCGCTGCTTACGACGGTCGAGCACCCTCCAACAGAGCGCCGTACCTTGGTCGAGTTCGGTGAGTGGATGGTCGACACTGGCATGGGGGATGCGATCGTCTCCGGCGATTGGGGGGAGTATCGCCTCCTCGACACTGAGGGCTGTTTGCGCAAGCCTTGGACTCACAAGCGTAGCAACTTCGCCTTGTTCACTCTGCATCGCGTGAGCGCCGGCACTGGATTGCATGGCGGCAACCCGGCAGTACTTCTGGGTACACGGATGTGGCCTGGAATGGCAGGGGGAATGAAGCTGTTCCTGTTCGATGCGAAACAGAGCTCGTGGCTGAGAACGTGGGGTGAGGCGGACTTTCCGGCGCGGTAGTTGGCCAGATCCAAGGGCGCCCGGCATCCCATGGACTTTGTCCGAGCCCCTGGTTCTGACGCTGGGTTCGGGGCCGCATGACCTTTCTGCGCGCCTGCTTGCTGACCCTGTCCTTCCTACTCGTCGTTCCGAGCGCGCTGGGACAGGAACGCACCAAGCAGGAGACTTGGGCGAAGCTGACGATCGCCCAGACCGATGACGTCGGTGAAGAGATCCTCTTCCTTCGCAGCTACCACCCAGGAACCACCGGTTTGTGGAGCTACTCCGTTGGGCAGGTCCCGGAGCGCCGTTGCGACGTCGGCTTCGAAGAAGCGGTCTTCGCGTGGCACGTGAAGACCGAGGACTCCTCCCATCTCCTGGTGGTGCACGATCAAGGCGCGGTGAGCATGTTGGACCCTGCAACGGGAAGAACCGTTTGGACGGACAAGTGCAACTGGATTGGGCCCTACGGTTATCCCGATGGCTATCAGTTCGTAGCGACTCCGGATGATCCCAAGGCTCTCGGGATTCTGACCTGGCCCGATCTGAAGCGGGGGGCCAATGGGAAGGAGGTGGCGACGGGAATGCTCCATGCCGCGTCGGTCCATGTCGATGGACTCCAACCCAAGTGGGAGCGTCCTCTCACGTTCGATCGGCACGTTCCAGAGTGTCTGACCCACCTGACGTGGACCGGAACGGATAAGAGCGAACTGCTTTGCGTCGTCGTCGAGGACAACCGCCTGACCCGCCTGTGTCCCTTCTGTGGCGCGCAACAATGGACCGTTGAGATCACCGACCCAGCCTTGTTCTTGGCTGTTGGATTGAGCTGCATGGAAGACTCGGAGGGCAACTCCGTGATACTCCTCGGCACGGGACACAGTGCGGACGACTGGATCCTGATGATAGACGGAGAGACGGGCGCGACCTTGAAGAGGGTCGCCGACCCTCACTCTCCCGAATGCCCAGGTGATACGCATGGCGGCGACAAGCTGCACCCTGCCCACAACGGTCGCGTGTTCATTCAGTTACTAGACGGCAACTACGGTTTCCTCGACGCATTCGGACGGTTGCAGATTCCATCGAAGCCCCCGACGCTTCTCCAATGGCGCGGGGCACCTATGAGTTCGGTGCAGATCCTCCATGGAGGATCTCAGTTGTTGGTCGTCGCCGTTTCGCCTTGGGGCAACGAAATCGGGTGCCCCCAACTGGTTGTCCTCGATCCTGAGACCACGGACGTGGTCCACCAAGCCTGGAACAGGGACTTCGCTCTACGGTGACCGTGAGTCGACACCGAAGCCGCCCGCGGGATTTGATGGGTTGACCGCAAGAAACTGGGCGCTCGATCTTCCGAGCCTCTGTGGACGGTGGACTTGAGTTTGAGAGTTGGCCAACTTGGACCCGTTGGGTCCTGAGTTTTTTTGCGCTGTACTGTTTCGTGGGCTGTGCGGGGAGCAATGCCTGGTACGTGATCCGAGGATTCGCAGGCCGCAAGACTGAGTCGCTCGTACCCCTTGTCGGTGGAGCGAGCGGCTATGCGGGTTTGGTGCTCCTTCCATTGGAGGGCACCGAGTCGTTCAAGTTCTGGCCGCTCGTTCTCGACATCGGAACGCTCGCAGCGCTCATCGTCATTCCGGTGGCCTTGGCCGCCTGCGTCGTTCAGGAGTTCTGGGCGAAGGCTCGACGCGTGTTCTGCCGAGTGCCAAGGCTTCGTTCTCCGAGTGCGATCCAGCTCTATGATCCGCATGCTGAACGTGACTCCTGAAATGGAAGTTACATTCACTTTGAGCCCGAGGCCTGGTTGTGGGCGTATTCGTCAGTCGCGCACGAGTTGGACCAAGCCGGCGATTCGCGTGAGCAATACCTCGCCGTCCTTTTCGCGCATCAACTCGAGGCGAGTCTCTTCGTCGGGGATCAATACGCCCAGCGTCCAGTGCTTGATGAGTTGTTTGACGCGGGCGGCTGCGCCTTGGATGGCGGCGCCCTCGCGGCACATCGCATCCACGTAGTCCGACAGGAAGCGCGCTTGTTCGGTGGCGGAGACCGACTCGCCCGAGAAGATCCAGGGGTTACCCAGCGCGCCGCGGCCGACCATGGCGAAGGCGCAGCCGGTCTCGTCACGGATCGTTCGGAGCTTGGCGTGCGTGTCGACGTCGCCGTTGCCGCAGACGGGGATCGACACCGCGGATACGGCGCGGGCGATGCGCGTCCAATCGACTCCGGGCGAATAGCCCTCGGCGCGGGTGCGTGCATGGACGGTCAGCATGGCGGCGCCACCGGCTTCGGCGGCGCGCGCGAGGTCCTCCACGTCGTCGGCGTGGTCGTAGCCGGCGCGAATCTTGGCCGTGACGGGGACGGCTCCGTCGACCGCCCGGACGACGCTGGCGACGACGCGCTCGAGACCCGCGGGGTCCTTCAGTTGGGCGGCGCCGGCGCATCCACGCAGCGCGCCCTTCGCCGGGCAACCGAAGTTCAGGTCGATCAGCGGAACGCCGAGTTCGACGGCATTGCGAGCGCTACCGCCCAGGGCGTCCAGGTCTGCACCCATCAACTGGATGCCGACGGGAGCACCAGGTGTGCGCGGGCCGAGCATGCGTTCGATCTCGATCGGCTGTCGCGGACGGTCGAGGACTCGCAGGAATTCCGTGTACGTGCCGCCCAGGACCTCGGGCGTCTGCCGCGCGAGGACGAGCGAGCGGAAGACCGGATCGGTCACGCCTTCCATCGGCGCCAGTAGGTTGCGTGACGTGAACGGGAGGCCGGGCCAGATGGGGGAAGGCTGGGGGGAAGACAACGGAAGCACCACTTGGAGGAGGGGGATCCTATCCTGTGCATGCTCGCGACACCGAAACCGATCCCATGACCTCCGCATCGACCGACCGCTTCACCGCGTACGACTTCCTGGCCGCCCGAGCTCGCATCGCTGGCTACATCGTGGGCACGCCCCTGATGCCGTTCGACGTGGGCGATCCGCGCATCGAACTGCGCCTGAAACTCGAGAACCGCCAGGTCACCGGCGCCTTCAAGGCCCGCGGCGCGACGAACAACATCGCGCGGCTCACCGAGGCCGAGCGCGCCGCCGGAGTCGTCGCGACCAGCAGTGGCAACCACGGCAAGGCGCTCGCCTGGGCGGCCATGGAGGCGGGCGTGAAGGCGACGATCGTCATGCCCGCGAACGCCTACCCGAACAAGATCGCGGCCTGTCGCGAGCTGGGCGCCACCGTCGTGTTGTCCACCGACCGCATGCAGGCCGAGGTCGACGCCGCCGCGCTCGTCGCCCAAGGGCTGGTTCCGATCCATCCCTACGACGCGGACGGCACGATCGAGGGCGCCGGCACCGTCGGGCTCGATATCGCCGACGACTGGCCCGAGGTCGAGGTCGTCGTCATTCCGGTCGGTGGTGGGGGCCTGGCCGCGGGCACGTCGCTCGCGCTGCGCCGCACGCTCGGCGATCAGGTTCGTTGCCTCGGCGCCGAACCCGGCGGCGCACCGTCCATGTCGCTCGGCATCGAAGCGGGCGCGCCCGTCGTTCTCGATGCGATCAATACGGAGATCCAGGGCCTCTGCCCGCCCGAGTCCGGGGCGCGCAACATCGCCGTCTGTCGCGAGACGTTGGAAGGCGTCGCGCGACTCAGCGACACCGCGATCCTGGATGCTCAACGGGTCCTCGTTCAGGCCGGCGAGGTCGTCGAGCCCGCCGGTGCCGCCGCGGTGGCCGCGATCCGTGAAGGACACCTCGAGGCCTGGCTCGCCGGGCGCGACGCGGATCATCCACTGCGCGTCGTCGCCGTGATCTCCGGTGGCAACCCTGCCCCCGATCAACTCGAACAGGTGCGCGCGTCGATCGCGGCGGAGGCTTGATGCGTTGGATCCTGCTCCTTCTGATCCTGCCGTTCGCGGCATGTGGCAGCGACGAGGCCGATGACGTCGCGTCCACCCCGGCCGCGCTACCGACGGAGGCCCCGCGCGCGATCCTGGTGCTCGCGATCGACGGCTTGCGCCTCGACGACGTCGGGCCCGACCTGGAACGCATCGCGCCGAACCTGGCTGCGCTGCGCGAGCGTTCGATCCGCCCCCGCGAAGCGATCGCGCCATCGACGGCGCTGAATCCGGCGCTCGCGTCTTGGCTCACCGGCCTGCCGCCCTTCGAGATCGGCGTCGGCTCCGTGCGCACGCGAGGGCGTACCGCTCTCGCGCCGCAGCACACCACCGTGGCCGAGCGCTACAGCGAGAGTGGTTGGCGAACAGTAGGCGTCGTGTCCCAGGTGCAACTGCGACCTGAGATATCGGGACTGAACCAGGGCTTCGCCGTGTACGAGGCTCCCGTCGTTGCGACGAACAGCGCGTTCGACGCGGAGCAGGGCGCTCTGTTGTTGCAGCCGTACGTGGCCGGACTCGGTGTCGAAGGATCGCAGCCCTTGTTCGCACTGTGGTCGATCGGCGATCTGATGAACGAAGGGGGCACCGCGACCGCCGACGCGATCCCGACGCTGACGCACCACCTCGCCGCGTACATGGATCAGGTTCCGCGCGTGCGGGCTGCACTGGAAGGCTCGACCATCGATCCCGCTGCGGCGGTTCAGGAGATCGAGTCCTTGTTGGGGCGCTCGCGAGGCTCC
>TARA_R110002073_G_scaffold85310_2_pt1 | contig 11238 bp, 7 predicted proteins | sample TARA_R110002073 | Tara Oceans TARA_R110002073 (sample SAMEA4397174) | marine metagenome | biome: Polar Biome; feature: [DCM] deep chlorophyll maximum layer (ENVO:01000326); material: water (ENVO:00002006), including particulate matter (ENVO:01000060) such as... | depth 40 m
GCCGAGCGCACGGAGCGAGGGTTAAGAATAAGTTTGGAAACGAGATTAAGAAAAAAGACACTGACGAAGACGATTCTGCTGAATAATATTTAGCTGATTAGTCTCAGATTTTAGAAAGGCATCCAATTAAGTTTGGATGCCTTTTTTATGGGATTTTAAAAAATTGTGTTCATCTGCGAACGGAGTGAAGCCATATCCAGTAGTTGCCTAGAACCGCAAGATCACTTCGCTCTGCTCGTGAATGGATCCATTTGAGAGGAATGAATATGACGAAGCAATCTCATTTTGAAGACCACGGAAACTCTAAAGCACGAAAGTGATTAGAAATAGATTAAAACACCGTACTAAATCTCCCTTCCAAGGGAGATGATCACCCAAACAGTTACTTTGGATGATCCGTGGGATGTGTGAGGCGTGCTAATTTCATACACATTCTGGAACTGGATTTGGGATTCGGCACAAACCCTCTCAACAAGATTGATTTATTCGGAGCAGGAGCTCCGAGCGAGAATTCCCAAGCAGGAGCTTGGGAACTAGATTAAGCTTCCCATTGTGGACTTTGGAAGCAGGAGCTTCCATTTAGCATTCCGAACGAGGACGTTCGGAACGAGTTTAATGAGGGCGACATCCCCGCCGACAGCGTTCAATTGCCAAAGTATCCCCAAAATACTTGCCCAAGCTGCCTGATGACGAAAAAATGGAGCAACTATGACAATCAAAGAACAGGCGTATGGTGATCCCTAATTAGTAGCATTATTGCCCATTACAAGGAAATTATTTCTCGGAGTGGGCTCATGGTTAAATGCTTAAAACAATTTGTATCTTTGTGATGTTAAATCGACTCATTCAAAACAAAAGAAATTCATGGTCATAATTATAGGAGCCGGCCCAATAGGCTTGGCAACAGGTATTCAGTTAAAAAGAAAAAACATTCCTTTTAAAATAATTGAGAAGGGATGTCTGGTAAATTCGCTTTTCAACTACCCAACTAACATGACTTTCTTCTCAACGGCAGACAGGTTGGAAATTGGTGATGTGCCATTTATATCTCATGGTCCAAAACCCACCAGAAGTGAAGCTCTCGAATATTATCGTAGAGTTGCTGAAAGCTTTGAGCTACCTATTCACTTGTACGAAACGGTAGAAACTTTAGAAGGCGAAGATGGAAGCTTCACAGTTACTACAGATAAAGAAGTGTATAAAGCTGAAAAAGTAGTGGTTGCCACCGGATTTTATGGAAGTGCTAATATGATGGGGGTTCCCGGTGAAGAGCTTCCAAAAGTAAAGCACTATTATGATGAACCGCACCCTTACGCTTGGCAAAAAGTGTTAGTTATTGGAGGCGGAAACTCAGCCGTTGACGCGGCTTTAGAATGCTATCGTGCCGGTGCGGAAGTTTCAATTGCGGTAAAATATGATACGATAAAGCCATCTGTTAAATATTGGGTAAAACCGGATATAGAAAACCGAATCAAAAATGATGAGATTACGGGATACTTTAATACTGAAATAAAAAAAATCACAGAAAAGGAAGTGATTCTTACTACTCCGAGTGGAGAAAAAACGATCAAAAATGATTTCGTGTTAGCAATGACAGGCTACCATCCGAATTATGATTTGATGGAGAAATTTCAAATTGAGTTAACTGACGATGAAAAATGTATGCCGGTTTATAAAGAAGACAGTTTAGAAACGAAACGAAAAGGAGTATATGTAGCCGGCGTTGTGTGCGGAGGTTTAGATACCAGCCGCTTATTTATCGAAAATTCCAGAGTTCATGCCAACCAAATTGCGGACCATATAGAAGAGAGCCTTAAAAAATAAGGGACTGAAGTAGTAAAGGTCAGATAAGGAATCGAATTGCCCGATGATATTCTACTGATTGTAGATCTATCAATATATTCAAAACATCTAAAAATTAACAATACAGTACCTATTTTTAAAATGGTTGTTAATTGAAGCATGGGTCTTAAAAGCTTTAGGTTTTGCAGAAATTCTTGGTCTGGCGGATTGCCCGTCTGACCGAGGGGATAAATTTTGGAATTGTTTAGAGTAGAGGATGAAGTAGGTTCAGATGGGCTACTTAATATGTATTCCGAGCTACATTAGTTCCATCAGACGGGTGATCCGTCAGATGGAAATGAACAGTTAACTTTATTGCTACACAAGAACGTTTGGGGAAATAAAAAAGGGCAAGCGATCTATATCACGCCGCTACGACCAAATTACCGCTGCTGCATTCCTGCCCTGACGGAGTTCAAAGGGAGCTGGCTGTATAGGACTTGCCCTAAAGGGATCACAAAGATACAAGAAATAGTAACCAATCGTCAAATCTAATTAGAAAGAGTTTCAAGCTTTGAGTTTCAAGTTATAAGATTCTTTTAATAAGTGTCTGCAACATTTTTTGAACTTCTTCATTTAAATTAAGGGTTCTCAAAAGTTGATTACTATCAATTAAATTGTTCTGTTGTAATAAGAGAATCTGTGTTTCTAATTCAAAACTTGATCCAAGTGCAATTCGCAAAAATCTTTTAAAGTCTTTTTTACTATCTCTACTACTACCTTCAGCAATGTTAGATGGAATAGAAATGGAGCAACGTAAAATCTGATCTCTATAGGTATATCTTTCTGAATTTGGTAGTAGGTTAACAACTTGTGAAACTTCATTTGCTAGTTCCATACTGCGTTGCCAAACAATCAATTTTTTAAAATTCTTCATAGTCTTGAAACTTGGTACTCAAAACTTGTTACTATTTACTCTTCATCACGAAAACACCGTCCCAATTCTCTCCCGGAGGGACTTCTAGCATTAGTTGACAACGATCTAATAATATTTTAGAAGGATTAATTTTATCAGCTTCAAGAGTAAGAGATTGATTGAATAATTCAATAGCCTTGCCCCATTTTTGAGTTGAGTAAGCTTTAATTCCCTCTTCGTAGAGTCCAATACAATCAAACAATTCTTGTTCAGCCTCAGAACGTAGAGCTGCGATTTCAAATATTTTAACAGGTTGCGTTCTTCCTTTCACAACAATTTTATCTAAATAACGAAATACACAATCATCCCCGTATTTTTCAGCTTCTTTTTTAGTTGCTTCAGTAACCATGGTATAAACGCCGAAAGCTTTGGCACCACTTTCGCAACGAGCAGCAAGGTTTACATTATCGCCCATCATGGTATAATTGAATCGACTTTCAGATCCCATATTTCCGGTGATCATTTCTCCCGTATTCATTCCCATTCGGTTTTTCATTCGTGAAACAATATCAGGCCAGCCATCTATTCTCCATTTTTCTCTGAGATGTATCAATTCTTTTTGCATAAGCTGTGATGATACACAAGCTTTAAGAGCGTGATCATTAAAAGGAAGTGGAGCGCCAAAAAAAGCAACGATAGCATCCCCAATAAATTTATCTAGCGTACCACCTTGGTTTGTTAGGATGTTAGTCATCGAAGTCAGGTACTCATTTATCAGAGTTACTAATTGAGTCGGGCTCATTTGTTCAGAAAAGGTTGAGAAAGCCTCAATATCACTGAAAAAAGCAGTCATATAAGTTTCTTCTCCACCGAGTTGAGGATCTGTTCGGGATTCAACCATTTGTTCCACTAAAGCAGGGGAAACGTACGATGAAAACATACTTTGAATGCGCCTTTTTTCTTTCTCTTCCACAAAATACTGATACCCTATAGTGCCCACTTGTGCTACAAACAGCGTAATAAGAATGGAGGTGAGATTTAAAAACAAATTAGCACTCAAAAAAGCTTGTACAACTATGAAAGAATAAAAGCCCATCAGTATAAACATAGAAAGACCACCCCAAACACCTCCAAAATATCTGTTTATAAAAACCAATAGGATTGAAAGAGTTGCCATTAATATTAAAACAGAGGCGGCACCTTGGCGGTTTATGTAATTGCTATCAAGAATAGTTTGAATAGCATGAGCATGAATTTCATAACCGGGTCTTGGTAATTCTTCTACTTCACCCGACGAACGCACGTTTATTCTAGGAAGTGGAGTTGTATAAAAATCTTTCAAAACCGGCATAGTAGAACCAATAATGACGATTTTATCTTTAAACACATTATCATACAGTAGCCCTGTCTCAAATTCAGGATCATCAAATGCATTTACATCAAAACCTGCTTCTGCTTCCATTCGGGTAATGTATTCAAGATCATCAATGACGTCAGAAAAATCATAACTAGGGAAGATCCCTTCTGACCCATAGTAATTAATGGTAAATGAATTTCTTGAGTTTTTTAAAATAGAATAGGGACCTAATTTAAATACCGCCCCGTCAGATGATCGTAATCTTTCAATAGAATCTCTGGGTATATCATCATAAACAGCTAAGGCTTCTAAACCCAGCTTGTAGTAATCTTTATTGTCGAATTCATCTATCCGGCCAAAGGAATAGGTTCTTACAGCTTCATCAATATCGTTATCGATGCCGACCAAGCCTACAGGAATTGGATTGGTGTTTCTGAAGAGTTCTCTCGGAAAAATCCTTTCTTTCGTTTGGCTGGAAGATGTTTCTGTTTGTGAAAGTTCACCTGCCAATACCACATTTCCATAAGTTGAAATCACCTCAGCAAATAAAGAGTCGTTTTTAAGATCATACTGATCGGGTTGATCAAATATTACATCAAAAACGATGACTTTTGCTCCTGCCTTATTGAGGTTTTCGACAAGTTTTGCGTACACATTTGTAGGCCAAGGGTACTTCTGAGGAATTTCAAAATCGGCATCTTCACTAATAGGCACCAAAACTATGGGTGAATTTTCTACGGGTAGTTCACCTCGTAGTTCGAATAAAAAATCTCTGAAATCAAGTTCAACAGATCTGAAAGTTGGGATATTTGATAGAAAACTAGAAACAAGAAAAGCCAAACCTGCAATTAGGAGGTAGATGCTGATTGGTTTTCGACTTTTTTTAGCAGGCATTCAGTTAGAAATTGAACAAGTAGCGAAGAGCAACTATGCGGTCATTTGAATTTCCGGTTCCGGACACGTTAGTAAAATTAGCATCAAAAATAAATGAATGGTTTTTAGTTACATCATACCGGGCTCCGGCTTGTATCACGAAGGTTCCAAAATCCGATTCATTTACTTCCGGGCTTAGCACAAAATAATCGTTCTCAGGAGTATTATCGGCTTGAACAGTTGGCTCAACAATTAAAGCTCTGGTTTTAGAGGTATTACTTGTAATAGCTAATCGTCCGTTTAGGTTCAGCTTATTATCCAGTATGAAATAGCTGGCACCGGTATAAAGTCCAAAAATATTGATCTCTGTTTGCCCGCTACCTGTTTCAGTATTATTGAACGTTAACCCAAGTTGTGTTCGAAGTCGGATTTCACTGAATCTGCTCGTAAGGTTAAAGGATATTGCTGAACTTTTAACATCTCCATAGGCAAAAACGTTATCGGTTGTGTTGAGATTGTTAATACTTAAAGATGCGTCATGAATGATATTCAAAAGCTCAAACTGTTGAGTAATAGATCCACTTAGATTCAAGGTGATACTTTCTTTCGGAACTGGTGTAAGTAGGGTGTCAATATTTCCAAACTCATCTACATCAATCGCAAAGTTTTGCACAGCCGCATTTTTAAACTCATCATCCACATTTGGGTTGAATCGATTTACCCCATTTTCTCTATTACGAAATCGAGCGCTAACACTCATTCTCGGTAATTTCCTTGAAACGGGATACCAACTTAAATTCGATCGGTAGGTGTTAGATTTTGTAGTAGCGTCTTTATTGTTTGTAACGTTGTCTTCTAAAGTTTCATAACCTAAGGTTACATAAAGTCGGTTTTTGAATAATCTGAAACGATCTGAAGCAGTAAAACCTGCAATATCTTTTCGCACAGTAGAGTTTGCCAGTGAACTAAAATTAGGACCAACCCATCTATATTGAAGTTTAAAGTTGTTGGAAGGATAGTTTATAGAAAGCTCAGAATTGGAACCCAAAATATTAGTTGGAAAAAATGTTTCCGCATCAGCACTATCAGTGTCAATATTCTTAACACGAATAGGTAAAACATTCATGTTCTCATTGATGATGATTAAACGTGATAGCTTGTCCAGCAAGTCGGCATCTTTTTGGTCAAGATCAAAACCGAGATCATCTGCACCCTGAACGGTAAGTGGACCGCCGTAAATATCATTATTCAGCGCACTAGCAACAGTCTCACTCTCCAATTGGATTCTGTTTTTTGCAAAGCCCATTTTTAAAGTAGTTCCGGCTACAAAATTTCCCTGAGGCCGAACGCTCCCGTTTTGTATTTGAAGTAATTCGGGATTATCAGCAAGCTTTTGGCGGTCTTCAACAGATAAGTTACTGTATAATGAAGGAGATCCTTCAAGTAGGTAATTATAGTTTCGTACATTAAAAATAGAAGTGGTATCATCTTCTACTTTCATTGCATGAAAGCCCAATTGAAATTTATTTTCATTTCCAAAAGCAATACTCCCGGCAGTAATTTTCCGGGTGAAGGTTCCTTTTCCAAGATCTTCAAAGCCTAAAGTGTAAGTAGTATCTACAGTCATCCCATTATTAACAACATGAGTTGTATCAACTCCTGAATAAAGATTATTAATTTTCCGGTTTACTTCACCTTTTACAAACTGAACATTGAAATTGTCTTTTAAGAGATTTATTTGGGTGTTAATGCCATAAACTCGGCGGCCGGAAATAGTAAACTTGCTGATGTTTGGATACACATGCCCCGCGTCAAATCTAAGCCATTTCCCGAACTGTAGATTGGCTCCATATCTGTTTTGAGGTTGTAAACGATCAGATTCCTGCGAGGTTAAAAATCCGTTGAAAGAATATCTAAGCAATCCATACTGGCCGGAAATATTTGAGCGGGCCGTGTAAGCATCATTCGTATTTCCACCGATTTTCTGGCTACGCGCACCAAGTTCAATACGTCCTATGGGTCTGTTTTTTCCTCCGTTATTAAAATCAGAAGATCTGGCTTGAGACGGATCAACCACATCAAAATCCCAACTTTCAACCAGAAAAATTTCAGTATCAGTATGGTACTCAAGTTTAACGGTGTGTCCACCATTCTTTAAATCTTTTGGGACGTAAGAAATGAAATAGTCGCTGGTATCGGCTAATTCGGTTACATCTCTGTTATCTATAAAAAGTTTAAACTCTCCCGGTTCAAGAGTATTGATATCGTAAAAAAGAGCGATTGCAATAACAACATCATTAGGGGCTAAAGCATCTCCTTTTTCCGGCGAGAGAATGGTGTATTCAATATTAGCATTCTTTTCTGCATTATTTGATGGCTTCTTTGAGGAAGGAATAATATCTAGCCGAATGGGATTTTCAGTAGGGGCGTTTTCAGGATAAAAAACCTGAGCCCCTGATCTTAAATTAAGTTGAAAATAATATTCCATACTGGTTGCCGTAGGCTCATCAACCTCAAAATTTACTGTAAACACACCATTGCGAAACAATACTTCTTGTTGTTCAAAACCAATTCCATCATCATAATTATAAAAAAGAAAGGCGTCTTGAACATCATTTTGATTTACACTTGGTACAATGAATTCAAGTGTATTTATTTCTCCACTTACTAACGCAGTAGGCGATTGATGTTGAACAGTAAACTGTGCAATCGTTTTAGCTTGTATAAAAATTGCACATAAACACAGCAATGCAATTCTAAGTACCCAACTTAGCATATTACTCCTTTAACCCAGGAAAAATTATAGTACTTAATTACCTTTTTCGTAGTAATCAATGGTTACTTCCCGTATTTGGCCGTTGGCATCTTTAAATCGAAATTTGATCTGTTTTTTGATCATTTCTTCATCCAGTTCATCAAAGCCTTCGTCCAAATTATTAATATCATCGTCTGTAAGTGTTCCTGATTCTATCCCGTTTGCATTCTCATTAACTTGAGCATACATTTTTTCAAATAGAGATACTGTTTCACCGGATTGCAAAGCTGTTACATCAACCTGTCCTTCCCGTACCCAAACATAACCATCTGAATTGCTTCCAAACTGTGTTCCTTTAACAGAAGCTAGAGAGCGAGAAGTAGAAACTTCAAAGTCATTATTACCCTGAGGTTCAACATTTAGAAATATTTCACCAAGGCTTAAATCAATTCTGGTATTAGATCTTTTAGAGGTTAACTCGCTTTCTCCTCTAACAATAAGTAATGATTGAGGCTTAACTTTTACAATGCTTTTATCCATAAAAACAACTAAAGCGTATCCTTCAGAGTCTGTTTTAAGGGTATCGCCATCGTATAGCAGTTCAGCTTTTTTGTTATCTAAATCAAGTCTTTTGGATCGGTCGGCGCTTCTGTTTTCTATATCAACATTAGGTTTAAATCTTTTTACGAAAGCTAACGGACGGTCGTCTTTAACAAATTCTATTTTTAAAGCTCCAATTAAAACAATCAAAGCTAGAATGGTTAAACAGGCCGGAAGGTGTTTTCTGAGTTTCATCTTAATTACCTCCACTTAAAACGATATCTCCATTCTCAATCTTTCGGAGAAATTGGTTTAGTACGATGGCAGCTTGATTTCCTGAATAAGTTACTCCATCAAGCTCAAAACTTTGTATGGTATAGCCGGAGCCGGTTAAGTTTTCAAAACGCCCATTTCCAATCAATCTTTGAATTGCTTTCTTAGTCTCCTCATTAATAATAATTGGAGCTTCCGCAGTTTCAAGCTCGGAAAGTTTAAAACTCCAGATTTCTGAAGTTCTTTCTTCAAAATTATTTCCGGATTGAATGGAAGTACTTAATTGCCAGTAATAGGTTTGGCCGGCTTCTAATGGTTGTGCTCCCGATGAAGGATATTGAAAGCTCTCGCCGGTTACATAAACATCAAGGCTTTCATATTGCAATAGGGAACCTCCATCAGATATTGGAGCGGAACTTCGAGCACTTTGTAGTTGAGACTCAGGGCTGTCGTTTGCACTGCTTTTAACTACAATCAACCGATATTCGATACCTTGTTCACCTTCCCAGCTAAATTGTGGGTATGGATTCGTAATCTCTACATTAGCATCTGTAATATCGCCGGGAGTTCTTAAAAAGAAATCAACAGATTCTGCAAAAGGAACGCTACCACCAATTTGGGCCTGGGCAGAAGCAAGAGCTACTTTCCTGTTTTCGTTGGTTATCTGGAATATTGTTAATTCAATTGAGTACACGTCTGCAGGTAGCGTTGTAGAGCCTCCTAAATTCTCAATAAAGTTGTCGCCTTCAGAGGTAAGCCCACCATCAAACTTTACAGTTTCTTTAATACCCGGCACATTATCTTGTGATAATGTATTGTTGGTAACATAAATAGATTGTCCTGATGCTAATGAAAAAGGAAATCCCTGCCGAGAAGAAACATTTACAATTTCTCCTACTTTTCCAGCAAATACTTTTACTTCCAGAAATAGGTCGCTAACAACGGTGTCAGAAACATTTTGTATAAATCCTGAAACCAGAACAGGTCCTCTGCCATCTTTATCTATACCTAAATTTGTAAGCCCCAGTAGTTGAGAGTTGGAGAGTATATCAGAAACCTCAATTTCAAGGCTAATATCTCCCGGTTGTGCCGGTTGAGCATTAACATTTTTAATGGGAACAAAAAAGAAAGTGCTCAGTACGAGTAGTAAAATGCATAGTTTTTTTATCTTTAATCCATTCATAAATCCATCCCTTGTTATTTATAGAACAATATAATACTAAAACTGGGTTAGCTTTCCATCTTTTTTTAAAAAGATGGGCGTTTTTTAATATTTGAAAATGAATGAATTTAAATGTAAAATACTTAAAGATAAGAATAAGTGGAGCTACAGGGATTCGAACCCTGGACCTTCGCGCTGCCAGCGCGACGCTCTAGCCAACTGAGCTATAGCCCCAAAATGAACAAGAAAATATATAATTATTAAACAAGATTATACTTCATTTTAAAGAACTCTAAATTTTCTTACTTTACATGGCATGAAAAGATATTGCAGTATAAAATATTATGAACTAATAACTGATTGATAAATTTTTGGTAGGCAACATTTTAAACAATAACAAAACAACAACGAAATCTAAAACGATGAAAAACTCAAGACTAACATTAACCCTTCTTTCTACATTGCTGGTGTTCGGTTTGTTCGCTGCATGTTCAGGTCCAGAAGAATTGCTCGCTCCATCGGAACGTACAATTGATTATTTAAGATCTTTAGACGATGAAACACTTCGTACTTTGGATACGGATGCCGACGGCTTGAATGACTATTTAGAGATGTATGAGTATGATACAGATCCATTGGATGCTGACACCGACAATGACGGCTTAACGGACGGAGACGAAGTAAATACACATAATACAGATCCATTAACTGCTGATACTGATGGCGATGGTCTAAGTGACGGTGATGAAATTAATTCTTATAACACAGATCCAAATAATGCTGATTCAGATGGTGACGGACTAAGTGACGGTGATGAAGTAAATAAATACAAGACAGATCCTAATGATGCCAATGGCGATGCTGATGGTGATGGAGTTTCTGATGTGGATGAAATTAATACTCATGGAACTGATCCTAATAATCCAGATTCTGATGGCGATGGATTTACTGACGGTCAAGAGCTAGAAATGGGAACGAACCCTAAAGACGGTTCAGATCCTGTTTTAATTAAAAAAGGAGCCTTTAAAATAGTAAATTTTGGGTTTGATAGGTCCAACATAAGCGATATGGCTGCATCAAAACTTGCGGATAATATTATGCTACTTAAAAAAGCACCTGCATTTAGAGTACGTGTTGACGCTTACACCGATCATGTAGGTGGAGATCAATACAACTTACGTTTAAGCTTACGTCGTGCTAAATCTGTTGTTGATTTCTATACCAGCAATGGTATTTCTGCAAACAGAATTGAGTCTCGTGGACTTGGTAAAGCACCGGTTGCTTGTATGGACGAAACAGAAGAGCGTGGTTGCGAAGCTAACAGAAGAGCTGAGTCAATACCTTTAACTACTCTGAAGTATTCTCCAAAAAAGTAATTAACTGATTTCCAGTTAAAGATTTAAAGGCGAGTCATTTGGCTCGCCTTTTTTTTATGTCTAAAGATTTTGGGAGAGTTAACAACTGAGCTCCCCCAAAGGGATGACTTTGGCAGATTCTTAAAGGCGCTTGAACAAAGAGTTTTTCATTAGCAGGTCTGTGTTAACTGCGTTCTGTTTTTTGGATCACTGATTGCGCTGATT
>TARA_R110002073_G_scaffold12154_37_pt1 | contig 11234 bp, 10 predicted proteins | sample TARA_R110002073 | Tara Oceans TARA_R110002073 (sample SAMEA4397174) | marine metagenome | biome: Polar Biome; feature: [DCM] deep chlorophyll maximum layer (ENVO:01000326); material: water (ENVO:00002006), including particulate matter (ENVO:01000060) such as... | depth 40 m
CAACAACCTCGCTCTGCTCGGACTCTGGGCGGCGATGTCCAGCCTGATCGGGGCCTCGCTGTTCTTCACGGTCTATCTGCTGGCCACCGCGCTGGCGGGTGCGGCAGGCATCGTGCTGTTCACCGTCCAGCACAACTTCGACCAGGCCTATGCCAGCGACGATCAGGGCTGGGACTACGAAACCGCTGCGCTCCACGGCACCAGCTTCCTTGTGCTGCCGGGCTGGCTGAACTGGTTCACCGCCGACATCGGCTACCATCATGTTCATCACCTGTGCGCGCGCATCCCGAACTACCGGCTGGCCGCCTGTCACGCGGCGCATGCCGAGCGGTTCACCGAGGTGCGCCGCCTGAGTCTGGCCGACGTACTGCCCTCACTGCGCTGCCTGCTCTGGGATCGTGAGGTGCGGCGCATCGTGTCCATCGACCGCGGCGCGCGATGAGCGCGGGGCACGCCCACGGACGCAGCGCCAGCGAACGCGCGACGTGGATCGCGTTCGCACTCACCGGCGGCTTCATGCTGGCCGAAGTCGCGAACGTGTGCTGAGCGGCCATTTGTTCAGCATCGCGAATGACAGGTTTGGGCTGGTCAGCGACCGTCGCAGTGGGTGCCAACAGCGGACGTTTGCTGCGCACTCGACCGTCACGGCGGACGTAGGGGGTGCTGCAGTTCGCGCACATGCCGCGTTGGGCGCACCCGCGTGGGCACGTTGCGCTTTGCCCACCCTTGGCTTGTTAATCGCCGGGGAGAACGCTGCACGCCCCCTTATGGAGTCTTCTTCGCCGGGAGTGCCTTTGCCAGCGCATCGATGCACTTTTCGAAGCGATCGAGCGTTGAAGCCGAGAGCGTCGGGATGATCTTCGTGTGATTGGCCAAGAAGTACGCAGCGACCTCGCCGTGATCGAATTCGCCTTCCTCGCGCTCGATCCGCTTCACGATTCGGTCCGACCCTTTGAGAGAGGACTCTTTCACCTTCTTCTTCAGCGTCGAGTTGTAGAGGTCGATGTATTCGCTCGTCTCGAAGAGATCTTCGATGTCGGCGTCCTTCACCTTGGAAAACCGGTCGACGGTAAGGACTCGCGACGCCGTGAGGCGACCGGCCGCAATGGCGTTCTCGATCTTCTGGCGGGCAGCACTCCCATCAATTAGAACGACAAGATCGAGTTTGTCGCCAATGAGTGCGATGAAGGTCGGAATATTCGTCGCGCCGCCGGCCGGGATAAGCCTGCAATCGACTGGCAGGGCAGCGCGTGTCAGTGCTCGAAGATGCGTCGAAATCGTGCTCAGATAAATGAAGTCGGAGATGCCCTCGATGATGATGTTCCGGTTCCCGATGAACAGGTGCTGCGCGATGTCGTAGCCTAGAGCGGCCTGCAAAGGGAAGAGGGTGTCGGGGTCAGAGATGACCCCAGCGTCGTTGGTCACCTTCGCGCCGTGCTCCGGTCCGGCGTCCTCCACGATGCGCACGCGGTCAAGTTTCTCCGTCCGCACCATGAAAGGCGAGTGCGTCGTGTAGATAACCTGCCTCCCCTTGGTGAGATTGGTGTCAATTGATTCGAGGAGATCAAGCTGGGCCCGGGCGTGCAAGCTAAGACCTGGCTCATCCAGCAAGAGGATCAAGTTCTTGTCCTTCTCGAATTCGAAGAAGGAGGCGATGAAGGAGACAAACCAGCGGAAGCCCGTTGAACGGCGATCGAGCTGGCTCGTGAAGTCGTGGCGCTGATCCTCAACCCGAAAGCGCAACCAGCGTTGCTTGTCGTTCTGCACCTCAGTCTTCACGTGCAATTTAAGGTGCGGATTCTGCTTCCAGTTGTCCTTTACCTTCTTTGACAGAAGGCTGGAAATTGACTCTAACTCGGCGTTCGATTGCTCCCAATCCCAAGCTTCAACATTCGTCGGCGTGATCTTAGCCAGCTTCAGGAAGTCGGCAGCAGCCTGCACCTCCTCGTCGTTGGACGGATTGGTGAGGGCGGGGATGACCTCGCCCATGTTGTAGCGGCCACGCAACTGCGAGTACTGGCTGAAGTAGAAGGTCTTCGGCACACGCGGCGTGAACATCTTCTTCAAGGCTTCCGTTAGGTTCTGGACTCCAGCGCCCAGCACCTTGTCGAGCTCCGTCTTCGCGTTCTTGGCCGCCTGCGCATCAGGTGTCGGCTCCGAGGAGCCATTCGCGACCTCTGTAGAGAGTTGGGCCAGTTCTTTTTGCAGTTCGTCTGTCGTGGCCGCCTTGAGCTTGCCCTTGAGCGTCGCGGCGTGCTGTGCGACAAACGTCTTTATGAAGGCGGCGAAGTCGATGGAGAACTTCAGCTCCATTTCGCCGCCATATTTCCGGCTGGCCACGAACTCCTTGCTCGTCAGCACGCCCTTCCCATATTGCTTCTCGACCTCGGAGAACTCATCCGCTGACAGTTCAAAGGTCGCCGTGATTGGCACGGCATCCGCGAGTTCCCCAGAAATATCGTGGGCCTTGTAGAGCCAGCGTGGGTAGTCATCGAGGAGGACGAGCTTTGCTGCGGGCTTCGCGGGATTCAAACGGTGCAGGGCCTCGATCATGGTCGACTTACCGGCCTCGTTCTTGCCCACAAGGCAGGTATTGCTATCGATTTTTATCTCGCCAGAATCGATCACGTTGCGGAACAGCCGCACATGGAAAGACTTTAGCTGCATCGAAACCCCCTCAAAAATTTCTTTCTTACGAGTCCCCCTGGGACCAATAATTGAAGGTAGCTCAGCGCGACCAGCAAGTCACATTCTTGACAAGACTCACTGGGGTGGTCCGCCCTTCTGTCTATTGGACGACGGAGCGACTTTCGCTTCTGGCCTAGCCCGGTCGGCCAACACACTTCAGCCAATGACAGCATTGGGCTGGGTGCAGCGGTACATCTGCTCAACCAGAACATCTGGTTGTGATCATGATCGTCAGTCAGGGCAGTGCTCAGTACAACGCCACAAACGGGTCGGAAACCTCGATGGCCTTGGCCAGGCGCTGGTGGCGTCAGATATAGATTGCATCTGGAGAGCCGTATGGCGTCCCTGCATGATGCCCTTCGGTGTGGGGCTGAACGTTGGTACCACAGTGGCTGCCGACTCAGCGGTGGCGACAGCAAGCAAGCTAGTGTCCATGGCGAACATCAAAGATTGTCAATGCAATCGCCGGATACCGGACGAACGCGGTCGGGCTCACACTTACGCCAATTTCCTTGCCGAGTGGGCAGGGGAGTCAGGCGAATTACGCGCAAGAATGAGGTAAACCATGGAAAAACGTAATCCTCACATTGGATCGAACTTCGACGATTTCCTCTCGGACAAAGGTCTGCTTGCCGAGACCGCTGCGCTTGCGATGGCTCGTGTGATCGCGTACGAGCTAGATGAGGCACGCAGGGCGCGTGGACTGGGCGGGGAGGCAATGGCAGAGCTGATGAACGTCAGCCGTGCGCAACTTGACCGAGTTCTTGATGCCGACGATGCGGGCCTCTCTCTGGAAATGCTGTGCCGCGCCTGCCACGCAGTTGGCTGCCGCGTCAGCCTACAACTGGTTGCGGCATGAAGGACATGATGTTGCTCGGCGGGCTCGTTGTCTCACGGTTTGAGACACCGGCGAACTAGGCGCACTCGGCATGGATGCCGTCATACCCACCCGCGCTGCCACGCACAGGCGCCCAGTCAGGCACAAGATTTCGCTTTGGATGCCTCTTGATTTTTGCAAGGAGGTACCGGACGGTACCCGCGTCGAACAGTTGAGCTCAACTGTCCCTGAAGTGGGAGTGAGCGGGATGGCGAGAGAGACCTCTGTCGAGTTGCGTGCTTGTAAAGAACGAATTCGTTCTCTAGAGAGTGAGTTGTACATGGCTTGGCAGGCTTACCTCGACACGATCCCGGACAAGTATCGGGAGTTGCTCGTCATTCCGAAGGGGGCAGGGTCTCGGGACATATATCGTTGGCGCCATAAAATTGCAGCGAGACTGTTGGCAATGACGCAGCCAGATAGCTTCGGACGGTCACTGTGTCCTCTGTGCGGTAAGTCCCCTCAGACACCCTACCAAAAAGGTTTTTCATATCCCACAGGGCTGGAGAGGCACTTTCTGGGCGCTCATGGAGCCTGGGAATGTCGTGTCGTCAAGGCTGTTCGCGACCAGGCACGGCTGATGAGTGATCAGAACGCGGACGATGAGGACGCTCTCGCGGGTTGGGAGGAATTTTACAAGGATGTCGCAAGGGGCAAGACTGACAGGCGTGATGGGCCGGAATGATGTTTGAAAAGGTAGGTTGCGTCGCTGCTCCCACACGCTCAATGGTGCTTCAAGCATCGTGGCCTCGGCCCCATGATCTGCCGTGCCTATTGATAGGTAGCCCGAATTTCCGGCAAGACGAGTTCAGTGGGGATAGTCAGTCGATATCGTCACAAGAAGGAGCTGATGTACAGGGAGATTGCGCCCGGTCTAACTGCCCAATTGTGCGTGATGTAGGACTCACGATTGTCTTGGAAGTTACCTAGGTTCTAAAGTAACCAAAACCCTGCAGAGCTTTATATCTAAAGGATTTTTGTTGTTGACGCCAAGGACCTACTTGGCGTAACGTCTTTGCTAAGTAGTAACAGGTGACGAGCGTCTATAAGTGGAAGCACACAGGGTTCGCGTGGCTGTATTTGCTGGCGGGGAGCGGTTCCCGCTGCTGCTCAACCCCAGTGGCGTTCCGCACTTCGATGCCACTATGTTCGCAGTGACAGAGCTGAGGATGAAGAACTTGGCGTCGAACACGATCGCCAACGCTCTGCGTGCGTTGCAGCTCTTCACAACCTTCCTTGCAACGGAAGGGATCGATCTTCGCAAGAGGCTCACAGAAGGATCGCTGCTTGATCTACATGAAATTGAGCTGCTTGCTCAGGCGTGTAGAAGGCCGCTGGACACTTTCAGTGCAGCAGAAGTAAGCAAGGCTGACCGATCAGCATCATCGACACGGCGAGCATGGTTGGAGCAGCACAGGAGTCGCCTGCCTGATCGAAAAGAAGAATTGGTTCATCCGGCGGTCACTGCAACGCGATTGCAGTGTATTCGTGACTACGTCACGTGGTTAGCTGAGATTCACTTAGCCAAACGGCACGGCGCGTGCCTTAATCCCCGCGATCTTCGATCAGTAGTGAGCGGCTTCAGGCAGGCCATTGACGCAAGAGCGCCAAGTGGTTTGGCATCGCAGGAGAGAGAGGGAATCTCACCTGACATGCGATCACGCTTGAATCGAGTCACCCGTCCAGATGCACCTGATAATCCTTGGGTGGATCTATTCGTTCGCGATAGAAATGCGCTGATCATTGACTGGCTGTACCACCTAGGACTTAGGCGCGGTGAGCTACTCAGCAGCCGGGTCTCCGATGTCGATTTTCGAAGAGGAGTCGTGCGCGTTTCAAGGCGTCCGGATGATCGGGATGACCCAAGAAGGGTACAGCCAGTAGTAAAGACTCGTGCGCGCGAAGTGCCTCTATCCCCGGGGCTTCTCGACATGACTCGTCAATACGTGGTTGAGCTCAGAGGGGCCCGCCCCCAAGCCCGCAAGCACGACTTTCTTTTCGTGGCCGAATCAGGCGCGCCCCTTTCAATGTCTGGTCTCGCCAAGATCTTCAAGGTGTTGCGCGCAAATATTCCTGATCTACCTGCTGACCTAACTCCACACCTACTCCGGCATACATGGAATGACAGGTTCTCAGAGGAAATGGATCAGAACAAGGTGCCGGAAGAAACGGAGCGCAAGGCGCGCTCATATCTGATGGGGTGGTCGGAGACATCGGGCACTGCTGCAGTTTACACACGGCGGCATGTTCGAGAAAAGGCAAAGCGCGTATCGTTGGATCTTCAAGAGCGCGTGCTAGGGGACAAGGTTGAATGACTGGTCTTTCCCGGCTCGCAAATTCTAAAACTACTCGAACTCGAGACGGGAGCATTTTCGACCCCAGCGCCGATATCTGGTCATATCGAGATAACAGCGTGACCGTGCACTTAGACTTTTCGGAGCTTCGTGCTGAACGGCCTTTCCGCGAGTGTGCCAAAGCCGTGCTCAGATGGTACGCGGAAAACAAGTCCGCTTCACATTTAATGAACCTGTTCGATCGGCTTGACCACTTTCTTAACGCTCAGAAGTCCCCGGTATGGCAAATAGATAGCGCCATGCTTCTGAGTTACCGCGCCTCGCTTCCAATAAGGCGTGCTTGGTACTTCGGAACGCTCGGCGGGTTGATCCTGAAATGGCGAGCTCTTGGCTACGAGGGTATAACTGAAGATGCGGCTTCGCTGATCAAAGGTAGTCGGGTCGCGGGCAACCAAAAGGGTGAGGCTGTATTAACTCTGAACGCAAGGTCTGGTCCCCTGACCGATGTTGAATCACAGGCGATCGGCTCTGCACTCGAGGCTGCGCTCAAGAGCGGATTGGTTTCGGAAGACGATTACCTTCTGGCGCAATTGTTCATACTCCTTGGTCAACGCGCGGTTCAATACGCGGCACTTAAGATCCGTGACCTGGAGTTGATCGAATCGTCAGACGGAACGAAATCGTATCTACTCAGGATTCCGAGAGCCAAGCAACGGAACCAGTCTTCGCGCCACGACTTTCGAGAGCGCCTTCTCGTGCCACGCGTCGGTGAGAGGCTCCATCGTTACTGTATGCAACTGCAAGGATGCTTTTGCAACGAGTTCTTGGAGGTTGGCGATATGCCTATGTTCCCGGCTAAAAGAGGATTTAAGGAAGCGCCACCAAAATTCCGTCTTCACAGAACATCATACTCACTAGCCGAAACCTTCATCCGGACGTTGCGCAAGTTGAATGTAATGTCGGAACGTACGGGCGAACCAATTCATATTGCGCCTCTCCGATTCCGTCGAACCATTGGCACACGTGCCGCCATCGAAGGCCATGGCGAGTTAGTGATCGCAGAGTTACTGGACCACAACGACACCCAGAACGTCAGCGTGTACACACAAGCTGTTCCACAGATCATCGAACGAATTGATCGCGCGGTCGCAATGCACCTTGCGCCGCTTGCCCAGGCGTTTGCGGGGGTCCTTATCGACAACGAATCTCAGGCCTTACGCAAAGACGATCCGGCCAGTCGCATCTGTGGTCCCCATATCGATCCTGCAATGAGACCGATGGGAAGCTGTGGCCAACATGATTTCTGCGGTCTCATGGCGCCGGTTGCCTGCTATACGTGTCGAAGCTTCCAGCCCTGGCGAGACGGCCCGCATGAAGCTGTCCTTCAATACCTTCTCGACGAGCGAGAGCGATTTGTTAAGCAGGCCGATGTGCGAATTGCATCCGTGAATGATCGAACTATTCTGGCGGTTGCAGAGGTTGTCAGGCTCTGTGCGGAGCGCCCGGTGGGCAGGAGTGCGATGAATGGCTGATCTGATCGTCTTCAAGCCGAGGGCGGAGGTCGACGCCGAAGTGAACGTCTCGGCCTTCATCGCATTATGCAGAAGTAAGCTAACAATATTCGGTGCAGACCTAGATTTTGAGTGTGATGGGTGGGATGTTACCAAGTCAGTTGCGTTGAGAGCGCGAGGCAAGGGTCTGCAACGTGCACGATTCACCCACTTCAATAACGAAAACCAAATACTTGCTGAGCCGTTTCGATCATTCAGCAAAGCTTATTTTCGATATATGTTCGGTCTTCGGCCCGCCAAGGCTTATGCGACACGACTCGTTGCATTGAGAGCTGTCGCAGCGAGTGCAGAGGAGATGGGTACGTCATCCGTGTCGGGCATCGATGCCACAACGTTCAATCGTGCGGCGCAACTCGTTGGCGCGCGATACTCTGAGACCTCTGCATACCGGATCGGACAGCAGCTAGAGCTGCTTGCCGACTTTCTGGATGAACATCGAATGATTCGTTCGAGGCTCGGCTGGGTGAATTTCATTCCTCGCCCCATTGATTCGGAGCGCGTAGGTGAGGAGGCTGACGTAAGGCGACGGTCGAAACTTCCGTCTCAAGCTGCACTCGACGCATTGCCAAAAATATTCAGAGCCGCTGTAGACCCTGTGGATGTCATCGTCTCAAGCGCAGCGGCGATCATGTGCGGCGCGCCGGATCGCGTCTCAGAAGTGTTATCCCTTCCACTTGATTGTGAAGTTGACGGCCCCTCTAGAAATGGGGAGCCCGCTCCATATGGTCTTCGCTGGTGGCCGGGAAAGGGCTCCGAACCCACGGTGAAGTGGGTCGTGCCGAGCATGTCTAGTGTCGTGCGGGAGGCTGTCGGGAAGATCCGGGCAGTGACCGAGCCTGCGCGCGAGGTGGCACGCTGGTACGAGCAAAATCCCAAATCGATCTACCTGAGGCCCGGCCTCGAGTACCTGCGAGAGAAAGATGCACTCGCACTGGATGAGGTGGAGGAAATAATTGGTGTTAGTTACGGCCGAGAGTGGTGTCGACGCGCCAACCTGCCCATCGATCCGAGTGGTCGCGTTGATTTTGAAGCTGTTGAGAACGCCGTACTGAGCCTCCTTCCACATGATTTTCCGATCCTCGACCCCCTTACCGGACTTAAATACAGTGAGGCGTTGTTTGTCGTCCGTCGGAACGAACTTGTCCAGCAGCGAGCCACTTATCTGTGTCTGGCCGAAGGTATTTCGGGCACAAAAATAAACGATGGGCTCGGCTCACGGGCAGTCCATGGGGTTAAGTCGATTTTCAGCAAGTTTGGGTTCAGCGAGGCAGATGGTTCAGAGATCCGCGTTAACACTCACCGATTCCGCCATTACCTGAACACATTGGCCCAAGCAGGAGGAATGAGCCAACTCGATATTGCAAAGTGGTCTGGGCGGAAAGATGTACGGCAAAACGTCGTTTACGACCACGTCACACCCACGCAGTTGCTCGAGAAGGTGCGAAGCGCGGTCGGAGACTCTAGCCAAATGTTCGGCCCAATGGCCGAGATCCCCGTCAACCTTCCCGTCTCAAGGGATGAGTTCGGCCGGTTGCGCTTCCCTACAGCACACACAACCGATATCGGTTTCTGTATTCACGACTACACGATGTCGCCGTGCGAGCTTCATCGTGATTGCCTGAATTGCCAGGATCTCGTGTGCGTGAAAGGCGACTCAGCAAAAACCGAAAATTTACGAACACGACTTATGGATGCCAAACGATTTCTCGATCAAGCTGAACAGGCGCGAGAGTCTGGCTACGCCGGAAGCGACCGCTGGTTGGAACATCAACATCTCACGGTCGAGCGATTGACGGAATTGTGCAGGATCATGGATGACCCTGCTGTGCCTAATGGCACTTGCGTGCAACTGGGTCAAAAAAGCGCTCCGATGGAGATTGCTGGCCAAAGTGTGGCGCCTGTAGAGAACGCTGCAGGAGCAATCGAAAATGTCTAGGAGGCGGGCAAAGAACCTTGACGACGAGGCGATCAGGCTTATTGTCGAGATATTGGATGGTTGGAGTGGCGATTTGTCGTGGTTGTCCTTGATTGAACAGATCCAAGCACGGCTAAAAAGCAAGTACACGAGGCAGGCTCTTCATCGGCATGAGCGCATCCGCCTGGCCTTCGAAAAGACAAAAGTACGGCTGTCCAATCCGGGGAGAAAGCAAAGAGATCCCGCTGATCTCGTCCGTGTGCCTGCCGGTCGGATCTCCCGACTCGAAGCTGAGAACGACCGCCTCCAGCAGGAAAATGATCGCCTACTGGAGCAATTCGTTCGCTGGGCCTATAACGCGCATACTCGCGGCCTCGACGAAGCATTCCTGAACAGGCCGCTCCCCCCAGTCAATCGTCGTCCGACTAAAAAGACCGCAGTAGGCATGAAGTTATGAATGCGGTAGAAATCGAACAAGCAATTACCGACCTCGCGGAGCGACCCTTTGACCCCGAAGAATTCCCTTACACGTTCCTTGAGGCTTTCGGCAACAAGGCAACCACCATCAAACGCCTACGCGCGGGAGCGTCGAACAAGTCCGACCTCGGCGGTGTTCTCCAGACCAGCAACATCCACATCCTGACCTGCGACGCAGGGCGGGTGACGGAGACGCTGGCCGCCCTCAAGGCCAGCCCGGCGACGGTAAGGGCCAAGGCGAAGTTCATCCTCGCCACCGACGGCGCGGACTTCGAGGCCGAAGATCTGACCAGCGGAGAGACCGTCGCCTGTGCCTTCAAGGACTTTCCCGACCACTTCGGCTTCTTTCTGCCGCTGGCGGGCATTAGCACCGTTCGCCAGATCAGCGAAAACGCCTTCGACATCCGGGCCACCAGCCGCTTGAACAGGCTGTACGTCGAGCTGCTGAAGGACAACCCCGAATGGGGCACGGCGGAGCGCCGCCACGATATGAACAAGTTCATGGCGCGCCTGATCTTCTGCTTTTTCGCGGAGGACACCGACATCTTCGTCGGCGCCTTCACCGACACCGTCGCGCAGATGAGCGCGAGGGACTCGACGAACACCAACGAAGTCATCGCGACGCTGTTTCGCGCCATGAATACCAAGCGTGAGGAACGTGCCGCCGCTGGGATTCCGCGCTGGGCAGCCGACTTCCCCTACGTCAACGGCCAGTTATTCTCTGGCAGCGACGAAGTGCCACGATTCAGCAAGATCGCCCGCTCTTACCTGCTGCACGTCGGCGGGTTGGACTGGACGAAGATCAACCCGGATATCTTCGGCTCTATGATCCAGGCCGTCGCCGAGGATGAGGAGCGCGGCGAACTGGGGATGCACTACACCAGTGTCCCCAACATCCTGAAGGTGCTGAATCCGCTGTTCCTCGACGACCTGCGGGAGAAGCTGGAGGAAGCGGGTGACAACGCCCGCATGTTGCTCAACCTGCGCAAGCGCATCGCCAAGATCAGGATCTTCGACCCGGCCTGCGGTTCGGGCAACTTCCTGGTCATCGCCTACAAGGAAATGCGCGCCATCGAGGCCGAGATCAACCGGCGGCGCGGCGAGCCGGATCGCGCGTCTGAAATCCCGGTAACCAACTTCCGCGGGATTGAGCTACGCGACTTCCCGGCGGAGATCGCCCGACTCGCACTGATCATCGCTGAATATCAGTGCGACGTGCTCTACCGGGGGCAGAAGCTGGCCTTGGCCGAGTTCCTGCCCCTGCGCAACGAGAACTGGATCACCTGCGGCAACGCGCTGCGGCTCGACTGGTTGAGCGTTTGCCCACCGACAGGAACCGGTGTGAAGCTGGTAGGCGATGATCTTTTTCAGACACCGCTCGATCAGGCACAGATCGAGTTTGAGAACGAAGG
>TARA_R110002073_G_scaffold33480_1_pt1 | contig 11226 bp, 12 predicted proteins | sample TARA_R110002073 | Tara Oceans TARA_R110002073 (sample SAMEA4397174) | marine metagenome | biome: Polar Biome; feature: [DCM] deep chlorophyll maximum layer (ENVO:01000326); material: water (ENVO:00002006), including particulate matter (ENVO:01000060) such as... | depth 40 m
CATCGTCAAGGGCCAGGGCACGATCTTCTTAGGCGGCCCGCCGTTGGTGAAGGCCGCCACGGGCGAGGAAGTGACGGCGGAAGATCTGGGCGGCGCCGACGTCCATTGCCGCAAATCGGGCGTCGCCGACCATTACGCCGAAAACGACGGCCATGCGTTGGAGATCGCCCGCGCCGCCGTGTCGCACCTGAACCGCGCGCCCGCCATCCACGGCGTGACCCTGGCGGCGCCGGAAGACCCGGCCTACGACCCCGAGGACATCAACGGCATCATCCCCGCCGATCCGCGCCTGCCCTACAACGTGCGCGAGGTCATCGCGCGGATCGTCGACGGATCGCGGTTCGACGAGTTCAAGCGGCTGTACGGCGAAACCGTGGTCTGCGCCTTCGCCCATATCGACGGCGTGCCCGTGGGCATCGTCGCCAACAACGGCATCCTGTTTTCCGCCTCGGCCCTGAAGGCGACCCATTTCATCGAACTCTGCGACCAGCGGGGCATCCCGCTGGTGTTCCTGCAGAACATCTCGGGCTTTATCGTCGGCCGCCAGTTCGAGGCCGAGGGCATCACCAAGGACGGCGCCAAGATGGTCACCGCCGTGGCCACGGCGCGGGTGCCCAAGGTGACGCTGTTCATCGGCGCATCCTACGGCGGCGGCAACTACGGCATGTGCGGGCGGGCCTATTCGCCCCGCTTCCTGTGGACCTGGCCGAACGCCAAGATTGCCGTGATGGGAGGCGAACAGGCGGCGGGCGTGCTGGCGACGGTCAAGCGCGACGGCATCGAGCGCGACGGCGGCGACTGGTCGGCGGAGGACGAACAGGCGTTCAAGGCCCCCATCATCGCCCAGTTCAACGAACAGGCCGATCCCCTCTACGCCACCGCGCGGCTATGGGACGACGGCATCATAACCCCGGCGGAAACCCGCCGGGTGCTGGCCCACTCCCTGAAAATCGCCCTCAACCGCCCGACGCCGCCGGGTGGCTTCGGCATCTTCAGGATGTAATCGAGCCGGTTTTCCGGGCCTTAGCTGGTCTGCTTGGAATGCGAGCACCCCTGGTAGTCGTTGGCGTCGCCGATGGGCTGGGAACTCTCCACCTCGCCAGACGGCGACGGCTTCGCATTATCGGCCCAGGATGCGGTCGAGAATCCAAGCACCAGGGCAAGGGCGATAAGGATACGCATGACCACTTCACTCCTTCAGATTTATCTAATGAAAAGCCTACGCGTGAACCGCCCGAACGGCAAGGGCGATGTGGGATTCCACGCCCGCCGCGAACGACGGCAACAGGGAGGCGGGCAGACGTTTTTCAAGCGCGTTGGGGATGGCTGTTTTTGACCCAAAGCGGAACATACCTAGGAAATCACATCGCCCGTATCGGCCTCATACCATTCTCTAATCTGATTACATAAACGACCTAAATTCTCATCTCGGAAACGCGGCTCATATGCATCGTTGGGCAAGAATAAAACCTCTCTGGAGCCCCCCAATATCCAAACTCCGATAATTACCCCGTCTCTGGTAATCACATCGCCACCCTCACAAAGGTTGATTTTGAATGGAAGGGGCCTTCGGCGCGGGATGGCGAAAGAACGTATGGAGAAAGCGAAGTCCTCTCTCGGGCCGACCTCACCAATAGCAAGGTTCAGTTTGGACCTTGGCTTTACTCTAATCGACTTTCTGCGAGTCCTCTTTCTCCTCCAAGAGGGATTTGGGTTTATTCGGGCCTTCTCAGTTTGGCGCTTTAGGTTTTCTGTATCGAACGCACCACAAGGCCCGTCTTGGTCTTGAAAGACTGCAGCGACCCCAATCACGTCAGGCATTCGCCCCTGGCTCTTGGGAACGCTCGGGATTGAAGTGTTGAATTTTGGCGCATAGCGCCGAATTGCCGTGCTCTCTCGCTCATTCATCTCTTCTGGAACACATGGGGCCAATGCTAAGGACCAGGGCAATGTGGATTCTGGCACTCTGTGATAGTACCTGCCCAGGCTCTCAATCGGACGCGTGTTGAGGTTCAAACTCTGACCTACGTAAACAATCTGCTTCGCACAACCGATTAGATAAATTCCGGATGAGCCCATCGGCGTTGTAAGGAGTTCGTCGAGTTCTCCATGTGGACGGCGACAAAAGACGTGTCGGTGCCACCCCAAACTCGACACAATATTTTTTCTCATTTCCCAATCGAATTTCTCCATGCCCTTCGCTTTCAACCATCAAAGTTTTGCTCGTTGATGCGCCACAAAATGGCCGTTACGCTAATTTGAGATAAAACGCGTTACGTCTTCAACGGGTTGATTCCATGGAAAAAGCGTTACCTGGCGAGATCGAAGAGTTCTTTACTTACAGAGAGGGGAAATTACATCGATTTGTGGCCGGCGATATCGATTGGTTGTTGGCTGCGGCGAATGACGCCCCTCACTTTGAAGATAGAACTGTGCGGGGAATGACGATCCGGTTCAAAAATGGCGTCCCTATTTCTGAGGTTTCTCTGGAAGAGGTGTTTTGCTGGTGGGTGAAGGAGTATATGGCGCGGATTGTCGAGAATGGCGTTACCGACGACTTGGTATCCGAGTTGAATGAACTCTTGTCGGAAGTTCGGTATGTCCACGTCTTAGCGGTTTCGAAAAAGGGGGAGCCATACTGGCAAACCAATATCGCTGATATGAGGGAAGCTTCGACCCCGCCGGAACTAGCAGCATATGCTTTATCTCAGCACTTAGCGGCAGGCGGACTTGACGGGTTAAAGCGCTGCGAATTGTCCGATTGCAGAAATTTTTTCGTTGGTCGACCAAATGCTAAATGGTGCTCAAAATCTTGCGGTGGGAAACATAGGGTTAGAAAGAAAAGGAAACGAGATCAAGAGTAGCGCCCACTCCTGGCTACAAGCCGCCGATCTGTGCGTTCATTGTTCTCGAACGCTTTCAGGTGAATTCGGGTCCTTGGGAAGGCTATGATTGGGGCGATGACTAAGACCGTCACCATCTACGAAGTCGGGCCCCGCGACGGCCTGCAGAACGAAAAACGCCTGATCCCGGCGGCGGACAAGGTGCGCCTGATCGACCTGCTGAGCGCGGCCGGGTTCCGTAAGATCGAGGCGACCAGTTTCGTGTCGCCCAAATGGGTGCCCCAGTTGGCCGACGCCGCCGAGGTCATGGCCGCGATCACCCGCAAACCCGGCGTGACCTATGCCGCCCTGACGCCCAACATGCGGGGTTATGAGGGTGCCCGGGCCGCGCGGGTCGACGAGGTTGCCGTGTTCGCCGCCGCGTCCGGAGCCTTCAGCCAGAAAAACATCAACTGTTCCATCGACGAAAGCCTGGAACGCTTCCGCCCCGTGGTCGACGCCGCCCGGGCCGACGGCATTCCCGTCCGGGGATACGTATCCTGCGTCACCGACTGTCCCTATTCCGGCGCCGTGTCGCCGGAGGCCGCCGCCCGCGTGACCGAGGCGTTGTTCGCCCTCGGCTGTTATGAGGTCTCCCTCGGCGACAGCATCGGCAAGGCCGCGCCCGAGGCCGTCGCCGCCATGCTGGACGCGGTGCTGAATGTCGCCGATGCCGCCAGACTTGCCGGGCATTTCCATGATACGGGCGGCCGCGCGCTCGACAATATCGCGGTCAGCCTGGACAAGGGCCTCAGGACCTTCGATTCCTCCGTCGGCGGGCTGGGCGGCTGTCCCTATGCGCCGGGGGCCAAGGGAAACGTGGCGACGGGCCGCGTGGTCGATTACCTGGACCGCGCCGGTTTCGCCACCGGCATCGATCGGGCCGCCCTGGCCGCCGCCGAAGCTTTTGTCGCGGGCCTTGCCTTGGGGGAAGAAAATCGCGGGTAACCCCCCGAACATGCGGATATGCTGGACCCAAGCCGGATCCCGGTATATGCGATTAATAACTGGCCCGGAACGGGCCGCCGACCCGCGCAGAAGAACGCGGGCGCTCTTGAAGGATGGCGCTGTTGAACAACCGCCAACTGTTCGCGTTGTACGGAGCAACCCTGGCCGCCGTGTTCGGGCTCGCATTCCTATGGGAGTTCACGGTTGCGGGTGATGCCGCCGAGACCTTCGCCCATGGGTCGCCGCATCCGGAACGCATCGACCGCTGGGAACATGTTCTGACGGCCACCGTCTTCGCCGCCGTCGCCATGTTCGTGCCGGCCGGGGTCATCGGCTGGATCCTCAAAAAACAACAGGCGACCGAAGAAGCCTACCGCCGCAGCGAAGGCACCTTGCGTGCCTTCATCGACCATGCCCCGGCGCTGGTCGCGCTCAAGCATGCGGACGGACGCTATCTTCTGATGAACAAACAATACACGACCCAGTTTGGCCTGGACCCCGCCATGGCCGAAGGCCTGGATGCCAGCAACGTGTTCCCGAAAGACCTGGCCCGGATATTCCGGGACCAGGAATGCCGGGCTGTGGAAACGCGGCAGGAGGTGAGCGAAGAACATGTCATCCCCCATGAGGACGGCGACCATGTCCATCTCTGCACCAAGTTTCCGGTCATCGGCGAAGACGGCGCAATCGTCGGCATCGGCACCTTTTCCACGGACATCACGGAGCAAAAGGCGACGGAACGGCGCATCAACGATGCCCTGATGGACGCCGAACAGGCCAACCGGGCAAAGTCGGAATTCCTCGCCAACATGAGCCATGAATTGCGCACGCCGCTGAATTCCATCATCGGGTTTTCGCAAGTCATGTCGTTGGGCAAGGATTTCGGGCTTTCTGCGGACAAACATCTGGAATATGCCCGCGATATCCAACGCTCGGCCGAACACCTGCTGCAACTCATCAACGATCTGTTGGACCTGTCCAAGATCGAAGCCGGTCAGATCACCCTGAACGAGGGCGAAATCGACCTGCCGGAAACCCTTGAACAGGCCTGTCACATGCTGAAGACCGAGGCCGAAGCCAAGGCCTTGGCCCTGACCTGCACCTGCGAAGCCGGAACCCCGAGGCTGTTCGCCGACACCCGCTATGTCATGCAGGTGATCCTGAACCTGTTGTCGAACGCCGTGAAATTCAATATTCCGGGCGGGCGGGTCGATGTCGCCGCAAGGGTTGAGGATGACGGCCGTATCGCCATCAGTTTCACCGATACGGGCATCGGCATCGCGGCCGAAGACATCCCCCTGGTTCTGGAACCGTTCGGGCAGGCCGGCACATCGTCGGACCGCAGCCATATCGGCACCGGTCTGGGCCTGTCCGTCTCCAAACAGTTGGTCGAACTACACGGCGGCAGCTTGACCCTGATCAGCGCGCCGGGCGAGGGCACGACCGTGACCGCCCGCTTTCCGGCCAACCGCGCGGTCCGCGCATGATCCCGCAATCATCCTTGAAATGCGCGAGTCAGCCGCAAAGGTTGCAACCCTGGCGACAAATGTGGGAGTCTTCGTCTAGGGGAGAATCAAGCCGGACCACCTGATGCTGGAGTATTTCGCACCAATTTCCTATTGGGTGGTGACCGCTTTATGGCTGGTCATCCTCGTTCTATATGTAGTCAAGCTGCGTCAGTCCAAATTGGTGGGCGGCGGCATCGCGGTGCTGCTGGTCATTCTGTCGATCGATGCCTTCCGCACGGTGCTGGAAAACGTCTATTTCGGCGCGTACCACAATTCACGATTGGGCGTGTTCCCGGAAAGCTGGGCCGAAATCCTGGGCAATCCGTCGCTGTTGCTGTTCCCCAAGGGCGTGAATATCGCCGCCGGGGTCCTGGTCTTGGTGCTGTTGATCCGCCACTGGCTGCCCCGGGAACTGCGCGAGGTCGATGAACTTCGCCGCAAAGACGCCGTGTTGCGCAGCGTGTTCGACAACGCCGCCGTGGGCATGGTTCTGCACGCGGCCGATGGATCGACCCGCGTTCGCGTCAACGACGCCTTCTGCGACCTTGTCGGGTATTCGCAGGCCGACCTGCTCGACAATCCCTACGAGGTTCTGACCCATCCCGACGACCTGCTGCACAGCCTCGAACTGCGCCGGCGTCTGGCCGACGGCGAGGTCGAGGTCATCTCCATGGAAAAGCGCTATCTGCACAAGGACGGCCATGTGGTCTGGGGCAGCGTGTCGTCGTCGATCATCCGCGGCGACGACGGCGAGGTTCTCAACTATGTCTCGTTCATTCAGGATATCTCGGCGCGCAAGGCGGCCGAGCGGTCCCTGCGCGAGGCAACGGAAAGCGCCATCGAGGCCAACCGGGCCAAGTCCCAGTTCCTGGCGACCATGAGTCACGAATTCCGCACCCCACTTAACGCGATCCTGGGGTTCAGCCAGCTTCTCGGCAACGAGATCTTCGGGCCGCTGGGCGACAAGCGATACAAGGGTTACGCCGACAACATCCGCGATTCCGGCGAACTGATGCTGGCGCTGGTCAACGATGTGCTCGATATCTCGACCATCGAAGCAGGCAAGCGGTTGTTGATCATGGAGCCGGTCAATCTGCGCGTCGTAATCGAGGACTGCGTGGGAACCTTCGCGACAATGGCCGAAGACAAGGCCATCACCGTCGAGGTCAATATCGCGCAGAACATCCCGACGCTGATCGCCGACCGCCGCGCGGTGGTGCAGGTCGCCCTCAATCTCTTGTCCAACGCCATCAAGTTCACGAATCCCAGCGGCCGCGTCAGCGTCAGCGTGACGCAGACCGGCGATACTCTGTCACTCATGGTCGAGGACACGGGCGTCGGCATTTCTGAAAGTGCACTTGCGACCGTCACCGAACCCTTCACCCGCAGCCATTCCAACCCGCATCTGTCGCAGACCGGCACCGGGCTGGGCCTGTCCATCGTCAAATCCTTGACCGAGGCCCATGGCGGCACGCTGATCATCGACAGCACACCGGGCGAAGGCACGTTGGTCACGGCGCGGTTTCCGCTGAATCCGGACGGCGGCGATCAGCCCCCGCTGCGCGTCGCTTCCGCCTGAACGCCGGCCTCCCCCCCCATCCTTGACCTCCGAGCGTGAACCGTTAGGCTGCTTGGCCAACGAGATCAACCAACCGAATTCCAGTCCCTAAGGGGGAAGACCATGTCCAAGATCAACATCCAGTTCACCCTGTTCTCGGCGTTCTATTCGCCGCTCATTTCCACCATGTCCGGCGGCTTTCTCAAGGCCGAAGGCCTTGAGCCGAACTGGTCCGTGTCACCGCCAGGCAAGTCGGCGATCGACGCCCTGCTCGACGGCTCCGCCGATGTGGTGCAATCGGCGCTGTCCCAGGGTTTCACCACGCTTGGCAAGGGTGAGACGCCCAAGGTCAAGCATTTCGCCCAGATCAACGAAATGGACGGCTTCTTCGTCACCGGGCGCGCGCCTGATCCCGATTTCACCTGGAAAAAGCTCGAAGGGGCCGACCTTGTCTGTTTCGGCGGCGGGCAGCCGCGCGCCATGTTCATGTACGCCTGTCACAAGGCGGGCATCGATTTCTCGAAAATCAACCTGATCACCCCGGGCGGCGCCGCCGATATCGACAAGGCCTTCCGCGACGGCCTCGGCGACTATGTGCAGCAGCAGGGCCCGTTCCCGCAGCAGCTGGAAAAAGACGGCATCGGTCATGTCGTCGCCCAGGTCGGCCCGCAGATCGGCCCCAACGGATTCTCCAGCCTGTGCGCCACGCCGGAATGGCTGGCGACGGACACGGCCAAGGCCTTCATGCGCGCCTACAAGAAAACCCGCATCTACATGAACGAAACCCCGGCCCTCGAGATCGCCAAGGCGGAAAGCTCCTATTTCCCCGAAATCGACGAGGACGTGCTGGCCGACTGCATCGCGACCTATCAGAAACTCGGCTGCTGGACGCCCCATGTCGAGATCACCAAGGAAGCCTATGCAGTGACTCAGGACGTGTTCGAACACTTCGGCACGCTGAAGGAACGCTATCCCTACGAGGCCGTGTGCTGCCTGCCGCCCGAGACCGATTGAGGATAGCCGACGAACCACGCAACCAGAGCCGGGAGACGACGCCATGCCGGAGACATTCCACCTGATCAGCGCCGTCACCTGCCCCTGGGTGCAGCGGGCCGTCATCATGCTGCGCGCCAAGGGCGTGGATTTCGACGTCACCTATGTGAACCTGCGGGATAAGCCCGATTGGTTCCTGGAACTCTCGCCTCACGGCAAGGTGCCGGTGCTGAAGGTCGATGGTGAGGTCCTGTTCGAATCCAACGCCATCGCCGAATACCTGGACGAAGTGTTCGAACCCCGCCTGCACCCGGCCGATCCCATCAAACGCGCCAAGAACCGGGCCTGGACCGATTTCCTTCAGACCTTCGCCTGGGGTCCGGGCCTGAACAACCTGTCCTATTGTGATTCCAAGGACGCCCTGGCCGGGGCGCTGGAAACGGCGCGCCAGCGCGTCAGCCGCCTGGAAGCCGCCATCGCCAAGGAACGGGGCAACGACGGCCCCTACTTCAACGGCCCCGACATGTGCCTGGTCGACGCCGCCTACGCGCCGTTTTTCCAGCGTTTCATGTTGTGCGAGGAACACCTGAAGACGGGGCTGCTGGACGATTTCCCGCTGGTTGCCGCCTGGGTCGATGCCTTGCTCGCGACGGACGCGGTGACCGGCTCCGTCCCGCCGGAATTTCCAGAAGCTTTCAATGAGAACCTGGAACGCCGGGGGGCGCTCGCCTGGGAATTAAAGACCGGAGCCCAGGCGGCGGAGTAAGACCGGACGCCTCGCGACCGACACCGTCATTCAACGATTTTAAACGCCTCAACCGGACCGCGAAAAATAACTGCGGCGGCCCGTCGTTTTGACTTGTTTAAGTAATGGTAGAATTAATAGTCAAAGTTGATCGTTAAATTACATACAATCGCGATCAGGGGATCATTGAGGGGAACATCATGAAACGGAAGTCCGTTCTGGGGGCGCTTGGCCTCCTGTTTGTTGCTGGCTGCGCCTCGTCACCCGACGACATGCAGCGTGCCTACGTCTCACCGGCACAGTTTGCGCCGCTCGGTTGCGAGCAGTTGAGCGGTGAGCTTGAACGGGTCTCGACGCGCAAGGTCGAACTCTACAAGCAGTTGAAGAGCACCTCGGACAACGATGCCGTCCAGATGGGTGTCGGTCTCATCCTGTTTTGGCCGACGCTGTTCTTCCTCGAGGGCGGTGACGGCCCACAAGCGGCCGAGTATTCCCGCCTCCTGGGCGAAGAAGAGGCCATTGAGAAGACCATGGTGCAAAAGAACTGTAGCGCCGCCTTGATCAAGGTGAAGAAGGAAGTCGCCCCGACAGAGGACGTTAACGGGCGCCTGCAGAAACTGGAGCAACTTCACCGGGACGGACTGATCACCCAGGAAGAATTCGATTCTCAGCGTTTGAAAATCCTGGAAGCGATCTGATCTTCGTCCGTGCGTGCGGGAATTGCCCCGCGCGGTACGCACCGGAGTGGAAGGAAACAACCATGACATACCATCGCGCCGGACGATTGGCCCTGGTTGCCCTTTGCGGCACCATTCTGGCCGGGTGCAACACCTGGTCGTCCGCCAACGTCGAACTCAAGACCAAGGGCACGGATATGGAGACGGCCTCCGCGCCGGCCTCCGCACCCGCCGCTGCGCCTGCGGAAACGCCCAAATCGGCGGCGGACATCATCCTCACGGAAAAGGATATCACCGACCGCAAGTATGAAACCCTCGCGGACCTTGAAGTGACGGTGAACAAGACAACGATCTTCCACGCCGACCCGACCAAGGAACTGGTCGCCGAGAAGCTCAAGGAAGAAGCCGCAAAACTTAATGCAGACGCCGTGATCCTGGTTCGCTACGGAACCGTGGGGATCGGCCTGTTCAGCTGGGGATCCTTGGATGGCAAAGGCCGTGCGATCAAGTTCGTCAATTAGCGTCTGTCTGGTCGCCCTGGCGATTGTCGTCGGGGGCTGTGCCCGCAATGCGCCCGCTCTCCCCCCGGAACTGGGCAACGACGAAGCCGCCATCGCGAAAGCCATGGCGGCCGTGCCGCAAGCCGTCAAACAGATGAGTTGCAAGCAGATCAATCTCGAGATCGAAAACCTTGCGAAGCATGACTCTTATCTCGAAGAGAAGATCCAGGCCAATCGCGGCAAGAACCAGTTCGCCGGGTACATTGCGGGCGTTCTGTTCCTGCCGGCGATCTTCGCGGTCGAAAACGACGACGGCACGAAAAGCATGCTCGACGAAAACCAATTGCGCCGCGACCATCTGGTCATTGCCTATCGAGCGAAGGAATGCCCGGCGGAAAACTGAACGACGGCGGGCCCTTTAGGGCTGCAGGCAGATGTTCATTTGTCGCATCAGCGGCGGGTTGCATTCCCAGTCGTTGCCGGTGCGGTCGAGGTGCGCGTTTTGCGGCATCTGCACCACGGCGCAGGCGCCGTTTTCAAGGTGATAACCGCGCTCGCATTTCCAGCCGTCGCCATAGGATGAATCGACGAAATAAGCGTTTTCCGGAACCTTGACGGCGACGCAGACGCCCTCGGACTCGCGGTATCCCCGCTCACATTCCCACCCGGCGCCGTGGCTTGCATTGGTCAGGTAGCCGTTCTTGGGCACCTTGATCTCGACGCAGCCTTCGCCCTGCCGCCGATAGGTTCGCTCGCAGTTCCAGGTGTCACCATAGGCGCTGAGAAAGGCGTGAGGCGGAATCACCACCGCGACGCAGATATCGCCCTTTTCCTTATAACCGCGCAGGCATTCCCAACCCCGGCCGTAGGACACGTTGGTCATAAAGGCGTTTTCCGGCACCGATACGCCGACGCAGGCGCCATCGACCTTGCGGAACCCCTCGTCGCATTCCCATCCCCGGCCCATGCCGTCGCCATGGGCGTTGGGGGGAACCGTGGCGGCGGTCACCTGGGCGGACGACGTACCCGGCATGGCCAACCAGACCGCGAGCACGGCCAGAACCATGGCACAGAGCCGCATGGCAGATAAAACGCGAAACATTTATGGGTCACTTTCGTTGTCGGCCGGTTTCGAATCCGGCGGGTTCAATTGAGACCGGCTAAACTGCCGGTTCCGTCAAGGTCATTAGGATATCCGCGTACCAGGCGCAGTTGAGGCCCAGGGCCTCATCCAGCTTGAGATCACGCGTGCCGATATCGAGCCGGGCCGAATGCACGCCCAGCAGTTTCCAGGGCAGAACGCCCAGGTCGCCGTCGCCGACCCGCATCACCACCGGCGCGCCGCTGGTCCCGCGATGGGTCCTGGCATCGGTCAGGAAATAGCCCTCGCCCTGAAAGCGCAGGCCGAAGGAAGA
>TARA_R110002073_G_scaffold176118_15_pt1 | contig 11214 bp, 10 predicted proteins | sample TARA_R110002073 | Tara Oceans TARA_R110002073 (sample SAMEA4397174) | marine metagenome | biome: Polar Biome; feature: [DCM] deep chlorophyll maximum layer (ENVO:01000326); material: water (ENVO:00002006), including particulate matter (ENVO:01000060) such as... | depth 40 m
ACCATTGATCCGGAATCGGTGTGGAATTTCGAGGTTGGATATAAATCCCAGTGGTTTGATGACCGGCTGAGGCTTAATGTGGTGGGATTTTATGCTGATTACCGTGATCTTCAGGTGGTGCAGTTCAAAACCGAAGGGAATTTCGGTTTCTTCAAGACCAGCAACGCCGCCTCGGCCCGGATCAAGGGGCTGGAAGTGGAATTTACCCTCAAACCTTTCACCGGCCTGGAATTATTTGGCTCTTACGGTTATCTCGACGCGAAGTATCATAAATTCAATGATCTTTCCGGTCGGGACTTTGCCGGCAATACCCTGCGTCAGGCGCCCCGCAGTTCGCTGTATCTGGCGTTTCACTATGAACATCCGGTGCGGGGCGGTCGTGTCTGCGGCTGCGGGGGGATTATCGCTATCAGGGGGAAAGTTATCGCGAACCTGATAACAGCCTGACCATTCAGCCGGCCTTTGATCTGCTGGACGCGTCGATCGCCTATGAAACCGGCGACAATCTCTGGGAATTGACGTTATGGGCGAAAAACCTGCTGGATAAGGAATATATCACCCATCTATATGTGCTAGGCGGTAATGATTACGCCCTTTTTGGCACCCCGCGCACCTATGGCGCCACCGTGACGTACAGCTTCTGAATTTTATCCCATTTAGTTTATTTGTTAAAAAATTCCTAAAATTATTGAGGGGTTTTGTTTCTGCGTCGTTGAAGTAGGGAATGCAGCATAAAAAAATGAGAAATGCTGCAGGATAATTTACATCTAAAATAAACTTTGTTCAAAATATAGAATGGGAAAAGTCCATGAAATTTACACTCAAAAAACAAATGATGTCCGGGGTCGCCCTTTTGGCGATGGCGGCACCAGGGTATGTTCAGGCCGCAGAAGACGCCGCTGCGGAAAATGAATTGCGCATTGACGAGATCACCGTGACTGCGACCCTGCGGGCGGCGAACGTTCAGGATGTGCCAATCTCGGTCGCCGTGCTCGGCATGGAACAGATCGACAAGGCTGATATACATGATGCGGACGGGATCGCCAACAGCGTGCCTGGCATGCATTTTGCCGAATTTGCGCCGGGGCAGGCCCAGTTTGCCATGCGCGGTGTAGGGTCCTTCGATGACGGGGCCGGGTTGGACAATTCCGTGGCTCTGTTCCTTGACGGGGTGTATATTGGCCGGGGTGCTGGCCTCAACTTTGACATGTTCGATCTGGAACGGATCGAGGTTCTTAAAGGCCCCCAGGGCGCCTTGTTCGGCCGGAACACCATTGGCGGCGCGATTTCAGTCGTCACCCAGAAGCCGGGCGATGAACTGGAAGGTAAAATCGCCGTCACGGGCGGCAACGAAGGCACCATCCGGGCTCAGGGCATGATCACGGGGCCGATCACGGAAAAGCTGTCCGGGAAAGCGGTGGTGAATTATCGTAAACATGATGGTTATGTGCGCAATACATTCCTGAACAAGGATGTCAACGACGAGAACCAGATCTCCGCACGGATGCAGTTGCGCCTTGATCTTGACAGTAGTGAGTGGATCCTGTCCGCGGATTATATGGATGACAGCCGCGAAGATGGCGGTCGCTTTCCCGTGGTGAATGGCAATTTCGATTATATCGGGGTCGCCACAGCGCTGGGGGCCAACAAGCCGCAAACCACGGCGGCGCCGATCGAGGGCTCTTCCGACCGCGAAGTTTATGGCGTGAGCCTGAAAGGGGAAGTGAATTTTGATAAAGGCACCTTGACCAGCATCAGTGCCTACCGCAGTGTGGAAACCGCTTGGGGCATGCCGTCTGTCGGCGCGCCGCTTGGTGGCGGATATGATATCGGCGCCGGGGTTTTTGGCGCTGATGTCCTTGATGACATTGACGAAGAGATTGATACTTTCTCTCAGGAACTGCGCTGGACATCAGAACTGGATGGTGATTTCGGTTTTGTCGCCGGGGCGTTTTTCTTCAAAGAAAAAACTGACCGGGTTGAGCAATTCAAGATTGATCGCAATACCACCGCCACAGGTCAGGTGACGGTCGGGAATGAATATACCCGTTCTGAGAATGACTCTACGTCCTACGCCCTTTATGGTCAGGCCCAGTGGGATTTTGCCCCGCAATGGTCTTTGCTCGCCGGGGGACGTTATTCTCACGATGAAAAAGATTATGTGGCAACCGCGGTCAACTGTGGCCAGACGGAAGCCGAACGGGCGGCGGCCGGTTTCCCGAATTTTGCCGCTTGTGACGGGGCCGGTGGCTCCCTGCGGGTGATTGCCGAAACCTTCCGGGCACCCGTGCAGGAGAGCTGGGATGATTTTTCTCCCATGGCCTCGCTCCAGTATCGCCCCAATGACAATGTGATGATTTTTGGTACGGTTTCAACCGGGTATAAATCAGGCGGTTTTGCCGGGTCGCAAGGGGTGGAAATCGCCGCCACGCGGGCGGTCAAACCGGAAAGCGTGATCAATTATGAAGTCGGCTTTAAAAGTGATTTGGCCGATGGCAGACTTCGCTTGAACGGGTCGGCTTTCTATATGGACTATACGGACCTTCAGGTGGTGCGTTTCGGACCGGTTCCCGGATCAACCTTTGGGTCTTTCCAGACCACAAACATTGGTGCGGCGAAAATTCTCGGGCTGGAGCTTGAGTTCACCTGGGCCGTGACAGAGGACTTTACCCTGAGTGGCGGCTATGCCTATCTTGACACCGAAGCCAAAGAACTGGTGATCGAAGGCCGCAGCGGTCCTGTGGATTACTCAGGTCTGACATTGCGTCAGGCGCCGAAGAACTCATTTAATGTTGTCGCGGATTACGATCTGGATCTGAGCGATGGCAATGGCAGCCTGAATTTCAATGCTGACCTGACCCATACGGATTCGTCCCATAATGATTTCGCGACAGCCGCGCAGACTTTGAATCAGGCGAAAACGCTTTTGGGGGGCAGCATCACCTGGACGTCAGCCAGCGAGAACTTCAAACTGTCGGCCTGGGCGAAAAACCTGACCAACAAAAGCTATGTCTCCCATGCGTACTTTATCGGGCCGGGCACGATCGGCACCTGGGGTGCACCGCGCACTTTCGGTCTGACCGGAACCTATAGCTTCTAAGGCCTTCGAGGAGGTTACTGAAATTTTTAAGAATGGCCCGGTTGCAGGGAATCATTAAATACATTAACGTTATTTGATGAACCGAACGACCGGGCCTTTCTCTGCCTGCTTCATTGGTGTCTAATCAAAGATCCCTGACACGGGGACAGATCACAAGATCATTACAAAATATCGGGATAGAATATGTCACAAGACCCTACGGCGCGTTGCCTTCAACATCCTAAATTCAAGCAGCTGGTGCACGCCCGCGGGCGTTTCAGTCTGATTTTTACGTTGGTTATCCTTGGTGGATATAGCCTATATGTGCTGGGCATGTCTTTTGCGCCGGCTTTCATGGCGGCGCCTTTCCGGGATGGAGGCCATGTGACAAATGGTATTGTATTGGCGATCCTGGTGATCCTGAACGGCATGGTCTGTGCCGGAATTTACAGCTGGTGGGCCAACCGCCGTTTTGACGCGATCAGAAAAGAATTACGGGAAGACCTGGGGCATGTTTAAGATGAAAAAGTTTTTGAGTGTTTTGTGTCTCAGTGTTCTGACCTCGACAGCGGCCTTTGGCGCCGGGGCGGATATAAGCGGCGCGGTGGAAAAACAACCGCTGAATATGACCGCCATTTTCATGTTTTTTATTTTTGTGCTCGCCACATTGGGCATTACCTGGTGGGCGGCGCGCAATACCAAATCCAAAGATGATTTCTATGCCGCAGGCGGCGGCATCAAACCGTGGCAGAATGGCACGGCCATTGCCGGCGATTTCATGTCGGCGGCGACTTTTCTCGGCATTACCGGGGCCATTTATGGTTTCGGGTTTGACGCCCTGATTCTGGCGGTGGGGGTGATGGCGGCCTGGCCGGTGATCCTGTTTTTGATTGCCGAACGGCTGCGTAATCTCGGCAGTTATACCTTTATCGACGTGGTGTCCTACAGACTGGAGAAAAAACCGATCCGGATTATTTCGGCCATTGGCTCGCTGTCGGTGGTGATCTTTTATCTGATCGCCCAGATGGTCGGGGCGGGCAAGCTGATCCAGCTGCTCTTTGGGCTTGATTATGTCTATGCGGTGATTCTGGTCAGTTTCCTGATGATGTGTTATGTCAGTTTCGGCGGCATGCTGGCGACCACATGGGTGCAGCTGATCAAGGCGATCCTGCTGCTGATCGGGGGGACGTTCATCGCTTTCATGGTGATGAAAAGCTTTGCTTTCGATTTCGGCGCTCTGCTGGCCAGCGCCAGTAGCCAGCATCCGAAAGGCGCGGCGATCATGGCGCCCGGCCTGTGGCTCAAGGACCCTGTGGCGATTATCTCGATCGCCCTGACCATGATGTTCGGCATTATGGGGCTGCCGCATATTCTGATGCGCTTTTTCACGGTGAAGGACGCCAAGGATGCGCGCAAGTCTGTTTTCTATGCCACCAGCATTATGGGGTATTTCTATATCCTGATCATCATCATCGGCTATGGCGCGGTGACTTTCGTGATGGGCAATCCGGATTATCATGACGAACTCGGCAAGATCCTGGGCGGCGGCAATATGGTGGCGCTGCATCTGACCCATTATATGGGAGGAAATCTAATGCTCGGCTTTATGTCGGCGGTGGCCTTTGCGACCATCCTCGCCGTGGTAGCGGGGCTGACCCTGGCCGGGGCTGCGACGATTTCCCATGATCTCTATGCCAAAACCTTCCGCAAGACCGTGGTGACCAATGCCGAGGAAATCAAGGTGTCGCGCATCGCCACCTTCGGTCTTGGCGGCATCGCGGTGTTGCTGGGGATCGCTTTTGAACATCAGAATGTGGCCTTTGTCGCGTCTCTGGCGCTGGCGATCGCGGCGAGCGTCAATTTCCCGATCCTGATTGTGTCGATGTATTGGTCGAAGATGACCACGCGCGGCGCCGTTGCCGGCGGGGTGGTGGGGCTGGCCCTGTCGATCGGTCTGATTGTCCTCGGGCCCAGCGTCTGGGTGGCGGTATTGGGCAATGACAGCCCGATTTACCCGTATGTCTATCCGACGTTCTATTCCATGCCGCTGGCGTTTGTCGCCATCTGGCTGGTGTCTGTGCTGGATAAAAGCCCCCGGGCAGCGGCGGAACGGGCCAAGTTCGATGAGCAATATGTCCGCTCAGAAACCGGCATCGGCATATCCGCCGCCAGTGACCATTAGGAGGGGCGCTTAAAGCGTGCCCAGCAGGCGGATTTTTCATCGGCGTAATTCTTGGCTGACAAGCCAATCAACGCCGGGATCAACAAATAAAATCCACTGGCAGGCATGAGAATAATGCCGAGAAAGGTGAGACCCAGCAGCCCCCAGGTCAGGCTGCAGGGCAGGGAAATCCTGTCGTCTTTTTCTGCCCAATTCACCACTAAGCCGATCAGGAACAGAGGCAGGCCAAAGAGAAAGAACCAGACCCCGGCGGCATTTTCGGCGGTGACGCTGTTCAGGACACCGGTCGCGATGATCTCAGGGAACAATCCCGGCGCGAGAATATAGGTGAACGCCATATGGATCACTGCGACGATCATGATGCAGCGGCCGATCCAGCGGCGGGACGTCAGCTTAAAGAGGAAATTAGTCATTTTGCGCTCTCCGACCCCAGATCTGGTCCGATCCAGGGGTTTTCCGTGACGACCCGGCCGCCGATTTTTTTCAGCATATGAACCAAACCGTGATAGGTGCGGTCGAAATAGAGTAGGTCGCGAGGCATGCCTTTGAGGAACTTCATGGCCTGCCGCGCTTCATGGGTATCGAGCACCGGCACCGGGGTCTTCTGGGTAAAGTCGAAGCGGGGTGTCTGGAAGGGCTCTATACACCAGGCCTGCATACCCTGGAGGTAGGGTTGCAACTTGTCCTGAAAGCTTTGCAGGTCAAGGTCTTCATCGATCAGGCCCATAGTGAAATAGAGCTCATGTAGTTTTTGCGGGTCCGGCTGGGACTGATGGCGGATCAAGAGATTATAAAAATCGGCCTGCTGCGCCGCAAAACCGGGATCGACATTCTTGACGCAGCCGAAATCAATCAGGCCCAGCTCACTGTCCGCCATAAACAGGAAGTTTCCGGGATGGGGGTCGGCATGGATACAACCCAGATCAAAGAAACTTTTCAGGGAGAGATCAAAGAGCAACTGGCTATAATGATCGCGGCTTGCCTGATCCGGGTCGGTCGCCAGCCAGTCGTCGAGATGCAGCCCGTCGAGATATTGCATGGTCAGCACCCGTTCGCTGCTGTGATCGGGGTAGGTCGCAGGCAGAATGATCCCGGCAAGGGAGAGATTATCGCGGAACCACTGTACATGGGCGGCTTCCTGATGGTAATCGACTTCCCGGGCGAGTTGATGCTCTATTTCTGTGAGGATGATCCGGATCACCTTGCGGTCAGGGATCAGGTCGGTGGTGCTGGACAGGATGGAAAGCAATCTGTCGAGCAGGGTGATATCGCTTTTGATCGAAGCGGCGATGCCGGGATATTGAATTTTCACCGCAACGTCGGACCCGTCGGCGAGCCGGGCCCGATGCACCTGACCGAGACTGGCGGCGGCGAAGGCCGTATCCTCAAAAGTTTCAAACAAATCATGGGGAGAGGTCTGAAACGCCTGACGAAAAACCTTGTGAACCAGCGCCTTGTTCAGCGGGGTCACCTGATGACAGGCCTTGGCCAGTTCGGCTCGCACGCCCTTCGGCAGAAAATCGACTTCCAGACTGAGGATTTGCGAGGCCTTGAGCGCTGTGCCTTTCAGCTGATTGAGGGCCTGAAACAGGATCTTGCCGATCTCCGCTTCGTACCGGTCCTGATCGGCGCGGCGGTCGGCGTCATTTTCGGGTCCTTTGAGGCTATTTTTACCCTTCCGCCCGAGATGCTTCAGGCCGATCTTGGTCGCCGCCATGCCGAAAGAGGCGGAGCGGCTGAATTTTCCGGTGGAAATTCCTTCTTCACTCATGGGGCTGTGGCCTCTTTCTTTTGACGGTATGACGTCATTTTCATCAGATTGGTGAAGAGATTCTCCTGATCGAGAAAGCGCATCATCTGGCTTTTAATAACGAAGGTGGCGAGGTCACTGGCCTTGGTGATCACGCCGCTTTTGAGCAGCGCCGTCAGCAGCGAGAGCGCCATATCGATCATGCGGGTGGTGTCGGAAAATTCCTCACTGTCATCTTTCAGCCAATAGAGTACGATCCCGAACAGAGCGTCGGTCATCAGATGGGTGATGGCGTTCTGATACGGGATTTCGGGGAAGCCCTCTTCCGCGACCGCCTGGGTGAGGGCGTCTGTGACCATATCTTTCAACGCCGCCCGGGCGGGAAAGCTGTGATTGAGGGTGGTCAGAGGACTAGAGAGCATCATTTTCAGGCTCTTGCCGACAAATTCCCGGTTTTCCAGCAGATTCTCCAGATAGATATCGAGAAAATATTGCAGCTTTTCCTGAAAATCAAACCCCGCCGTTTGTTTTTCATCCCGGGCCTGCTCAAGACTGTGCAGCAACACCAACTCATGATAGGCGGTGAGGAATTTTTCCTTGTTGGCGAAATATTTATAAACCGTGGAATCAGCCATTTTGGCTTGGGTGGCGATCTGTTTCATGGTCACCTGATCATAGCCTTTTTCGGAAAAAAGCGCGACGGCGGCGAGAATGAGCTTCTGGCGATTCTTCTCTTTTTGAGCCTTGGATACCTTCATAATGAATAATATCTTTCTATTAAATTGATTAATATAGGTATTATTGTAGATTAAATAGCTTAAAGTCAAGTAAATCCCTTTGCTGGATCGAAGGGAAGGAGAAGGTTGGCGTTTTCTTTGGGTCTGTTCATCCTGTATTTAGAATGGGGGGGTATAGTCTCATCACGTCTATTATTACCTGAAGGGGTTATTATGAAACTGCCATTGAAATTCTGTCTTGTTCTGGCCGGTCTGCTCGGCCTCTCCGCCTGTGGCGGGCCGCGTTATCAGACGGTTTATGATTACACGCCGCCAACGGACGGCCAGGGCCGCATGTGTCTGAACCAATGCCTTGACAGCAAGACCTATTGTGAACGCAGCGGGCAGCAGGTGCAGCTTGAGCAGAAGAAAGTCTGTCTCACGGAAGAATCCGCCCGGGCGGATGCAGAATTTCACCATTATATGCGGGAAATGAAACAAGCCGGGGAAAAGATCGAAAAAGATTATTATGATTTTTATCGCGACTATAGCTGTAACCGTTATGACGGCCGGCGCAGCGACCCTTCCTGTGAGGTGAATTACCGGGCCTGTTATCAAAATTGCGGCGGCGAAGTCCGGGCCCAGACCTTCTGCGTCGCCAATTGTGACGAAATTCCACAGTAAGCTTTACCAGGAAGGGGGCGGCTTAACGGTTCTTGTGGTCTTGTTTGACGGTATGTCCGGTCTGATCAGGGAAATTATTTGAGGCTGTCCAAATAACTGCGCAGGATTTTTTCCATACTCGCCTTGGTCAGGCCCGCCTGTTTGGCGGTGGCGATGGCTTCTTCCGGCGACATATGCATGTCGCGGGCCAGATGGGCCCCGAACCAGCCGGCCACCCGGTTGCCGCTGGAACAATGCAACAGGATCTTCTTACCCGGGCTGGCTTCGATTACCTGATGAATATCCGTGACTGTCTGATCATCAATGGCGCCATCTTTCATCAGCGGCAGGTTATGATAGTCAAGGCCCTGAGCGGTGACGATTGTCTGCTCATCGAATGTCATTTCCTGCGGGCTGCGGATATTGATCACCATGTCAAATCCCTGGTCTTTCAGGCTTGCGAGGGTTGCTTCATCGGGCTGACCGGCCATATAAATACGGCCATGCAGGGAAAAGGTTTGTGGCAGATTGCCGAGGGCGGCTTCTGTCTTCAGGTCGAGTTCAGGGGCAGCGTGATGGTTATCAGCCAGAGCCGGAACGCCCAGACCGAGGGCAATGAAGAGGCAGATGAAAAATCGGGTCATGCGAAGTGCTCCTTGAATGTCAGGCTGTTTCTACATCGTTTAGCATCATTTCGATGTCGCGGGCAATTTTTGACGGTTTGGTCGAAGGGGCATAACGTTCAATGGTTTGGCCATCGGCGCTGATCAGGAATTTGGTGAAATTCCATTTAATCTTTTTACTGCCCAGGATCCCCGGGGCGGTTTTTTTGAGATAGTTAAACAGCGGCGCGGCACTCTCGCCATTAACATCTATTTTCCGCATCACCGGAAAGGTCACGCCGAAGTTCAGCTTGCAGAAACTCTCTATTTCTTCCTGACTGCCCGGATCCTGCGCGCCGAATTGGTTACAGGGAAACCCCAGGATCACCAGGCCTTTATCGTGGTAGCGTTTATTGAGGTCCTCGAGCTCGTCAAACTGAGGTGTAAAGCCACATTTGCTGGCGGTATTGACGACCAGCAGCACCTTGCCGCGATAGTCGGACAGAGGCTGTTCTCTGCCATCTTTATTGGTGATGGTGATGTCATATAGAGTGCTCATACCGGATCCTTCGGGGTTAAGGTATAATGTGAATGTTCACTCTATCGCGGGAAGGCCGACAGGTCAAAGGCTCTGTCGGGTGATCATGAGGATTATCAGAGAGCAGAGAGGCGTCAGCAGGAGAAGCCGGACAGGCGGAAGCTTACCCCACTGTCCGGGTTAGGATGACAGGAAACGCTGCCTTTATGAGCGAGCATGATTTGGCGCACCAGGCTAAGGCCGACACCGGACCCTGTATGTTTGGTGGTGAAGAACGGCACAAAAATCCGGTGAGCGATTTCCGGATCAATGCCGGGGCCATTGTCGCTGACCGAAATTTGGGGAGCGCCATTGCGGTCGAGGCGGGCGGTGAGCCGCAGAATGGCGTCTTCGCGCCCGGATAATACCTCAACGGCATTTTTCACCAGATTGATGAGCGCCTGATCAAGAAGTTCAGGGTCGGCCAACACGGCCAGACTATCGGGTATTACGGTCTTTTCAAGGGTGATGCCACCATCCTGCAACGGGGCGCTAAACAGTTTTTCGATGTTGTCGAACAGGCTGCTGATCTGCAGATGTTGTTCCTTGGGTGGGGGAACTTTGGTCATTTTACGGTAAGTGCTGACAAAATTATTCAGCCGGTTGCTGCGTCGGGCAATGGCGCCGATACCGTCGCTGGCGTCCTGCAACAGATCACGAAATCCGTCTGAGACCTCTTCCTGCCGGGCCTTTTCGGACACATCTGTCATCAGACTGTCGAGGGTGTGGGACAGGGAGGCTACAGGCGTCAGGCTGTTCATCAGTTCATGGGTCAATACATGCACCAGATCCTGCCAGGCTTCGATCTGGGTGGTGTCGAGCTCGCTCTGGATATTTTGCAGGGACAGGATGGAACTTGTCTGGCCGCCGACAACAATCGTGGTGATCGAACAGAAGAGTTTTACGTCCATGTCATCAACGGTGATCCGCAGCAGGCGTTTCTTGCCCGCGCGCGGGGCGGTGAGTTCCCGGACGAGTGCGGGGCCAAATTTATCGAGATCACTGATGCGGCGGATATGGCTCAGGCCAAACAGGCGTTTGGCGGCGTTGTTGACCAGCTTGGCCTCCCCTGACGGGGTCACCGACAGCAGCGCCACCGGAATATGATCCACCAGCGCCCTGAGATAACGGGTTTGCTCTTCGTGGTGCACCCGCGTTTTTCGGAAGATTCCGACCACATCATCAAAGGCCTGTCCAAGATCTGCCTGGCTTCCTCCTTGTCGGCTCGTGCTAAACTTTTGCGAGAAGTCTGCATATTTGACGGCATCAAGGAAACGGATGATTTCCCGATCCGTGCGGGTCAGTTTGTTCATCAAGGACAGAAACTGTATCACAACAGCGCCGCCGAGAAGGAGCATGATGGCATAATTCTGGCTATGACGCGCCACCCAGACAAGGGCGAGCAGACACAAGCACAGGCCGCCAATACGCAGAGCGACATTGAGTTTCAGGCTATGGAGTTTGTGGAACAGATCAAAGGCCATGTTTTTCCATCCGACGATAGAGCGACGCCCGGGTTATCCCCAATTCCCTGGCCGCATGGGAGATATTGCCCTTGTGTTTCTTGATGGCTTGTTCCAGAGCCGTTCGTTCCACCATATCAAGATTAAGGGTGTTTAGAGGAAGGGAAACTTCTTCATTGGCC
>TARA_R110002073_G_scaffold336449_2_pt1 | contig 11199 bp, 14 predicted proteins | sample TARA_R110002073 | Tara Oceans TARA_R110002073 (sample SAMEA4397174) | marine metagenome | biome: Polar Biome; feature: [DCM] deep chlorophyll maximum layer (ENVO:01000326); material: water (ENVO:00002006), including particulate matter (ENVO:01000060) such as... | depth 40 m
ATAGGAACATCGATCGCGACGATCCACGCAGCGCAATACCTGCACCACAAGAGGCAGTAATGGGAGAATTCGCAACGGTGATCCTCGGACTGGGGCTCATCACGATGGGAGCAGCGCTTATCACCGCTACGATCACCGGGTACCAGCTTCCAGCAGGAATCACCGAGATCGCCGTCACCGTGATCGCCATCGCAGGCCGCGCGCTACTCGCGAGCAGACAAGGCGACGCAGGGACTCAGGACCACCCAGGAGATGTCACAGCTCAGGCGCCTGATCCTCTGCCTAACGGAACGGCGACTGATGCGCAGGACGCCGCTGATCTCCGAGGTAGTCCAGCCGATTGATCGCAGGTGGCTGATCCTAAGATCGATCCACGCCGATCCACCAGGCCACGAGATACCCGCTGACGGCACGACAGCGCGATTCCACGCGTCAACCCTCCTCCGGTACCACTGAACGCGATCAACGTCGGCAACGGACCACTCTGGGCCGCTCACGCGCGACCTGAGCTCCAGAAGGCGGATCAATGCGTCGCGAAGTGAGCTCTCAAGCGATTGGTTCGATCCAATCTCATCGATCGCGCACTCGATCGAGGTCCGATCGGCCCAGTCATGGCCTCGCGCATAAACGTAGGCAAGCAGCGCGGGCAGATCTTGCACGTCAGGCCGCGCGGCATTATGCTCCAGCGCGTCAGATATCACATCAGGGGATACGATCATGCCTGGACCTATACGAACCGACATCGCCTACGGTCAAGATCCGGCGCTCGAAGAGCTGAAAAGAGAGACGCGAGAGCTGCGCCGCGACCTGCACGACCTCGCAAAGACGATCGCGAAGCAAAACCCAGCGCCTGCGCAAAACGGGATGAGCGAAAACGTTCTGCTCCAGCTTCTGATGAGCGAGCGCGAAAAGGCCGAGAGGCAGTCAGACCGGCTTGCGGAATTACAAAACCCGCTCGCACAGATTGAACAGCTGCAAGCGCTCGCCTCCCTTATGCCTTCCCAGCCGGAGGAGTCAGGCAATAAGATGCTCGAAGAGGTGATCTCAACCGTCGGAGGACTCGTTGCCGCTAAAATGGTCAAAAGCGAAGCGCAGGAAGGTGACGGAGCCGCTCATCACCACGATGAGGAAACTTACGACCCAGGCGAGCCATGATCCAGAGACGCACTTCTTACTGCGCCTCATCCTGGCGAATAACCCTGCTCCAGCGCCTTGGGCAGTCTGGGAGTGGGCAAGGCGCGACGTCCGATTCCATAACGAGTGGCCTCAGGTGGTCTCGTCTCTATCCCGGCTGCTCCAGGCTCCAGTTGGAGACTGCAACGATCTCGCCGTCGCAACCGCAGCGCTCCTGCAAGCAGCTCGCTACCCAGTAAGGTGGGCTCTTGGTTTCGACGACGAAGGAAAGCCGAGGCACATCTGGACCCAAGCCTACTATGATGGGAAGTGGCTCAATGTGGACCCGTCTCCCGGAGCGGATCCTCCGGGAGGAGCTCCTCCGTATCAGGTGATCAACGCAACGATCAGCGCATATGAACCGGTAGACATCCTGAACTAACGCAGCCTGGACGCAGGGCGCTCGCCGTGTTTACATCGCGCGAGCATGCAACGGAGGACCGATGAGAGGAAACGAGCACTTCAGCCAGGCGCAGGTTCAGGGCATCACAGACAAGGCTGAGACCCTGATCAACCAGGCAATCGCGAAAGCAGAGAAGCTGGCAGATGATGCCTGGAAGAAGCTCTCAGACGCCTTCGAGGCAACGTTCTACCCAGAGACTCATCGCCACAAAGAGAGGAATTCAAAATATAAGACGGCGATGAACGCTCTGATCAAAGAGGCGCAGGCAGCAGCGGCAACCGGCGATTATGTGAGCGCGTACGCGATCGCAAAGGCAGCACAGTCTCTCGGTCAGATGCCTCCGTATACATCCTGGCCGCAGATCAGCAGCGCACGCGCGCAGATGACGGAACAGGCGAGGCTGCTCGGTGAGGCGTACGCGGGCAAGGCTGGCGCACAGATGGACAAGGGAAAGGGCGGGACATACTCCGTGGGCGGACTGTCCCTTGGCATAGCAGCCGCAGGGATCGCCGTTGTCGCGCTGTTCCTCTCTATGAGAAAGGGATCCTGATATGGCGAAGTTTAAATCTCAAGTTAACAAAAACCACAGCGTCCCAGGGCTGTTCCAGTCGCCAGTCGCCAAGTACGACAGGAACGCATCGATCAAGTATAAGGCAGACGGCATCACGCCGAGCGTCATGTACGTAAAGATGCCAGGCCCAGACGGAAAACCTCTCCCACAGGAGGAGAGCTATGGCTACGTAACCGGCGGATTCGACCAGCTCACAAAGCCCACTGACGCGGACACTGACTGGAACGTCTACAGGCAGGCACCTTTCAGGCAGGGGAACCTTAATATCGAGCCACCAGACTGCTCGCCACCCTGGGCCGATCTAAAGGTAGCGTGGAATCTCCTGCCAAGCCAGCCGGAGCTCATGCGGAACATCGCGAATAACATGGTGGGATGCGAGCGAAGGTTTGACCCGGGAGGAGGTCCGTCAACAGCCGGCTTCGACAAGCCGCTCGCGGCGCAGAAGGAAGACGTGAAAGCGGTCGCCAAGAGTAACGCGATGGCTCCTCCTGGCGTCCTGGAAAATCAGCAGTACGGGACCTGGCTTAAGAATCAAGCCGCTAAGGTCAACATGACCCTCGCTCATCCGCTCTTCGCGTTCCTGTCCGGTCCAGAGTACTTCCTGCAATACGCAAAGAAGAAAGGATCGACCACACACGCTCCACTTCCCGCCAGCGCAACAGTGGTCCCGGTCCCTAACTATGCGGTCGATATAGCTGACGGAGTGGTCCTGCTGTGGGGGCTGGATAACCAATACACGCAGAACGCGATCTACGAGTTAACTCGAAACTTCGGAGAGGACTACGGCGCGAGGCTCGATCAGATGATGTCGATCTTTGATGCCGTGGTAGCGAAGGAATCCTTCAAAAAGAAGAAGGCCCTCCTCAAGTATGGGATGCTCCCATCCTTCGGGATGACCGGGACGATTCCTCCTGCCGGCGCAGGGAAGCGGGCCTACGACCACGATGAGGGGCGCAGAGAGCGTAAGAGGCGAGGAGATCGGGCGGAAGAGAAAGCGGCGATCGAGTTTGACGAATACGCCAACTCGATCCTGATCAGCAATGCGCTCCAGATCACGGAGGCGATCGAGGACTTCATTGCATGCGCAGGCCAGTTCACGGCTCGGAGCTACAAGCTCCACCCGGCGCAGTATAAGACCGATCGCCTGAATATCGTCTGCGGGAAAGAAAACTTCGGAGCGTACAATCCGACCGAGCTGGCAGCTGCGCTATCAGCCGAGCTACTCGCGCAGCGAGGCGAAGACGGAAGCAAGGCTGGAGGTCCAGACCCAGAAGACAAGCGATCGATCCTCCCGTGGCTCGCGGCAGGTGCCGGTCTTATTATCGGAGGCCCAGTGGGGGCAGCCGCAGGATTTACACTCGGAAGCGCACTGGAGAAGAAGTAGATGCCAAGCCAAGAATATTGCCAATCTGTATACGATCAGCTGACCTTCAACGGGTTCCCAAACTCGGCCAAGCAGATGTTCGGCGAGCCGCATAACAATGCTGCCTTCTTAAAGGAGAAGCCGGGCCTTACTCCCGACCTCACTGCTGCAATGCAGGAGTGTGCGGGCATGACGGGAAAGAAGATGATCGAGCGCGCTGTGAGGGACATGACACCAGCCGAGCGATCCGAAGCTCGTCAGTACACGAAAGACAAGCTCAAGAAGAGCGGGCAGAGCAAGAAGCCGGGTAAGACCGTTGTTCAAAAGGTAGGAACAACAGACTCCACGCAGGACTACAACGATATCATCGAGGCCATCGATAAGGAGGAGAGCCCCTTCGGGTTTCTCATGGGATCCTCGTTCGGTGTTCCCAACTGGGCTCTCTATGCGGGCGGAGCGTATCTTCTTTATTCGTTCGTGATGAAGAAGCGATGAGCGACGCTCACCTGCTGGAGTACGTGCGCCGCGTCGATCCAGGCGCGATCGAAGAGTACGAGGATCGCACCCTCCACAGGGCTACGCGCGCGACAGTGATCGATGTGGACGAGCCTGAGGGGATCATGACGGTGCTCGGCCCGGTGTACGCTGTGACGTACACAGGGACTCTCCAGGGCGATACACACCTCTACGAGCACGAGTTCAAAGGCGACGCCCGCCCTACGCTGATGGTCGACGCGAACAACCGGCTGCATATGGTAGGAGGGGATTATCACGTAGCAGACGTTGGGATCGTAGACGGACCTGGGGAGAGATCGACGCGCCGAAAAAACCCAGCAAAAAAGCAGCCAAAGATCACCTTTAATGCATACCCATACTCCTCGATCGCCAAGCACGGAGAGGCGGAGTACGACGTGATCGCAGGCGGGGAGCCTGTGGGGATCCTCCGAGGCGTAAAGCTCGGAGGAGGAGCCGGGATCGAGTGGCAGGCTGAGGGTGTCACCGGGCACACGGCTCCAGACGAGTATGATACGATCGCCGAGATCCCAGACTCGGCAAATACGAACACAGCCAAGAAGATGGTCAGAGACGCCTACAAGAAGATGGACCTGGCCTCGATCGTGAAGAAGGTAGACGAGCACCACAGGACGAACCCCAAGCGAAAACCACGCCTGGGATCTGGCGGACGATTCGCTGACTGTGTAGATAAGATGCGGCGCAAGCCTGGCGTGTATGATCCCGAAGGGCTCTGCGCCTCAATCGGGCGCAAGAAATACGGAGCGAAGAAGATGGCACGGATGGCGAAGGCAGGACGCAGGCGACGGCGCAACCCAGAGATGAGCGACGATCAGCTTGAAATGATGGCGAAGGCTCTCGGCGAGTACGAGCAGCGCGCAGGGATCAGCGAAGCCGAGCGACTCAAGGCGCGCGCTCTCAAGGGTGAGCTCCGAAAGAGCAAGAGATCAGCGCCTGTGAATCTTCCACAAGACGACCGATCGCGCGTGAAAAGGATGACGAGCGCGGATGCCGATCGCGCCGATTGGGAGCTGAAACAATTCCAGGATGGCATCCGAGGCTACCAGCGGGAGATCGAGCGCATGATCTCCAGGGTAACGCTCAACGATCTGAACGAAGCCTACGACTCAACAGACGACGTATACAACAGGCTCAGCAACGTCCAGCGTATGCTCCAAGATAGCTACAGCGCGGATCTCGTCGATAACTTCGGGCCATATGTGACTGACATCTTCCTCGAAGCGATCGAGGATCTCTACGGCGCGACCGAATCAGGCGAGCAGGCGTGGCAGGAGATTACATCGATGGTAGACGACGGGATCGAAAGCCCCGATCGGGTACAGGAGATCATGGAGGGGCAGGTGGTCCCGTATCTCGAAGAGGCTGACGCCTACTTTGACCAGGCAAGATCAACCGTATCCGAGGCAAGGCGACTGATTATGGATGTCCACCAGGGGACGGCCAGAAGCAACCCAGGCCACAGGCAAGCCTACGCCGACCTCGCCTGGGCAGAGTCGTTTACGCCTAGTGAGCACGACGCACTCGCGCACTACAGACGATGGTTTAGGACCATGGAGGGATTCGGCTGGCCAAACTGGGCGCAGCGACTCTCGATGGACCTGCGAACCGGATCAAGCCATTACAACGGACCATGGCCACTGCTGCGCCAGATCGCGCAGAAGTATGGCGATCCAGCTGATTGGCCGGTGGATCCAACGTCGATCACTCCGCACTCGCGACTCGCTCGCGACCGCAACCCACACTCGCCTACTCGCAACGTCACTGGACGCCTGCCGCGCGGGAGCCGCGTCGCCAACTCGGGCTCGCTGGCTGTGCCGCAGTCTATGCCCAACTGGACGCAGGACTGGCCACGGGTAAACTCGGGAGCCCTTACGATCCAGCAGCCGAGGATCTACCCAGGCGATCTGCCGAGCGTCGTGAACGGCGCAGCCGGTCTCCTCGGGCCTAACGTGTGCCGCACGGTGCCCGGCGAGCCGATCGCTCGCCAAGTGAACCCTGCGCGCAAGCAGATGGGTAAGTGGAGGCGGCAGAAGTTTCAGGGACAGACCCTCTACTTATGGGATGACGATCAGCACACGGCGACGATCGCTCCTTATAAGCCCAGGCCACGATCGAAAGCAGCGAAGCCTCAGAACTATGCGAAGATGATCCGATCGGCTGCCGCTGACTACGAGACGCAGCACGGGAGCAAACTTCCCAAGGGCACCAAGTACCTGCTGATCATATCGACGCGAAGCGGATCCGGTCTACAAGTGACGGGACACAAGAGCTACGCCTCGGCAAAGCGCGCAGCCAAGAAGACCCTCAGATGATCCCGATCAGCCTGTGTTAAGGTTGACAGCGCCCCAAGGAGTGAACAAAGATGCGAACCATAGCGATCAACCCCGTGAGGAGGAAGAAGAAGATGGCAGCACGCAAGCGCCGAAAGTCACCAGCGAAACGAGCGCCAGCGCGCCGATCACCAGCGAAGCGCAGCAACCCCGTGCGCCGTCGTCGCCGCAATCCCAAGGCTGGCCTCACCTCAGCTGACGTGAAGGATCTCGGAACCGCATCGATCGGCGGAGCCGCAGCAGGCGCAGTGACCGCGTATCTCGAAGACGCAAAGCCTGCCTTCCTCGCCGCTGTTCCTACAGAGGTGGTATCCGCAGGCTTGGGGATCGCGCTAGCCATGTTCGGCAAGACTCCCGCGCTGAAGAATGTGTCTCGCGGCATGGTCTCCTACGCAGCAGGACGCCTCGCGGAGCGACTGATCGCCGATCAGGCCCCTGCCACGCAGACCGGCGCGCTCGTGTACACCAATCCCGGTCACTATGGCGGGCACAGCCTGCCGAACCCTGGCCACTATTCTGACGAGCTCCACGTTGGTGGCCTCGTCTTTTCCATGGAGGACTAGCAGATGGCACGCAAGATGGGCGCAAGCGCCGCAGTACGGGCACTAGGCAACGTTGACAAGATCCAGGCTAAGGCGGTGCTACAGAACGTAGTGCAGTCGGGTCCGGTATTTGAGGCTGCGGTCGCGCAGGCTTGTTCGGCTGTGGGGGGAGAAGGAATCGCGCGACAGCGCAATGCCATGCTCTACTCCACCGGAGGATTCACAACCTCAGGAGCCGGTGTCATCGCCGCAGGAACGAGCATCACGCTCTTTAATGTTCCGATCGGCAACCAGGATCCGATCCTCGGCCCAGTGACAGCGGCGGAGACTAATCTCACGAGCCAGAGTCGCCTCACCAACGAGGCCTTTGTCACCTGGGGACTCGGCTTCAAGGCTTTCCCATTCTCGGATGTCCAGGCGGAGCTTGCGCCCGACGTATACGAGATGCTCGCAGAGCTCTACGCTAACTGCTCGGTGAAATTGCAGCTCGGCGCGCAGGACGTGCAGCGCCTCGGTACGCTCGATATGTGGCCAGCAACGGGATACTTCCCGCAGAGCGCAGCATCATCCGCAGCAGGCGCGACACTCGCGCCTGGCGCAGGCATGCACGCGAACGGGAACGATGTTGTTCAGGACTTCCAGCTGGAGATCCCTAACGACACCACGATCAACATCTCGATCACCTGCGAGCGCGCGATCACTGTCGCCAATCTCGCAGCAGAGACGTTCGCGATCCAGGCGCGCTTTTACGGATGGTCACAGACCGCCATCATGGGCTAGCCTTCCCGACAGCCCTAGACCGGCAATCCGCTCTGCTGCGATCACTCCCCTGATCGCAGCAGGGCGTACCCGGCACGGAGAGAACAATGGCAGAGCGAATGACAGACGCCTTCAACAGGCTCTTTTCCTCCCTGGTGAATTCCATCGTGAATTACACCAAGGCTGGCTGCGGTCTACCCATCACCGTGATCAATACGACACCGATCGCAGCCACTGCGACCACGGTTCTCACGATCACGATGCCCACTGACGCCTGGGTGAGCGGAATTTATCCCACATGCGCAACAGCCGCAGGTGCCCAGCTCCAGGATGTGTGGGTTGATCGGATCGACATCGCAGGGTTCCAGATCTGGGACATGCAGGGAGCGCTGGGACCTATCTACGGAGAAGCGGTCACATCGAGCGCAATGCTTCCAGCGACGCCACAAGCGCGCCATGGGTACGCTCGCCCGTTCCTGGTCCGGCAGGGTGATACGATCTCGGTATCTTTCTCGAGCCTCAATGCGGCTGTGCAGCGAGGTACCGTCTTCATCGACGCTTACCGCGCGGATGCCCTACGCCCAGCATAAGGAGCGACGATGGCTCAGCGAGGACCGTGGAGCACCTTTGCGCAGAGCCTGCAAACGGTAGCAGCGGGCGCAACGCAGACCTTTGTAATCGCGCTGCCTTCGATCCCGCATCTGGACGAGCCGAGCCGCTCTCCGGGTTTCGACCTGCTCAACGTCTACGTGGCGGCGCAGGTAGGGACAGTGGTAGCCAACTGGACGATGACGGTTGATATCACCTTCCAGCCGGTGAAGAATGGCCCAACAGGCACGGGTCGCCAGGCTGGAGTGACAACGCTCACCTTCAACCAGCAGATCCCGGCTGCTCCCGGTATGGGGCTCGTCGTGAACTGCACGAATAACGGCGGAGCTCCAGACACCATCGCGATCGCCTACGGAGGGATCGTCGCTCCCGCGATCGTGCATCCTGACGGAGACGGCGAGCACCATCAGCCTCCGACCTACGCGGAGTATATGCTGCACCAGGGAGAGATGGGATCCTCGCACGTGAACCAGCCGCTCGGAAAGATGCGAAGATGAGGCTCTGGATCCCGATTCTGATCGGAGGACTGCTTCTCGCGGGCGCGCTCGCAGGTAAGTGGTACCGCAGGCGATCCTCCAGGGGACCTCAGATGGTCGCATGGATCACGCCGAGCGGAATCAAGAGCGCCTACGCTGCTGGCAACGCTCTCCAGACGCTTCCACTCTATAGCGCTACGAGCGTGAAGATAACGGACGGCCAGAAGGGCAGCGGGTACCGCGACAAGAAAAACGGCGCTCAGACGAATGGCGGCTGGATTGATGATTACATGGCAGAGGCCAAGGCGGCTGGCGTTCCTGTGTCAGGGCATGGCTTCCACTATCTGCTAACCCCTGAGTCTTCAGCCGTAGAGGGAGCGCGCGCAGCTGAGGCAGCGCTCTTTCACAAGGTGAAGGCATACAGCTGCAATTGTGAAATTCAGTGGCTCAAGGGCTCGATGAACTACAAGGGCAAGTCGTACCGATCGGCTGGCGCGCTCTCGGCGACAGCGATGGCCTTCAACGAGGCCTTCAGATCCGTGGCTCCCAATATCCGCCTCAATATAACTCCCATGATGAACGTTAAGAACGTCTGGGGACCGCTGATGACTCCGCAATGGCTCGCGCAGTGGGATGGTCTAGAGAGGATGGTGTTCGCGACCTCGCCGAAGACGAGAATGGTACGATGGACCGATACACTGGACCTCGTGCGCCGCGTACAGAAGATCAAGCCTTCCTTCGCATATGTTCCGCTGTGGGCAACGGGATCGATCGAGTCATCGATGTCTTACGCGGGCGCGCAGCTGCAAACGCTCACCCTTGAGCAGTCCGAGCCTACCGAGTTTCTCGGTGTCTATTACGGAAACTACGCAGGGACCATGTGGAACACCGGGAATAATTACGGGCCTTCGTGGGCTAAGCTGATCCCTGCCCTCCAAGGAAAAGCGAAGCTGGCATGAAGGTATCACTCGGCTCGATCGAAGTAACAGATGAAGAGCGACGCGCCATCGCGGACGACCTCGCCCACCTTGAGCCTGTGCCTAAGTCAGGCATGGCGACGAAGGCGCAGATCAAGGCATGGGCCACCGGTCAACTTGGGGCAATGTTTGAGGAACTGGTCGAAGGATACCGAGAGCACCGTCAAGCCGAGCTCGCGCGGTCGTCTACACCATCAGCGATGGTGTATGATTTCAACACGCGCGATCGAACGACATACAGAGAGGTAGGCGATGATGTCGCCTTCCATACGGAGCTGATTGGGTATCCGGGACAAGTCGCGATCGAGCAGGGCACGATCACCGGCTTCTCTCCTGGTGGCATGTCTGGATTAGGAACGGTGACGATGAAGCCGCGATTCCGATCAGGCTGGAGCTCGGAGAGGAACATTGGGCAGCCATTCATCGAGCTAGACATCACGGACGTTCACTGGCCTCCGAGGCGAGCATGAAAGTGAAGCTCCCGACGCTCGATATCACTGACCGAGAGCGAGAGATCCTCGCCGCCAAGCTGGCAGAGGACGACCAGCGAACTGGCAAGAGCAAGATGGCCACGCGCGAAGAGGTAAAGCAGTTCATGCTGGAATCCGTCTTCTTGCAGCTGGAAGGTCTTGAGCTCTGGTGGGATGACATCGGACCCGGAAGCCACGAGCCCGATGAGGATGAAGATGAAGACTACTTCGCCGACCGGAGAGACTACTATTAGATCCATCATGGTGGCCTTGCTCGCCGCAACCGCGATCGGAGGGATTAGCGGCTGCGGCGCGCAGGCCAGCCATGTTGCGACCAGCGCCGCGAAGTATGCGAAGGAAGTAGGCGCGTGCGTAGCGGAGAAGATCGCGGAGTGTGCCGCGCAGCCTCTCCGCGTCTGGTGTCCCGATTGTGATCACTATATTGAGAATATCCGCAGGTAGCTCTTGCTTAATGTGAATAAGTCTATATAACAGACGTCACAACACGGAACCTGATAAGGAGGATCCAACTTATGCGACTGCCTACCATCACAACTCATCGCCTCGGCGAGACGACTGGCGACGTGCGCCTGACCGCTGGTCATGGGGTCGACGCGATCGATCTCCTCGAAAAGATTTTCCCGTGCCTGCCGGATCCGGTCGACTCGCTCAAGCAGGCGCAGCATACGCTCTTCAATATCGTTAACCCGCCTCCCGGCATGGAGATCGGAGACGACTGCGTATTTACGGCCTACGAGATCCACTGCCTGAGCCTCCTCGATCACGACGATGACGACGACACAGCCGGCACCAAGGATCTCTGGTTCCAGTTTTGGGCCATCGTCCAGACCGGCAAAATTCGCCAGCCGAAAGACGGATGCCTGGTCCAGTGGACGATCGGAGACTGTAACATTGAGGACGAGTGCAACGGCCAGCACCAGTACACTAACCTCTTCGCGCAAGACGAGCAGATGTCCTCGGACCAGACGATC
>TARA_R110002073_G_scaffold50516_7_pt1 | contig 11198 bp, 13 predicted proteins | sample TARA_R110002073 | Tara Oceans TARA_R110002073 (sample SAMEA4397174) | marine metagenome | biome: Polar Biome; feature: [DCM] deep chlorophyll maximum layer (ENVO:01000326); material: water (ENVO:00002006), including particulate matter (ENVO:01000060) such as... | depth 40 m
GATAGGCGCGCCACTGATCCACAGCGTCTGGCGCACGCCGCGCGGCCAGCAAGGCCGCGACGCCGGCGCGTTGCCGGGCATCGTCGGCGGCCTGACGCGCGCGGCCGGCCTCGCTCCAGCGCCAGGCCTGGGGCTCGGCCCACGCGGCGATCAGGGCCTTCTGCGCGGCATTTGGCCGGCCGGCCCACGGCTTCATCCACTTCGCGGCGCGGTCCTTCAGGGCTTCGACATCGGCGGGGGCGTCGTTTCGACGGTCCTGCCGCCTGGTGTCGAACGACGCCCAGAATGCGTCGATCTGCGCATCGCTGAGGGTGGCGATCAGCGGCACGAGGCGCAGCATCATTTGATCCAGCGCGGCCCGCAGGTGTCGCGCCACGCGCGCCTGCCAGGCCCGCACCGCGGCAGCGTCCATGGGGGCCTGCACGTCGTTGCCCAGTGCGCGGGCATCGGCCTGCCAGCGCGGCAAGGCGTGTTGCCGATGCCACGCCTGCCAGTCGAGCACCGCCCCGCGCAGCGCGTCCTCCTGCGTCTCGGTCAGGGTCAGGTATTTGCTGACTTCGCGCACGACGAAAGAGTCGGCGCGGTTGTAGACAAAGTGGGTGAGGCTGCAGCCGGCGAGCAGGGCCGCGGTGAGCAGCCCGAGCAGCCGACCGGCGATCGCGGTCAAGCGCGCTTGCGCGGCGGCGGTGGCGGACGCTCGACGGTATTGACCAGCGTCGCGGTGATCTTCAAGGGGCGCCCGCCCAGCGCCTGCTGCAACGCGGGGCTCATGTGGCGCTCGTCCAGACGCAGCAGCGACACCTGGGCAAAGCCGTCACCGACCTCGCCGGCCCAACTCTGCAGCGGCGGGGCGTCGGGCGATTCGTCGGGCACGATGCCCAGCCGCTGCAAGGCAGGCCGCGCGGCCTGGTGCGCCAGCGCACGGCTGCTGTCGATCAGCGCCGCGGTGGTGGCTTCAAGGTCGATGTAGGTGTTGACGTCGTGCGCCATCACCGACTCGGCCACGTTGCGCAGCAGCGGCACCCGCAGGGCGCGGTGCGCAACGGTCTGCACGCCAGCCGAGACGCGGTCGGCCATCCGCAGTGCCCGCCCGCCGTCGCCGGCCGGGCGATGCGGCAGCGCCGTGCGTCCGCTGTCGGCCGCGGCCAGCATGGGGCGCAGCACGCTGGCGAAATTGGTCTGCATGCGGGTGCGCAGGTGCAGGTGCTCGCCGTCGGCTTCGGGCGTGAGCTCGGAGTGCAGCTCCAGCTTGAACAGCGGCGTGCCGTCGGGACCGGGGATTTCCAGGGTGATGCGCTGCTCGTCGAACGGATCATCGCCCTGCGGCGCGGGGTCACTGAAGCCACGCCACAACTGGCGCACCCGCTGGCGCCACGTCGCCCTGCCGGATGCCGCCTTCATGCTGCGCTTGTCATCCATGGCGCAAGAACCCCGCGGTGGCCTTTCGGGCCAACTTGAAGTGCAGGCTTGGGCTCAGCCGCTTGAGCTGATGCAGGCGCCGCGCGTCGGCATGGGTGATGACCATGAAGCGCCGGCGGGCCACGGCGTCGACGATGTCGCGCGCCACGTCGTCGGCCGTGACGGTGGCCTTGTCCATCAAACGCCCGACGATGCCCTCCATTGGCGACGACGGCAGGCCATCGACGGCCTGCTCACGCGAGGTTTCCAGCAGCCGGGTCTTGAAGAACGACGGGCAGGCGACCGTCACGCCCACGCCACGCGGCGCCATCTCGAACCGCAGGGTCTCGGACAACGAGATCACCGCCGCCTTGGCGGCGTTGTAGCTGGCCATGCCCGGCGGGTTGGCAATGCCGGCGAAGGACGCGACGTTGACGATGTGGCCGCGCCCTTGCGCCACCATCATCGGCGCCAGGGCCTGAACCCCGCGCACGCAGCCCAGCAGGTTGATGTCGAGCACCTGCTGCCACTGGGCAAGACCGGCGTCGGCCACGGTGCCTGCGGTGGCAACGCCGGCGTTGTTGATGAGCACGTCAAGGCCGCCCCAGTCTGCCGCCAGACGCTGGGCAAGGGCGACGAAATCGGCCTCGCGGGTGACATCCAGCGGCTGGACGAAGCCCCCGCCGCCCGCCGCTTCCACCGCCTGCAGGGTCGCTGCAGCGGCGTCGAGGTCGCGATCGGTGATGGCGATCTTCGCGCCTTGCGCCGCAAACGCCCGCGCAAGGGCCCGCCCCAGCCCGCTCCCGGCGCCGGTAATGACGACCCGGGTTGGGGCCGGTGTGGGGGACAAACTCAGAGCCTGATCTCGCGGCCGGCGAGAAAGTCGAAGCGATAGTCGCGGGGCTTGCGCTTGCGATCGGCATAGTCGGCAACCTTGGCAATCCGCGCGGGCACCGCCATCAGCTTGTCCTGTGCGGCGCGGCCTTCGGCCGAAAGGCCTTCCATCTTGCCGATGTCCCAAAAATCCAGCAGCTCATCGACGATGCGGCTGTACTCGCGGCCGCCGAAGATGCCGGCCCGCTCGACGACTTCGCTCATTTCGCCGAAGCCCGGCATGGCGTGGCCCGGCATGACGAAGTTGAGGGTGACGCTGAGCAGCGACTGCAGGCCCCGGTTGGGGTCGCGCTTGAGAATCTCGTGAAAACTGGCGCGGTAGAACTCGTAGTGCCGCGACTCGTCCCGTGCCAGGTGCGCCAACACCCGCTGCGCGGCGGGTTCGATGCCTGCGCAAAGCCGGCCGGTGTTGGCGTGGCTGACCTGCGTGGCCTTTTCCTGCAGCGACGTGTACGCCAGCAGGCGGTAAGGGTCCTGCTGCCACTCGGGGTCGAAGCCCGCTTCGATGTAACGATACTGGGCGGCTTCGAGCGCGCGCATGTCGAACAGACGGGCATCGCGAACGTAGTCACGCAGCGCACAGCCGTGGCGGTCTTCTTCGGCCGTCCACATGTAGTTCCAGTCGCGCCATGGGCTTTCGGCACCAAAATGCACGGCGATCAGCCGGTGAAAGTGGGGCAGGCCCTCTTCGGTCAGCAGATTGAGCGCCAGCCCCACGCGGGCGACGTCGGGGATGCCGCGAGCGGCTTCCCGCATGGCCTTGATTTCGGCGTCGGCGGCCGCGTCCAGCGTGGCGTCGGCGGGCAACAGATCATTGGGGAACCAAAGCTTGCGGCGCTCCAGATGCAGCGCAATCTCGGCACGCACTGCGTCTTCCATGTCGACCAGCACTGCCAGTTGCTCGGCAGTGCCAAAACGAAGACTCGGGGCTGCTCCTGTCATGGTTGATTTTCTCCGTACGAAGCATCGTAAACATCGTTCATTACGCAAGGTCGGGTCAGCACGATGCGCGGGCCGTTCATTTTTAGTTGCGAATCAGCCCTAAAAATTCCGCGCGGGTGCGGGGATCATCGCGAAACGCCCCCAGCATCATCGACGTGATCATCTGGCTGTGTTGCTTTTCGACGCCGCGCATCATGGCGCACAGGTGCTTGGCCTCGATCACCACCGCCACGCCGCGCGCCTCGGTGGCCCCCTGTATGCATTCGCCAATCTGCTGGGTCAGTTGCTCCTGAATCTGCAGCCGCCGACCGAACATGTCGACAATACGCGGAATTTTCGACAATCCGATGACCTTGCCCGCCGGCAGGTACGCCACATGGGCGCGGCCGAAGAACGGCAGGATATGGTGTTCGCACATCGAGTAGAACTCGATGTCGCGAACGATCACCATCTCTTGGTTATCGGTCTCGAAAATGGCGCCATTGACGATTTCTTCAAGCGATTCCTGATACCCCTTGGTGAGAAACGTCATCGCCTTCGCCGCCCGTTGGGGCGTGTTGAGCAGGCCTTCACGTAATGGGTCCTCACCTATCGCGCTGAGGATCGCTCTAAACTGGTCTTCCATTGAATTCACAGGTGAAAAGCCGGACGTGGCTATTGTTTCACACTTGCCTGCACCGTCTGCCGCCACCCCTGAGGCGCACACCGCGCGCGCCATTCCCATCGAGCTGATCCGCCCCGGCGCGCACCAGGCGCGGCGGCGCTTCAACGACGAAGCGCTGAACGAACTGGCACGCAGCATCGGCGAGTCGGGGGTCATCCAGCCGGTGGTGGTGCGCAGCCGCGGCGACCGCTACGAGCTGCTGGCCGGGGAACGCCGCTGGCGGGCGGCGCAGCGTGCCGGCCTGGCGCGGATTCCGGCCCTGGTGCGAGACGACCTGAGTGATGCAGAAGCCTTCGTTGTCGGGCTGATCGAAAACCTGCAGCGCGAGTCGCTGTCGCCCATCGACACCGCCCTGGGCCTGAAGCGGCTGGCCGAACTGCACGGGCTGACCCACGGCGCGCTGGGTCAGCGCATCGGCAAGTCACGCGCCTATGTCACCCATTTTTTGCGTCTGCTCAACCTGCATGCACAGGTGCAGGAGGCGGTGGACGCCGGCCAGGTCTCCATGGGCCACGCCAAGGTGCTGGCCGGCCTGCCGCTGGGCGAACAGCCCGGATGGCTGGCGCGCCTGCAACAGGCCGACTGGTCGGTGCGTGCGCTTGAAAAGCAGCTGCAGCGGCGCAGCGACGTCACCGACGCAGTGAACGGGCCGCCGCCGCCGCCCGCCAAGTCGGCCGACTGGCTGCGCCTGGAGCGCGAGATCGCCGATGCGGTGGGCGCGTCGGTGTCGCTCAAGGCCGATCCACAGGGGCGCGGCACGCTGACCATCGGCTTCCATTCGCTGGACGCGCTGGACGGCGTGCTGGCCAAACTGGGCCTCGCCAATGAACGCTGAGCGGCTCCCGGAGTTATCCCCGCCGGCTCGGGAAAAGCCTGTGGATAACCTGCGACCTGCGGCACCGACCTCCCGGCTCAACGGGCCTTGCCCCGGTGCTGGTGATTTTGTAACCAGATCGTCACCCAAGCGTCACACGTGAGCGCGCCCCCCGAGCCCCCCGAGCCGGCGCCTGCTTACCGGCTGGAGACCCGCATCAGCGCCAGAGCACGGCGGCTGCGCATCGAGGTGCGCAGTGCCGACACGGTGACGCTGGTCCTGCCGCGGCGCTGCTCCATGCCCCAGGCGCAGGCGTTTCTGGCACAGCATCAGGCGTGGATCGAGCGCCAGCGCCAACGTCTGCAGGCGCGGCCGGCGGTGCCCACAGCGGCGGCCGCGCCCTGGAACGGTCACACCCCGCTGCCGCTGCGGGGCGAATGGTTGCCGGTCACTCATGCGGCACACCGTTACAGGCACCCCGCCCTGCGGCTGCAGGACGGCCAATGGGTGTTGCTGAGCCATCCGGATCACCCACCCGGCCACGCCGCACTCACGCCACTGGCCCGCAGAGCGCTGATTGCCGAGGCATGCCGCACCGCTGAGCACCTGCTGCACGCCGCCCGCGCCGAAACCGGGCTGCACCCCACGGGCCTGCGTGTCAGTGACACCCGCGCGCAGTGGGGCAGCTGCTCGGCCAGGGGCGTGGTGCAACTGTGCTGGCGGCTGGTCTGCGCGCCGCCCGAAGTGATGCGCTATGTGGTGATCCACGAGCTGTGCCATCTGCGCCACCGCAATCACGGCCCGCAGTTCTGGGCGCTGGTGGCCGCCCACTGCCCGTCCTACAGCGCGCATCGGGCCTGGCTGCGCCAGGAAGGCGCCGCCCTGATGCGTCTGCTGCCCAAGGGCTAATCACCCCCCGGCGCCCGCGCTTGCCGCTGATTTCATCGAGACGCAACACGACCGCCCTCACTGCCAAGGGCCTGGCCGCGTTTGAGGCCGACGTGGCCGCCGGCAGCTTCCTGCGCGTCACCCAACCCGATCCCGAGGCGCTGGCCGTGCTGGCCCCTTTCAAGGCGCAGGTCGACGTTCTCAAGGCGCAATACGGCGGTGCCGACATCACCGGCGACGAGGTCAAGGCCATGATCGAAGACGGGCTTCAGGCCACCTCCGGCGAGGGCGGTTCCACCGGCCCATACCCCTACACCGGCGGGCTGCGCTTCGACCTCAACAGCGCGGCAGCCCCGGGCAACCGCGCCTCTGGCCTTGAGGGTTTCGACGCCCAGACCGGGTTGCGGATGCCGCTGGAATCGTCGCGCACCGACACGTTGCTCGTGCTGAGCTTCACTGCCAACGGGGGCTACGGATAGATCACCCTGCGCGACGTGCCCGCCGAACGGCGGCCGGACATCGGCGTGCTCGACGCCGACGTGTTCCAGACCTGGATCGACGGCCTGCCGCAAAACGACGCCGGTCTGCCAGTGATCAGCAAGTTGCCCGTCGCGTTGTACAGCACCCAATCGTTCGCGCCGTAACCGCGCAGCGCGCCTGATGCGGGGCGGCCGACGGCGCCGCCCCGCATGGACCGTCCGGCGAAGCTGACGCGCCTGCCGGCGGGCACCTCGCGGCCACTTGCGGCGCGTCGCTGCCCATCGGCTCACCCTTCGATTAATCTGGCCCGACTTATTCCGCGCCATTGCGACCTGCGGCGCCGGCCGTCGCGGCGATCCGCGTCGCTCATCGATGGATCAGACACCATGAAACCGGGCACATCAGGGCGCCGTAACGGCAGAAAGACCGCGTCGGCCGAGGCCGCCGAGGCCGCCGCGCCGGCACGGGTGGAACTCACCATCGAACAACTGGCCAAGGCCTCGCGCTGCACCGCGCGCAACATTCGCGCCTATCAAGACCGCGGCCTCATCCCGCCCCCGGAGCGGCGCGGCCGCACCGGTGTTTACGGCGCCGAACACCTCTCGCGGCTGCGCATCATCCACCAGATGCTGACGCGCGGCTTCACCCTGGCCAGCATTGGCGAGCTGCTCGCCGCCTGGGAAGCCGGGCAGGACATCAGCGCCTTGCTGGGCCTGGAGGCCGCAGTGTCCAGCCCCTGGACCAACGAAACGCCCAAGCAGTACAGCTTTGTCGAGCTGGCCCGCCTGTACGGCGGACAGTTTGACCCGCGCTGGCTGGTCAAGGCGCATGAGCTGGGCGTGCTCAAACCCCACGGCATGGGCTTTATCGCCCCCAGCCCGAGAATGATTCAGGCCGGCGCCGAGCTGGTGAAGGCGGGCATCCCGCTCGATGAAATGCTCGACGTGGTCAAACACCTGCGCGCCAACGTCGAGCACGCCGCCGAAGAAATGGTCCATCTGGTCGAGCGACACGTGTTCGACCGCTTCGGCACGCCGCTGCCCCCGCGCGACCAGGCCGCAGAACTGGGCGAAATCATCTGGCGGCTGCGGCCATTGGTCGACATGGCCGTGCAGGCCGAAGTGTCACGCGCCATGGAAATTGCCGCCACACGCCACCTCGGCAATCGTCTGGCGCACGTTCTGGACGAGCTGGCACGGCAGAAAGACCCGCAACCCGCCGCCGAGCGCGCGCGCGCCAAACGCACGCCGCGCGCCCGGTCGTAAGGGCCGCTTACCCGGTCTCGCCGGCCTTGCGGCGCTGCCACTTGGCACCAAAACTGATCAGGCGCTGGTAGCCCTCGGGCATCAGCCGCACCATCAGGTCGATCGCCTTGGCATCGGGCCCGATCAACACCCGCCGCCGGTTGGCACGCACCGCGTCAAGAATGACCTTGGCCGCCGAGTCTGACGTGGTGATGAACATCTTCTCGAAATTCTTCTTGCCGTCTTTTTCGTCAACGCCCATCAGCGCTTTCATGTTCGACGAGAACCGTGCCGACTGGGCGATATTGGTCTTGATCCCACCGGGATGCACCGTGGTGGCCGAGACCGGTTCACCGGCAATTTCCAGCTCTTGCCGCAGGGCCTCGGTAAAGCCGCGCACCGCAAACTTCGACGCGTTATAGGCCGATTGCGACGGAATGCCGGCAATGCCGAAAATGCTCGAAATATTGATGATGTGGCCGTCACCCGAGGCTTTCAGCAGTGGCAGAAACGCCTGGGTGCCATAGACCACGCCCCAGAAGTTGATGCCCATGATCCATTTCAGATCGGCTTCAGACATGCCGTCCACCGGCGCGCCCAGCGCAACGCCGGCATTGTTGAAAATCAGATTGACCTGGCTGTGCTCGTCGGCAACCTGCCCGGCCCAGGCATACACCGCATCCCGCTTGGCCACGTCCAGCACCTGCGTGGTCACCGTCACACCCGTGGCGCGCGCCTGCTCGGCCGTGTTCTGCAGCCCGGTGTCGTTGATGTCTGACAACGCCAGCGCACAGCCCGCGTTCGCCAACCGCAGCGCCAGCGCCTGCCCGATGCCCGAGCCGGCACCGGTAATCGCTGCCACCTTGTTCTGGAAAGATTTCATCCGCCCCCCAATTGACCGGCCCGCAGGCCCCGAAGCCCCGCACTGTAAGCCAAGCCCGCCCCCGAACATTGGCCGCCGCGCCAGACCGCACCAACGCATGGCGACTGTGTACCATCTCGCCCGAGCTGGGCCTTTAGCTCAATTGGTTAGAGCAGAGGACTCATAATCCTTTGGTTGTCGGTTCAAGTCCGACAGGGCCCACCATCACCCAGAGACTCCGCCTCCGGTAACAAATTCGGAACAGTCAGCATTCGCTGCCGAGGAGTCCTCACCAAACACCACGGTGACCTCGCGCGCTTCGTCTACAGAGCGCGGATAACCACAGGTGGCCCCGAACCCACCAAGCGCTTATAATTTCTCCATTATATTTTCAGCCTCATAAACGAGTTCCGCCCTTGAACGTAAACGCCAGCGGCGCGATCAGCGGTCCATATGAAGATGCCTTCGAGGCCCTGTACCCACCCGACCAAGCAGCGCTGAAGCGCACACGCGCCTACGCGCTTCGCGCACTACGCCAACACCTGTCGTCGATGCCCGGTACCCAGCAACAGATCGCCGATCAGCTCGGGATTCAGCAGCCGCGTCTCAACCTACTGCTCCGTGGCGACTCCGCCAGCATCTCGCTCGACAACATGGTGAAGCTCGCCGCACGCGCCGGTCTGCGGGCCGAGCTGATCCTCAAGCCGACCTCAAGCCGGAGACGCACATGACACCCTACGAGACGCTGCAACAGGCCGACCGCCATTGCGACATGGAAGGGCTGCCCCAGGCCTCCACCCTCGCCCAGCAGCTCGACGCCGAGTGGATCGCCGGGCGCATCAGCACCGATGAGGCGGTCTCGGCCCTTATCGCGCATTATCAAGCCAATCGCGCTGGTTCAACCCGTCCATAGGAGCTTCAGACTTTCGCATGCGAAAGTCCGGGGCGAGGCGTCATCGCTCCGATAGATAAGGGGCCTGAATAACAAACACACAGGGAGAGGCTGCGCACATGGCCCAAAGCAAGATCGCCAACGGCAAGCAAGGCGCCAGCCTCGGTTTCGAAGCCGAGCTGTTCAAGGCCGCCGACAAACTGCGCGGCAACATGGAGCCCAGCGACTACAAGCACGTCGCCCTCGGCCTGATCTTCCTCAAGTACATCTCGGATGCCTTCGAGGCCCGCCACGCCGCACTGCTGGCGGAGGATCCGCAAGCCGCCGAGGACAAGGACGAATACCTCGCCGACAACATCTTCTGGGTACCCCGGGAAGGCCGCTGGTCGCACCTGAAGGCCAACGCCAAGCGCTCCGAGATCGGCACCCTCATCGACGACGCCATGCGCGCCATCGAGAAGGACAACGAGTCCCTCAAAGGCGTACTGCCCAAGGACTACGCCCGCCCCGCGCTCAACAAGGTGATGCTGGGCGAGCTGATCGACCTCATCTCCGGCGTCGCGCTCAGCGAAAACGGGGAGAAGTCCCGAGACATCCTCGGCCGCGTCTACGAATACTTCCTCGGCCAGTTCGCCGGCAGCGAGGGCAAGCGCGGCGGCGAGTTCTACACCCCGCGCTCTGTCGTGCGCGTGCTGGTAGAAATGCTGGAGCCCTACCAGGGCCGCGTCTACGACCCCTGCTGCGGCAGCGGCGGCATGTTCGTGCAGTCCGAAAAGTTCGTGCTGGAGCATGGCGGGCGCCTCGGCGACATCGCCATCTACGGCCAGGAGAGCAACTACACCACCTGGCGCTTGGCCAAGATGAATCTGGCCGTGCGCGGCATCGACGCCGACATCCGCTGGAACAACGAAGGCAGCTTCCACAAGGACGAACTGCGCGACCGGCGCTTCGACCACATTCTCGCCAACCCGCCCTTCAATATCTCCGACTGGGGCGGCGACCGCCTGCGCGAAGACCCACGCTGGCAATTCGGTGTGCCGCCGGTCGGCAACGCCAACTACGCCTGGCTGCAACACATCCACTGGCACCTGGCCCCCTTCGGCACCGCCGGCGTGGTACTGGCCAACGGCTCCATGAGCTCCAACCAGAGCGGCGAAGGCGAGATTCGCAAGGCCATGGTCGAGGCCGACGCGGTGGACTGCATGGTCGCCCTGCCCGGGCAGTTGTTCTATTCCACGCAAATCCCCGCATGCCTGTGGTTCCTGGCCCGCGACAAATCCAACGGCAAGCGCGGCAACGAAACCCTGCGCGACCGGCGCGGCGAGGTCCTGTTCATCGACGCCCGCAACCTAGGCACGCTGGTCGACCGCACCCGGCGTGAACTCAGCGACACCGACATCCAGAAGATCGCCGATACCTACCACCGCTGGCGTGGCGAAACGCTCGACCGTCATTCCCGCGAAAGCGGGAATCCAGAGGGCTACCAAGACATCCCCGGCTTCTGCAAGAGCGCCACGCTGGAAGACATCCGCAAGCACGGCCACGTCCTCACCCCCGGCCGCTACGTCGGCGCCGAAGCCGCCGAGGACGACGGCGAAGCCTTCGCCGACAAGATGCAACGTCTCAGCGCGCAGTGGCGGGAGCAGCAGCAGGAAGCCGCGCGGCTGGATGCGGCCATTCAGGCCAACCTGAGGGAGCTCGGGTATGGCGGTTGAGTGGCAGACAGTTCGCATTGAAGACATCGCAGAAAAGGTTGCGATGGGGCCATTCGGCTCGAACATCAAAGTCGAAACCTTCGTAGCGACAGGAGTTCCCGTTATCAGTGGCACTCATCTGCGCAATGTTCGCTTGGAGGACGGCAATTTTAACTTTGTGACCGCCGAGCATGCCGAAAGGATGAAGAACTCGAACGTGTTCCGTGGCGATGTCATCTTCACGCATGCAGGCAACATCGGTCAGGTCGCCTACATTCCGCCCGATTCGCAATACGAACGATATGTAATTTCGCAACGCCAGTTCTATCTGCGCTGCGACTTGAGTAAGGCTGATCCGGCGTTTGTTTCGTACTTCTTCCATAGGGATGCTCTGCACAACCCAGCTGATCGGCGACAATACGATTC
>TARA_R110002073_G_scaffold23164_2_pt1 | contig 11194 bp, 7 predicted proteins | sample TARA_R110002073 | Tara Oceans TARA_R110002073 (sample SAMEA4397174) | marine metagenome | biome: Polar Biome; feature: [DCM] deep chlorophyll maximum layer (ENVO:01000326); material: water (ENVO:00002006), including particulate matter (ENVO:01000060) such as... | depth 40 m
TACTTCAAACGTTCATCAAAATCAGCGTTACTTTCGGGCAGGTCAAACACTTGATAACTTACTTTCTGCCATTCTTTATCTATAGGTACTTGTTTTCGAACGATTCCCGATAAGCTATCGAACTGAGCACGCCCTAGCCAAAGCTCACCATCCAAGTCAAAAGCAGGTAAGTTTGCGGTGAACCATTTGGGCGCCTGATAAATATGGCCTTGTTTTGAAACCAGGTGCATACCATTCCAATAGGCTCGAACGCCGTCTAGCTTTTCACTGACCCAGTAATCTTGAAGTGGTATGCCGGAATAATAAACATTCGCCAGTTGCAGTGCCGGAGCCTGGCCTTTTAATTCGTCGCTAGTTACCTGTTTCGACAATAAAAGCCCGAAAAGCAGGAGTAGATATATGGGCACTGTTAATTGAGGCATAGTATTCGTCCTTGAATGTTAGTCGCGTCTTCATTCCTTGAATCAGCTAACTTAGAGAATGAGCTTTAAAACTACTTACATTAAAAAGCAAAACCCCCTTACAGCCAAGCTATAAGAGGGTTTTTATTCATAAAATATGCTTAGGGATTGTAATGCTCACAGCTCTTGCGTAAGTAGAACCACCAGTTAATCACGATACAAACGGCATAGAATGTTGCAAAACCATAAAGTGCATATTCAGGTGTTGTCGCCTTTATCTGTTCACCAAGTACTTTAGGCATAATAAAAGCACCGTATGCTGCCACCGCTGAAGTCCAACCCAATACTGGGCCTGCTTGTTCGCGGTTAAATACCTGTGAAATTGTGCGGAACGTTGAACCATTAGCGATACCTGTTGCCGCAAATAAAACAAGGAACAAAATAAAGAAAGGCACAAAGAATTCTTCAGGGGAAGTAGACTGGTAAGCTAACTGCATGTAATGCGCTACACCAAGAGCACAAGCAACCATGACAACAGCGCAAACCTGCGTGACTAATGCCCCGCCTACTTTATCTGAAATCCAACCACCAACAGGGCGGATCAAAGCACCGATGAATGGCCCCATCCATGCGTACATAAGTGCACTTGGCCCATTCGGGTTAGCAGTGTTATGCGTCATCACACCATCAACCATGATATGTTGAAAGCCGAAGATAACTTTAATGGTTAGCGGGAAAGATGCAGCAAAACCGATGAATGAACCAAAGGTCATGGTATAAATAACGGTCATTGCCCAAGTATGCGTATTACCAAAGATTTTGTACTGACGCGTTAAGCTCTCACCGATTTGACCCGGAATGGCTTTCAAGGCAAATACTGTCGCCGCAATCACCAGAGGCAATACGACCCACTTGCTTATGTTGAAACCAGAACCGCCTACTTTTTCTGGCAACATTAACCAAAGACCGAAAATTGCGCAGGCAAAGCCGACACACAACATCATAGAAATTAAGCCAAATGAACCTAAAGGCCCAGGAATATTCGGTGAAACATGGGTCTCACGAAGATTATTCATGCCAAACCAACCAGCAAAAGCCAGTGGGATTAAAAATAATAACCAGACAAAACCCGCATTTTGAATCCATGCTTCTGTGCCAGCAGGAATCTTACCAATCAAGGTGCCTGATGTCGCCACCAAGGTCATTGATTCACCACCCATTGCACCAAACATACCCACTGTCATCGCCAGCGGTACAAGAATCTGCATGGTCGTCACACCAAAATTACCTAAGCCGGCATTTAAGCCCAAAGCCAAACCTTGTTGCTTTTTAGGAAAAAAGAAACTGATATTAGACATCGAAGAAGCAAAATTACCGCCACCAAAACCAGAGAGCAATGCTAAAATCTGAAATACCCAAAAAGGAGTTTCACGGTCACTTAATGCGATACCGGTGCCTATTGCCGGCAGCATGAGTAAGGCTGTGGTGAAAAATATCGTATTTCGGCCACCCGCTAAACGAATAAAAAATGTACTTGGAATCCTAAGAGTTGCCCCCGTTAAACCGGCAATGGCCATTAAGGTAAATAGCTGTGATTTTTCATAAGGAAAACCCAAGTTCAACATCTGAACCGTAATAATGCCCCAATATAACCAGACGGCAAAACCACACAGCAAACTGGGGATAGAAATCCACAAATTACGATTAGCGATTTTTTTGCCAGTACTTTCCCAAAACTGTTCGTTTTCCGGATCCCATTTTTGAATATCTGCACCAGAGCTCTTGGCCTGGCTTTGCGTATTCGCCATAGAATATCTCCCCATTTAAGTAAATAATACAATGTCGAGTCCATCATGCTGACAAGCACCAAATAGAACAATTAACTCAAGGGAGTATCATTAATCTGCCATATTGCCAGCACATGACTACTCACTAATAAGTAGTAGCAATGAAGCGACCCGCTATAGCTGGATGATCTTTCAGACAACTAGGATTATACAAATTCAAAGTAGGTACGCACTTTAAAATAAAGGGCTATGGAACAATAAAAATAAGCAGAGTGAACATGATATATATCAATTTATCTTAACGAGGCGCTTGCTTCCCAGTCGTTGCTAGGACAAAGTTATTCGCAAATCAAAATCGACTAATTAAACACCTAAAACTGACTAATTAAACATCTATTGTCACATTAACAAGAAAGGTAAATACCATGACTGATTCAACGCCTGCCACCATATTGTTAGTTGATGACCACCCTTTGCTGAGAAAAGGTCTAAGACAATTAATAGATTTTGAAGATGATCTTGATGTTATTGGAGAAGCCAGTGATGGCAAAACCGCCTTAGAGTTAGCCATTCAACACGAACCCGACCTTATCGTTCTCGACCTGAACATGCAGGGCATGGATGGTCTAGAAACCTTACGTGCCATGCGTAATGCCGATATTGCATCACGTATTATTATGCTAACCGTTTCAGATAGTGATGAAGATGTCGTCTGTGCTATCACTTATGGGGCAGATGGCTATCTACTAAAAGATATGGACCCCGAGAAAATTCTGGAGAAACTCAAAGAAGCCGCTTTAGGAAAAATGGTTATCAGTGAAAAACTAACCCATGTCTTAGCCGGCGCTATTCGTGGTGGTTCAGATAAAAAATCCAACGTGCTTGCGAAACTGACCAGCAGAGAGCATGAAATTCTTAAGCTTATTGCCAAAGGAATGAGTAATAAGCTGATAGCACGTGAACTGGATATTTCAGATGGCACCGTCAAAGTTCACGTTAAGCACGTGCTGAAAAAGTTAGAGCTGAACTCTCGCGTTGAAGCCGCTGTCTGGATGGTGAACCAACCAAAATAGGTTTATTTCGAACTCGCTTGAGCCGTGACGGTCACTAAGACATGCAAGGCTCTATTTTCATATCAACAGGCAATTTATTATTTTCAGGGTAATTGTTTTAACAGCAGGTTCTCTTATAATGAGCGCTCTCTAGCTTTTCTCGCTAATACGCTTACTTAAAGAGGCCTCTTCTGTGTCTGCTTCGACGCCATTAAATACGCCTAAGTTCAGTTTTCGCTCAAAATCATTTTGGGGTATCTGCCTATTTTCTATTTATAGTATTTTTGGCTGGTTTATTGTACCGAGCATTGTCGAATCCCAGTTAAAAGAAAATCTTAAAACACTCGCTAACTGGAATACACAGGTAGATAAAATTGGCTTCAACCCCTATACCTTATCCTTAAAAGTGAGCGATGCTGACATTCAAGATCAGAACGCGCAAAAAGTCATTAGCTTTGAAGAGTTGTTTATCAATTTCAGCTTACTCGACACACTCGGTGGTACGATTTCATTTGATGAAATCAGTCTCATTGAGCCTTTTATACATTTAGATATTGACCAACATGGCATCACGAATTTTCAGCACGCATTTGCCTCAGATAACAAGGATCCTGAACCTGAGACCGAAGAAGGCTCGGGTGAGATAATCGGTTTATTTTTTGATCTGCTTGCTATTTCTTCTGGAAAAATTCATTTAAGTGATAATTCCCAAGGAGAAAACTTTCAGCTTGATCTAGAACCTTTGTCATTATCATTAGAAGACTTTTCGACACTTAATAACGATGGAGGGAATTACACTTTATCGATTGTTTTAGGCAATGATCAAAACATTAACTGGCAGGGTCAAATTGGTATCGCCCCATTCAGATCACAAGGGCATTTAGAGTTGAAGTCTATCGATTCAAATAGCTTCTGGCACTACGTTAAATCAGCATCACCTTACTGGTTAAAACACGCGCGCATTTCACTAAGCGGTGACTATCAAACAGCTATTAGCAGTGATCAAACGCAACTCAATATCGAAAATACAGCCTTAGTCATTGAACATGCGGCATTATCTGAAAGTGCTGAAAGCGACGCCTTGATAACATTCAAACATTTGAAAGTAGCGCCTATTTCCTTTGATCTTGCAGAACTTTCACTTGATCTTGGAGAGATTAGCCTTAATCAGCCAAGTATATCCATTGAACGATTCCCAGACGCATCATTAAATATTCTTCGCCCGTTAAACGCTCAAACAAAAACCAGAGCTGAAAAAGAAACAGCACTAGAACCGTCACAGGATAATAAGGCTGAAACGAATAAGAATAGCTTTCAGTGGAATATTTCAGGCATTGATATTAGCGAAGGCAGCATTACTTGGAAAGACTCAACACTGCCATCACCTGCTGAGCTAGGCATACATGATATGGGTCTGACTGTTGGTCAAATGAGTGATGATTTAAGCCAAGCATTTCCTTACGCCTTATCGTTTTCTGTTATGGATCCTCGACGTAATTCATCCGAGAATTCATCAAAATCAGCAGAAGAGATGATCACAAAACAAGTGATGCAAGGCTCACTTAGCCCACTTCCATTTACTATAAAGGGTAGGGCTGAACTGACAAATATCGAATTAGCGACATTCCAGCATTACATTAGTGAGACTGCAAATATCACCTTGGAAAAAGGACATTTAAACCTGCAATCGGAATATGCGTTGGCCATGCTTGAAACTAACGCTGAAAGCGGGTTATCTGGCAAGATTCTAAGCACCTTGATAATTGATGATTTAGCCGTCACGGACAATAATTTGAACAAACCACTCAGCGGCTTTAAGCAGTTTTCTCTTGGCCCTGTCAATGTTGCGCTATCTGGAGATTCCACCGATATTAATATCGAATCCGCTGTACTTGACCAGCCTTATGGCGACATCCTTGTTTCTGAAGACGGCCGTATCAACCTGTCACAGCTAGCCAAAAGCAAAACTGAAAGTCCAGAACATCGTAAGCTTGAAAAAAGCCAAGCTCCTTCAGAAACAAAATCAAACAGTGAGCCTAGCCATAGCATCGCGATGCTCTTAAAGCTCATTGAAATCAAACAAGGTCAATTTACTTATACCGACGCCTCATTGACACCGAGCTTTACAGCTCAGCTTTCAGAGCTGAATGGCACAATCGAGAATATTTCTACCGATAGCGAAGCAAAATCCAAGGTGGCTTTTGAGGGGAAGATAGGTTCTCATGGAAAATTGAATATTGAAGGCAGCCTGAACCCGCTTAGTAAAAAACCTAATACGGATATTAAAGTCTTAGCCAGTAATATTGATTTAACCATGGCTAGCCCCTATGCCCAGAAGTATGCGGGTTATCAGATAGCAAAAGGCAAACTGGACTTAGACCTGAGTTATTTAATCAATGATATGAAATTAACGGCCAACAATCAGGTTTTGCTTAATCAGTTTGAATTTGGAAAGTCAGTCGACAGTCCAGATTCAACAAGCTTACCCTTACCACTCGCGATTGGCATTTTAAAAGACCGAAATGGGAAAATTGATATTAACTTACCCATTTCAGGAGACCTGAATGACCCTAGTTTTAAAATCACCTCGGTTATTCTGAATACTTTCGTCAACCTTGTTACTAAAGTGGTAACCAGCCCTTTCTCTATATTAAGCGGCTTAATTGAAGGTAACGATGACATATCAGACATTCAGTTTATGGCTAATTCAAGTAAGCTATCTCCTGAACAAATAGATAAAATAATCTCTCTAGCAAAAGTACTGACGGAACGCCCAAATCTGACATTAGAAATTCGCGGTCTTGCAGATGTAAATATTGACCAGAAAGATAATGCAGCACGCCCAGAATCTGAGTTAATTCAGCTCGCCAAAGACCGCGCTCTGGAAATGAATAAAATCATTATCGAAGAAGGTAATATCGATGCAGCAAGAGTCTTTGTGCTAGAACCAGAAATAATTGCCTTAGTTGAAAATGATCAAGCCTCTACTGAAAACACAGAGCCAATAGAAAAAACAGCGCCGACAATTTCATCTAAATTCACCTTGGGGGTGCGTTAAGCAATGCCCGCTATTAGCCATTTTTTTGCTTATATCAGCCGGCTTAGGTGGATTAAACGTTGGAGTTTAATGCGCAATGCCATCCATGAAGATGTTGCGGTGCATTCTTGGGAAGTGGCTACCTTTGCCCATGTACTTGCTGTCATTCATAAACAGCAAAACCCAAACTCTGATATTGACCCTTATAGAATGGCGACCATCGCACTCTATCACGATGCAACTGAAGTGATTACGGGTGATATGCCAACACCCGTTAAATATCATTCAGACGCCATGCGTAAAGCTTATAAAGGTATTGAACAGAAAGCCCAGCATGAGCTTTTGGCTTTGTTACCTGAGTCCATTCAAGCTGATTTCAAAGCCGTTTTGATCGAAGAAAATTTATCTGAAAATTATCAAACTTTGTTAAAAGCGGCTGACCGCTTATCAGCCCTGTTAAAGTGTCGTGCTGAACTAAGAGCAGGCAACCAAGAGTTTAGCCAAGCAGAAGAAATTGTTCATAGCCGCTTGCTGGAAATGAAGCTTCCAGAAGTCAGTTATTTTCTCGACGTTTTTGCACCGAGCTACGATAAAACTCTGGACAATTTATTGGAGACATAACCCCATGTCCATAGCGTGAAAGCAATTGACTTAACACACTATTTTATCTGTGACATTTATCTGTGACTGATGCTGCTGGCACGATATTCTTAAATATGCCATTCCTATACGACCCTATTACTTTCTAAAAATGAATACTTTCGCCTAATTCAGGAATCTCTGCTGCCCAAGCATTTTCAGCTAAAAAAGCTTTAAACTTGGCCTTGGTTTCTGCTTCACCATGAACTAAATACAGTTTCGGATGTTTATCAAAGTTATTAATCCAATCGAGTAACTGCGATTGGCTTGCATGAGCAGAGAAACCACCCAAGGTATGAACTTGCGCATTAACCACTACTTCTTCACCAGCGACTTTAAAGACACTGGCACCATCAACTAATGCACGACCTGGCGTACCCATTGCCTGATAACCCACAATGAGTAAATGGGCATTACGCCGCCAAAGATTATGCTTGAGGTGATGGCGAATACGCCCGCCATTGCACATACCGCTTCCCGCAATGATAATGGTGCCTTTTTCAACTTTGTTCAGCTCCATTGATTCTTCTGTTGAAATAGAGAAGTGCAAGTTTGGCAAAAAATTATGCAGACTTTTATCACAGCCTTTGGTCATGGCTTTTTTATCTTCTTTGTTGAAGATGTTTTGATAGCGATGATAAATTTCTGTTACTGCGATCGCCATGGGGCTATCAAGATAAATTTCATGATGGCGAAGTTTTCCTTTTTGATACAGCTCACCTAGGCGAAATAAAATTTCTTGGGTACGACCCACAGCAAAGGAGGGGATTAAAATATTTCCACCATTCTCTGTTGTCTCGTCAACAATCGCTTCAAATTCGTTTAGTGTTTCATCCATCGAACGGTGGTTACGATCACCGTAGGTGGACTCCAACAACAAGACATCAGCCTCTTTAATCGCTTTAGGATCCTGCAAAAGCGCAGCATAACTATTGCCTAAATCACCCGAGAAAATTAATTTTTTGTCTTGACCATTTTCATTGATAAACACTTGAACAATAGAGGAGCCAAGTATGTGACCCGCATCTTGAAAACATATATCGATATCTTCAGTGATAGGAATGCGATGTGCATAACCGACACTTTCGCATTGCATCAGTGTTTGCTCGACATCCTCCAAGGTGTAAATCGGCTCTAGCTCATCTTTACCCGCTCGACGCCGACGTTTATTTTCCCATTCAATATCTCTTTTTTGCAGTGCAGCCGCATCTTTTAATAATACATCCAAAAGATCTACTGTGGGGTCTGTCATATAAATCAGACCATCATAACCATCTAAGACAAGTTTAGGCAGCCGGCCTGAATGATCTAAATGTGCATGTGATAAGACAACTGAATCTAAGTCTTTTATCTGGAAAGGTAAATCCTGGGTATTTTTGGCTTCTTCTTTTCGCCCGCCCTGGAACATACCGCAATCTAATAATATTTTTGATTTTTTGGTTTCCAACAAATAACAAGAACCTGTGACGCCTTCAATTGCACCATAAAATGTTAATTTGGCCATAATTTCCTCACATGAATTTAAAGTTGTTGAATCCCGACACTAAATTGACTTAAATCAGGCCTTGCAGCTTCAGCCTGTTCGTGGCATTGCGCTTCTGGCAGGTAACATTAGTTGTATTTATTACTTTAATCCTAACTAATTTTAGGTTTAAAGATGACCGACTTTAACAAAAATCACTGTATCTTGTTCTACGTATGGATGATGACGACTCATATGTGGGCTTCGTATCCAAGTACCGGCTGGGTAGCGACCATGTTCATCCATAAACTCGCCACTGATCACATATATCTCTTCACCGCCAGCGTGCACATGCGATACAAAGCGTTCTCCTGCTGGCCATTTAACTAACGCGGTAGATTCTCCGGAATGACTATGCAAAGGCATGACCTGAAGGTTCCCGTGACCAGACAACCATGTACCATTATGGGTATCTATAGAGATTTTCTGCCTGTCATTATCTTGAAATTGATGCAGCTTTACCAAGATTACACAACCACCTTGGCTGAAGGGTTCATGGTTAGAGCCTTCTGGGTTTCTAAAATAGCTTCCAGCTGGATAGTCGCCGGTTTCATCAGAAAATATACCTTCAAGAACAAGAATTTCTTCACCTTGAGGGTGTTCATGTTTAGAGAATTTAGCACCAGCGTCATAACGCACAATACTAGTAGCATGACCTCTTTCAGCATCTTCTCTTGCCAATGGCTTTCGCCATACACCAGGCTTGGGGCTTTGCTGCCATTCTAGCTCTTGTGTATTGATAACAAGCTGTTGGCTGAAGTCCATATTTAACATTGGATGCCTCGTACTCAAGCTAATTTTTATGGTGATTTAAGTAAGTATTATTGGTGGCGACATTGATTAGCCAGACCGTTTGGCTAATAACTTATCAATATCAATTTTTTCAGAAAACCGAACAAAGTCCGGGTCTTGTTTTTCTATCGCCAAAATAGACATACGATCGGCGAGCTCATTGCCTTCGACACCGACGTGACCATTCACATGGAGTATCTGTAATTGTGATTTAAGCTCTTTATATAAAACAAACATTTCTTGAATCAAGCTTAGGTTTTTAATTTCTCCACCGGCTTTTTTCCAACCTTTCTTTTCCCATCCAGAAGCCCATTGAGTAATGCATTGGATAGAATATTTTGAATCACAGAAAATAGCGACGCTTCTTTCCTTTTTCAATTCCTCTTGTGCCATAACCATCGCTTGAAACAGCGCATTAAGTTCTGCGGTATTATTTGTGCCTTTCGGATTATATAAACCGTACCACAATTCAGAAATTTGCTCATCTCGATACACTGCCACACCCGAGCCCGCTTCACCCGGATTGGGTTCACAGCCCCCATCGGTATAAATCTTTGTATCAAGTTTAATCGTTTTAATCTCTGCTGCCGTATAGGTTTTAACACCCGATTTTTTCTTAGTAACAGCTTGGCCGGATGTTGATAAAGAAGCCCCTCCTTTAAAAGCAGCTTCTGCTTCACTTAAGGTTTTAAATGATTTGTAACGAGCTCCAGGAAAGTGATCAATATGTCTTTTACACGTCGCCCAATCATTAAAAACACCCGTTTCCCGTCCTTTCCAAACAACATAATATTTTTGAGCCACGCTAAGACGATCCTTAATAAACGATTCAACTATTTCTTTTTTGCTTTAGTCTTGGTTTTTTTAGTGCCAGCCTTGTCTTTTTTCTTTTTGGAACCGGCTGCTTTTCCTGAAGCTTTGAGCTTTTTAGGGCCTTTATAGTGACCTTCTAACTCTTTTATTTTTCTTCGGTCAAAACGCTGCTGGAGATAGCGCTCTATGCCAGCCATTAAGTTATATTCAGGCGCGGATATAAGGGTAATCGCTAAACCTTTTTGCCCTGCTCGACCCGTGCGACCAATTCGATGGACGTAAATATCACCCCGCCTAGGCATCTCAAAGTTAATCACTAAATCCATGCCTTCGATATCTAAGCCTCTTGCTGCAATATCCGTCGCTATCATCACTTTAAGTTCATTCCGGCGCATTTTACTCATCACCAGGTTGCGCTGTTTTTGATCTTTATCGCCGTGTAAGACCCCTGCACTCAACTCTTGTTGCTGCATGACACGTTGCACTTGGTCGACTTGTTCTTTTGAATTGCAGAAAACAAGCGCGTGTCGGTATTCTTCGTTCTTTAATAACCAACTGACTAATTGATATTTATGGGCATTATCGTCGGCAAAGACAATTTGCTGTTCAATAGAACTGTGCTTGTCAGATTTCTGGTTTAGTTCGATATATTGAGGATCATCCAAGAGCTCATCGGCTAAGCCCCTGAGGTCTTTATTTGCTAAGGTTGCAGAAAAGAATTGTGTTTGAATGCGCTGTTCACAATGCGAGGCGATTGCGAGAATATCTTCACTAAATCCCATGTCTAGCAGTCTATCTGCTTCATCAAGAATGAGTATTTCCACAAACTCTAATTCGATTAAATCTCTCGCCATCAATTCGAGTAATCGACCTGGTGTTGCAACAATAAAGTCAGCAGGCTCTTGAACTAATTGCGTTTGCTTTTTGATATCGGTGCCACCACCAATATGCCCCAACTTAAGCGATGTTAATCGCGCTAAGAGCTTCGCCTGTTTTAATACCTGCTGCGCAAGCTCTCGCGTTGGAACCAAGACTAAAGCTCGGATTTCATGACTGCTTTCACGTTGTAACAGGTGCTCGAAGATAGGTAGAAGATAAGCGGCGGTTTTACCACTTCCTGTTTCTGCACTGACAAATACGTCTTCACCGCT
>TARA_R110002073_G_scaffold62809_5_pt1 | contig 11185 bp, 10 predicted proteins | sample TARA_R110002073 | Tara Oceans TARA_R110002073 (sample SAMEA4397174) | marine metagenome | biome: Polar Biome; feature: [DCM] deep chlorophyll maximum layer (ENVO:01000326); material: water (ENVO:00002006), including particulate matter (ENVO:01000060) such as... | depth 40 m
GAAGCGAGAGTGATCGGAAATCAAAAAAGGAGTCGTTGTGATGCGTGGTTTGGAAGTTGTCTCTGTGTCGCTGATTGCGGCCGTTTCGCTGGCGGTCTTGGCACAACCGGCCTCGGCACAGAACGGGGCGGCGCGGCAGCTGGAGGCCGACTTGCAAGCCGCCACCAACCAGCCGGCTGAGGCAGAGGGTGGGTGATGGACCCGAACCAGGAGGCCTGGGTCCTTCTGCCGCAACGCGTCGCGCAAATAAAGGGCGGAACAAACTATCCGGCCGATGCCTTGCCCGCCGGCTACCCGACGGGGAGCACTTTCATGGCCATGATTGATGCCATTGCCGAGAGTGATATGGGCGAAAAAGTGCCGAACGATGCCGTTCAATTTTTCTGATCGGTGATGCAGGTGCGGGCGCTTACTTAAGTCCGGGCTCGCCCTGTCCGCCGCCGGCCGACGCGGTTGGTGACACGCCTCAAGGGCCTCGCGGATCGCGGATAATGCTCGGCAGCGGCCAGGGCCGATGCTTGAGCCAATGATGCGGATTCGTTGAGGGCCGGGGCTGGGGGGATGCTGGGCATCACAATCCCTGTATTGGATGGCGATCCGATCGCCTAGGCTCAACAAATGATGCAACCCCAATTGATACGAGCCGCGCGTGAGCGTCGGCGGCGCAACAAGTCACCGCGCTGGATCCCCATCGTGGCGATCTTGATGTTGTTGGGGTTTGTCGTGTTGTTTGTTCGCTGAGCAGCGCACACAGAAACCCGGCGGCCGCGGGTGCCGGCATTGCCGTTTTTGATCTCGGTTCAACTCCCTCTCGATCTGAGGTCGGCGCGCCCATCGATTTGATCCGTCAGCCTACGCGCTGTATCACCAGATCAGAGCGGAGGCTCACAGCGTGAGGGCTCGGGCGAGCGTCAATGCTGCAATTGCGAAATTACTTGCTGTCACGGCCTATCCGTGGGAGAGGGCGCTCAACACACCGTGCGTAGATGATGTCAATCTCATCGACGGTGTGCGTTGGCGAGATTAACTGCGTATCGATCCCAGCCAAACCAGACGTGCCGCATGCGGCACACCGACATGGCGGCTGTTCTACGCAAGCTTCCTCGATGCAAACACGGCGTCGTACGCGGCGGGCCTTTGGCCTGCGCGGCGGATGCCTATTATGAAAGCGTGCCCCCCTTGACCAAATTTACCGAACTCGGTCTCGCCGAGCCCATCCTTCGCGCCCTCTCATCGGAGGGCTATGAAAGCCCGACCCCGATCCAGAGCGAATTCATTCCTGAAATGCTGGCCGGCCGCGATCTCGTCGGCATCGCCCAGACCGGGACCGGCAAGACCGCCGCCTTCCTGCTGCCCATCCTCAACGGGCTGGCCGCCGCGGGTGGACCGGTGGAGCCGAAATGCTGTCGCGCCCTGATCCTGACGCCGACGCGCGAGCTGGCGGCGCAGATCGAACAGGCGATCCGCACTTATGGCCGTCATGTGCGCTATTCCGTGGCGCTGGTGGTGGGCGGGGCCAAGCCCTTCCCGCAGATCCGCGCCCTGTCGCGCGGCGTCGACATTGTCGTCGCGACGCCGGGCCGGCTGGTCGATCATATGGAATCCGGTGCGATCAAGCTCAACCAGACCCGCACGCTCGTGCTCGATGAAGCCGACCAGATGCTCGATCTCGGCTTTTTGCCGGCGGTGCGCGATATCTCGGCCAAGCTCAATTTCAACCGTCAGACCGTTTTGACCTCGGCGACGATGCCGAAACAGATCCGCGCCCTGATCAAGGATTTGCTCAAGGACCCCAAGCACATCTCGGTCGCCGGCCAGGCGCAACCGATCGAATTGATCGATCAGCGCGTGATCCTGTGTAACCGTGAATCCAAGCGCTCGCTTCTGCTCGACATCCTCTCGACCCAGGACATGACGCGCGGCATCGTCTTCACACGCACCAAGCGCGGCGCCGACCGGGTGCATGAACATCTGATCAAATACGGCCTCAATGCCAAAGCGATTCATGGCGACAAGACCCAAGGCGACCGCACGCGGGCGCTGGAAGGTTTCCGCCGCGGCAAGATCAAAATCCTTGTCGCCACCGATGTCGCGGCGCGCGGCATTGATGTCGATGACATCTCCCACGTCGTCAATTACGAGATGCCAAACGTGCCAGAGGCCTATGTTCACCGCATTGGCCGCACCGCCCGGGCCGGCAAGAGCGGTATTGCCATCTCGCTGGTCGACAGTACGGAAAAGCATTATCTGCGCGATATCGAACATCTGATTGGCGCCGAGATCCCCAAACGCGGCGCCGGTCATGTCGTCGAGCTTGAAGGTGATGAGGCCGAGGCGGCGACATTGAGCAAGCCACGCGCCAAGCCGGTCAAACGCGCCTTCAAGGCGCAAACCGTCGCGCGCGATGGTGACGGCGCCAAGCGCACAAGCGACCGTCCCGCAGGGCGCGGCAAGCCAGCAGGTACGCCGCGCACCGGCGATGAATTCAAGCGCCGCGATGCGCGACCAGCACCGGCAGCCTATGTCGGCCGCGATGGTGCTTCGCGCGGTGAGGGCCGACCGGCCCCACGCGGCAAACCGGCCGGTGCGGCGCGTGATGGCGAAGAGTTCAAGCGTCGGGAGATGCGTCCAGCCAAGCCTGGTCAAGCCGGTCGTGATGGCGAGCCGCGCCGCGAAGGCCGTTCGCCGTCGCGCGGCAAACCCGCTGGAGCGGCTCGTGAGGGCGATAATTTCAAGCGCCGCGATGCCGGTCCGGCCAAGCCGGGTTATCCAGCCCGCGATGGGGAAAAGCGCGGCGAGGCTCGCCCGGCGCCACGGGGAAAACCAGCCGCCGGCACTCGTGACGGCGATAAACGCGGCGAGGGGCGTCCGGCACCGCACGGCAAATCATCCGGCCCATCCAGGGATGGTGGCAAGCCGAAATTCAAGGGCGGTGACCGGTCCAAGGGCACAGCCTCCAAGGGTGGTGAGGGCAAGGTTTTCCGGCCACGCCGTCCCGGCAGCCGTCCAGGCTGATACCTGCCAACCGGGCAATGCATACAGGAACGGCCGCCTCCCGGGGCGGCCGTTTTTTGTGCGCTTGAGCGAGCGGAATTGGTGGCCTAAAACGGACGCCCGACAAAGATGTAGACCGAATGGCGGTCAGCCTCAGAACGGCCGTAGGCCAGGTAGACCGGACCCATAACCGTGTCGGCGGCAAGGAAGAGGCTGCCGGCCAGGGTGATGTCGGATGCGCTGGCCAGATCCGGATCGGCCCAGACATTGCCGCCTTCCAGTGACATGCCGGCGTAGAGCGGGACGCCGAAAGCCTGGCTGTTGTCGCGGTTCAGGCGCCGCCGATAGACCAGCCGGCCGAGGGCATAGGCCTCACCGGCCAGCTCATCTTCCTTGTAGCCCGACAGGTTGAACAGGCCGCCGATCCGGAAAAGCGATTCAATCGGCACCGTGCCTGACAGGCTGGAGGCCGCGTCGAGCTGGGCGAGCAGCGTATTGGAGCCGTGCGACCAGGCCTGCATTGCATGCGCTTCCAGTGTCTGGAAATCAGCGCTGGCGCCGAAGGATTCGCGCGCGACCGACCAGCGTGAAGACAGATGGACACCCTGGGTCGGGAAGAAAGCGCTGTCGAGCGTATCCAGACCGGCTGACAGGTTGAACTGGCCAATCTCGATGGCGATGGTCTGCGGCGTCGCGAAGCCCTCTTGCAGGCGCGCCTCGCCGGTGCCGCGCTGATAGCCGATCCGGATCTCGGCCGGGCTGTCGAACTGCCAGCCGGCATCGAGCTGAAACTCGGCAAGATTGACGCGGTAGGATCCGGTGCGGAAGCCGTCAGCACGAAAGCGCGGCACATTGCGCATGACGAGATTCGCCCGCGGCGCCACGAAAACATGCTGCGAGGTATCGAGGAGTTTGAACCATTCAGCCGAGAGGCCGAAGCGGTCGCCGAAGACGGCACCGATCCTGACCTCCGAGCCGAAACGGTCAATCGGTGGCGAACGGTATTCCAGCGCAATCCGGTATTCGCCATTGCCGTCCAGATCATTCTCCAGCGTCAATCCGGCCCGCAAATTGGCAATGTCGCCGGGCTTGGCCATCGCATCGATCACCAGCGCGGTATTGTCGCCGCGCCGCCGCAATTCATAGGAGACTCGCTCGAAGGCGCCGAGCCCGTAGATTTCGGCCAGATCAATGGCCAGACCCTCGACATCGAGCGCCTCACCCGTGGTTTGGTGGACATGGGACAACAACACGGATTCGCTCAGCCGCGACGTATTCTCGACGATGATCTGGTCAATCCGGGGCAGGGCCTGCGATATCAGGGGGGTATGGCTGGTCGCCAGCGGTTGCAGCCGGTCGAAGACGGTATCGGCGGCGAGCGTACCGGCGGCGATCAGTTCGGAGCCGCGGGAAAAATCCCCGGTCGTCAAATCGCCCTGATCAACCCGGATCAGGATATCCTGCGGGCCGAGCAAGGCCAGCTGCGCCGTCTCGTTGGAGCGCACCAGCAATGTCATCGACTGGGCCAATAGGTCGACGCCGGTGCGCAACTCCTCCGCCGACAGCATCCGGCCCTGCACGGCGACGACGATGATGATGTCGGCGCCCATCGCCTGGGCGATGTCGACGGGAATATTCTTGCTCAGTCCGCCATCGACCAGCAGGCGACCTTCGATTTCACCCGGTGGCAGCACGCCGGGCACCGCCATCGAGGCGCGCATCGCCATCGCCAGATCGCCATCACTCAGACTGACCGGCTCTCCCGTGACAATGTCGGTGGCGATGGCGCGAAAGGGGATTGGCATGTCGTCGAAGGAGCCGCGTCCCGGATTGAGGACCAGATTGCGCAAGGCGAGATTGAGGTTCTGATCATTGATGAAGGCGCGCGGCAGGCGCAGGCCATCGCGACCAATGCCAAAGGCCAGTTCGGACGGGAAACTCTCCGCCTCCCGCCGGCGTTGATAGGACAGTGAACGCCGCGGTGAGTTGCCGCTGAAAATGCGTTGCCAGTCGAGCCCGAGCACGGCGGTTTCCAGCTCGTCCGCCGAATAACCTGTCGCATAGAGCCCACCGACCACGGCTCCCATCGAGGTGCCGACGATCAGGTCGGGCTGCACCCCGGCTCGCTCCAGTGTCCGGATCGCGCCGATATGGGCAATCCCCAGCGCACCGCCACCAGACAGGACCAGGGCGATGCGTCGATGATTGCACGGCGCCGGAGACGGATTGCAGCGGGTCCAGCGATCGGGCTCGGTGACAGGTGGCGGCAATGTCATCAACCCGTCGGCATAATCGCTGCTTCGGGCCGGGCCGGCATCACCGGTTTGCGCCACTGTGCCACCGATAGCAGTCAGGCCGAACGCGGCGCAGACCAATAGCTGAAGACAGCGCCTGAAATTCGAAATCATGCCGATTGCCATATCTTGTGTCGGGCGGGCGCCATGCCGCCATGTCCTTGCCTGGGTAGACCGGGCCCGAGCTCAGGCCCGGGGTCACGCAATCGCATCTTGCCCTTATTCGCTATTCACCGCACCTTTCAGGCGAAGTTGTGGCTTGGGGGACAGCATGCGCCATATTTTTTCGCTAATTCTCGCACTTGGTCTCGCCGCTTGCGGGCAATCGGTCGAACAGGGGGGCTTGCCGACATCGGAGGCCTCGACCCTGCGCATGCTGGAACAGGGCGATGTGGTTGGTTTTCGCAGCGCGCGCGGCGCCGAGGCCTGGCGCGGGCTCGCCTTCGCCGCCCCGCCGGTTGGCGATCTGCGCTGGCGCGCGCCGCGTCCCGTGCCCCGTCATGACGGAGTGCTCGAAGCGCTGAGCTCGTCAGACCGCTGCGCCCAGATCACCAATGGCTATGATGCCGATCTCGAACCCGGTCAGCTGATCGGCGGCGAGGATTGCCTCTATCTTGATATCTACGCACCGCCCGGCGCCAGTGAGCTGCCGGTGATGGTCTTCATCCATGGCGGCGCCAATACCTGGGGTTATGCGGCGCAGTATGACGCCTCGCAGCTGGCGCTCGACCAGGACGTGATCGTGGCGGTGGTCCAGTACCGGCTCGGGCCATTGGGCTGGTTTGCCCATCCGGCCTTGCGTGCCGATGCACAATTGCCCGCGGATGCGGCCGCGAATTTCGCCTTGCTTGACCAGATCGCGGCGCTCGCCTGGGTGCGTGACAATATCGCGGTATTCGGCGGCGATGCGCAGCGGGTGACGATTTTCGGGGAAAGCGCCGGGGCCCAGAATGTTCTGGCGCTGATGGCATCGCCGCTGGCCGATGGTCTGTTCCATCGAGCCATCTCGCAAAGTGGTACCATGCGCAGCGTGTCGCTGGCGCGCGCTGAGGGCTCACAAGCCCTGCCCGCCAGCGCCCTGGACGAGATCGCGGGTCTGGAAGCCGGCGCGCGTTTCGCTGGCGCCAATGCACCGGCCAGCGCCTTGAGGGCTGCGCCGCTTGAGGAGGTTTTCGCTGCCTATGGCGAGGCCGACATGCCGCGCGTGATCGAAGACGGTGTCACCTTGATGGCAGGCGGCATGCGCGCCGCCTTTGCCGATCCGGAGCGCCCATTCGTGCCGCTGATCACGGGCAGCAATCGCGATGAGAGCCGGCTTTATCTCGCCTTCAACCCGGAATTCACCAAGACGACATTCGGTGTCATCCGCAATCGGCGCGATCCGGCCCGCTATGTCGCCAATGGCGATATTGGCGCCCGTCTCTGGCGGCTCGACGGCGTCGATGATGCCGCCAATCGCCTCGCAGCCTCTGGCCATGACCGGGTCTGGGCCTATCGCTTTGACTGGGACGAGGGCGGCTCGCTGCTCTTCACCGACACTGCCGCCTTGCTCGGCGCCGCGCACACGATGGAATTGCCGTTCGTGTTCAATGATTTTTCTATTCTGTATGGCGATATCGGCAAGGTGCTCTTCACCGAGCGCAATGCGGAAGGCCGCCATGCCGTCGCTGATGCGATGGGGGCCTATTGGGGGGCATTTGCCCATTCCGGTGATCCTAATCAGGGCCAGGAGGACCGGCTCGAGTGGCCGAGCTGGCAGGCGGGCGGACGCCTGATGCGCTTCGACACGCCGGCCGATGGTGGTCTGGAGGTTATCACCGGTGATGATGACTGGGACCGGCTGACCGCCGAGATTCTGGCCAATCCGGATATCACCCAAACCGATCACTGTTCGATCGCCGATATCGCGGTGATGCGCGATGTCGCGGCCGGCGAAGCCATGCGTGAAGCTTTCCAGTGCGGCTCACAAGGCGCAGCGGCTGACTGAGGACGGGCGAATGGCGGCTATGCAGCCGGGCGCGGTGGATGTGGATTGATCGCGCGGGCCGGCAGTGCTTGAACGCAATGGGTCTTTTCGGGCCCTGTTGATGGAAAGCCGCGCCTGACCGTGCCTGAACGCCGCGATTACCCCCTCAGCGACGGCGTGATGTCAGCCCGCATCTGGTGCAATCCCGGTGCGCCTGTGTTGGTGTTTGCCCATGCCAACGGGTTTTGCGCCTCTGCCTATGACCAGCTGCTGACGCCGCTGGCAAACCGTTTCGAGATCATCGCGCCGGACTTGCGCGGTCATGGCCGTTCGCGCTTGCCCGCTGATCCGGACACTCACCGTAGCTGGGATATTTACGCCGCCGATCTTCGCGCCCTCTACGACCAATTGCCGCAGGCTCCGGCCATGTTGGCGGGACATTCGATGGGCGCACCGAGCACTTTGCTGGCGGCGGCTGGCATGCAGGCCCGCCCTGTATTGGCGCTGGTTGAGCCGGTCATCCTGCCGCTGAGCGTCAATCTGGTTGCGCGCTGGCCGACCCATAATCTGTTCAAGGGGCGGTTGGGCATCGCCAAACACGCCCGCCGCCGTGCCAATGGCTGGCCCGATCGCGCTGCGGCCACCGAACGCTATCGCCGCCACAAGACCTTCGCGAACTGGGCCCCTGGCGTGCTTGAGGATTACCTCGCCGACGGCCTGGTCGAGGATGAAACGGGCGTTCGCCTGGCCTGCGACCCGCAATGGGAAGCGGCCAATTATGAGGCCCAGGGCCATGATTGCCTGCGCGCCGCGCGGATTCTCGGCCGCCGCGCCCATGTCCTCAAAGCGCCGCAGGGATCGACCGTGGTCAATCAATCCGATCTCAGGCGCCGCGGCGTCAGTATCGAGCCGATTGACGGCGTCAGCCATCTCGCGCCGATGCAGGCGCCCGACCGCGTCGCGGCCTGGATTGCGGGCATTGCCGGGCGCGCATTGGGCTGAGCGGTGGGGCGACGGCCGGGCCGTTGTGAGGTGTGGTTCTTCTGCCTTTCCACACCGATCTTTGCGAGTTGCTCGCAACTGCCCCGGTAAACCCCTCATCCTGCCGCAATCACTGAAATAACGCCGCCTTTTGCCCTTGCCCCTGAGGCCAGCGCGCTCTAGCTTCCGCGCCAAATCGGGCAGGGGGCTGTCGCAGTGTTTTGATTCGTCTCGTGGCGTCTCACAACACGCACCGCAACAGATACCGGCCCGGTATCGGACGCAATCTGGCGAGGCCCGGCAATGGACGCGTTGCTACTCGACTACCTGCCTATCTTGATATTCTTCGGCATCGCGGCTGCGCTGGGTGTCGGGTTCATAGCCGCGGCCTTCGTCGTCGCGCCATCGAATCCGGATCCGGAAAAAGTCTCGACCTATGAGTGCGGCTTCGAAGCTTTCGATGATGCGCGCATGAAGTTCGATATCCGCTTCTACCTCGTCGCCATCCTGTTCATCATTTTCGACCTCGAAGTCGCCTTCCTCTTCCCGTGGGCGGTCACGCTGCGCGAGAGCCTCGGGGCGTTTGAATTCTGGTCGATGATGGTCTTTCTCTCCGTGCTCACGATCGGCTTTATCTATGAGCTGAAAAAGGGCGCGCTGGATTGGGAATGAAGCCATGACCTCAGATCTCACCCCTCCTGCTGGCATGGCCGGCCGCGCTGCGGTTCCCGGATATGATCCCAAAGCGCATGACCCTTTCTTCGACGGCGTCTCCGATGCGCTCGCCGACAAGGGTTTTGTCGTTGCCGCCGCCGATGATCTCGTCACCTGGGCGCGTACCGGCTCGCTGATGTGGATGACTTTCGGTCTGGCCTGTTGCGCCGTGGAAATGATGCAGGCTTCGATGCCGCGCTATGATGTCGAGCGTTTCGGCTTCGCCCCGCGCGCCAGCCCGCGCCAGTCCGACGTGATGATCGTCGCCGGCACCTTGACCAACAAGATGGCGCCCGCCTTGCGCAAGGTCTACGACCAGATGCCCGAGCCGCGCTATGTCATCTCGATGGGTAGTTGCGCCAATGGCGGCGGGTATTACCACTATTCCTACGCCGTCGTGCGTGGCTGCGACCGCATCGTGCCGGTTGATATTTACGTGCCCGGTTGCCCGCCCACCGCTGAAGCCCTCGTGTACGGAATTCTGCAATTGCAGAAGAAGATCCGCCGCGAAGGCTCGATCGAGCGCTAGGAGAGGACGAGATGAGCGAAGCCCTCACGACGCTAGGCGAGCATATCGCAGCGGCCCAGGATTCAGCGGTCAAGAGCTGGGATATCAGTTTCGGCGATCTGACGATCCACATTCATCGCGACCGTATCGAGAGCGTCCTGCGCTTCTTGCGCGATGATCCGGCCTGCCGCTTCACGACGCTGATCGATCTGTGCGGTGTCGATTACCCGCAGCGCTCGGAGCGTTTTGACGTCGTCTATCATCTGCTCTCCATGCACCAGAACCAGCGCGTCCGCGTCAAGCTGACCACGGATGCGGAGACAGCGGTCGCCAGTATCCACGAGCTTTTCCCGGTCGCTGACTGGTTCGAGCGCGAAGCCTTTGACATGTATGGCATCTCCTTTGCCAACCATCCGGATTTGCGCCGCATCCTCACCGATTACGGTTTTGAGGGGCATCCGCTGCGCAAGGATTTCCCGCTCTCCGGCTATGTCGAAGTGCGCTGGGATGATGCCCAGAAACGCGTCGTCTACGAGCCGGTTCAACTGGTGCAGGCCTATCGCGATTTCGATTTCATGAGCCCATGGGAGGGTGCCAAATACATCCTTCCCGGCGACGAGAAGGCGGAGGGCTGACCGGTGAGCGAACAAGGTCACGAAACCACGCCTGCCAAAGCTGTCAGCGGCCGTTGTCTGTGCGGCGCGGTAAAGTTTGACGCGATGCTGAAGAGCAGCGATGTGCATCTGTGCCATTGTTCAATGTGCCGCCAGTGGGCTGGCGGCGGCTTTCTCGGGGTTGACCTGGATGGCCCGGCCAAATTCGAGGACGAGACTTCGGTGGGCCGGTATTCGGCGTCGGCCTGGGGCGAGCGCGTCTTCTGCACCCAATGCGGGTCGTCAATGTTCTGGCAAACCAAGAATGGCGCGCATGTTTCCGCCTCCGCCGGCCTGCTCGACCTTGATGAGGACGCTCGTATCACGCTGCAATTCTTCGTCGACGAGAAGCCCGAGTATTTCGAAATCACGGGTGATTCCAAGAAAATGACTGGCGCGGAAGTCTTCGCTGCCTTTTCAGGGAGCTTGTGAGGGACGTCATTATGGCAGATTCAGATATCCACACCGCCCCACGCAATTTCACGATCAATTTCGGTCCGCAGCACCCGGCCGCGCACGGCGTGCTGCGCCTGGTGCTCGAGCTCGATGGCGAAGTCGTTGAGCGGGTCGATCCGCATATCGGCCTTTTGCATCGCGGCACCGAGAAGCTGCTGGAACACAAGACCTATCTCCAGGGCATCGGTTATTTCGACCGGCTCGATTATGTCGCGCCGATGAATCAGGAACACGCGTTTTGCCTGGCAGCGGAAAAGCTGGCCGGCATTACCGTGCCCAAGCGCGGCGAATATGTCCGCGTGCTGTATTGCGAGATTGGCCGCATTCTCAACCATCTGCTCAATGTCACGACGCAGGCGATGGATGTCGGCGCGCTGACGCCGCCGCTCTGGGGTTTTGAAGAGCGCGAAAAGCTCATGATTTTCTATGAGCGCGCGTCGGGCAGCCGCATGCACGCGCATTATTTCCGTCCCGGCGGCGTTCATCAAGACCTGCCACCCGAGTTGATCAGCGATATTCGCGCCTGGTGTGCGCAATTCCCGGAAAAGCTCGACGATATCGACACATTGTTGACCGAGAACCGGATTTTCAAGCAGCGCAATGTCGATATCGGCGTTGT
>TARA_R110002073_G_scaffold5425_2_pt1 | contig 11182 bp, 20 predicted proteins | sample TARA_R110002073 | Tara Oceans TARA_R110002073 (sample SAMEA4397174) | marine metagenome | biome: Polar Biome; feature: [DCM] deep chlorophyll maximum layer (ENVO:01000326); material: water (ENVO:00002006), including particulate matter (ENVO:01000060) such as... | depth 40 m
GTTCGCAACAGCACTCACTTTTATCACATGGAGCTAGACCAATGAAACAGACAATTAACTTTTACGACTTTCAAAAAGCATTCCAAGACCTACGACCTAACAGCTTTACTTATGAAGGCTTGCGCGCCTTGTTCGAGTATTTAGAAGACTCAGAAGACAGCACAGGCGTGGAAATAGAATTTGACGTGATAGTTTTGTGCTGTGACTTCATAGAATACGAGAGCGAAGAAGAGTATCACAAAGATTACAGCGAACACGTCATAGACGACTACCTTGCAACCACGAGCAAACACGGCTCGCTAATCTTTCACGCACACTAAGGAGTCAAACCGATGAGCACACACGCAACAGTATCAATCAGAAGCATATACGGACAGGACAGAATCTACCCAGAGAACGACGTAGCCATGTCACTGGCGGCACTGCTAGGGTCGAAAACGTTTACACGCGAGCAGATTGCCAAAGCTAAAGAGCTAGGCTTCACATTCGAGATTAAAGCACCGGAGGTCACACTATAATGTTCTTTCCATCAGCGGGACTAGCACGCACCACAGACAGCGCTTTTAAAGTTCAACAAGCCCAAGAGCTGAAGAAGCTGCTTAAACGCTCTCAGCCGTACGGTAAAGGCACGCAGCGCGACATAGACAGACTAGTAGACATCCTTGGCCCATTTGGTGAGGGTTTGTACAAGCTAGCACTGGAGCGAGCGCCTCGTGAATAACTCAATAACCATCGCACAAGCGCTGACGCTGTCAGTGTTAGCACCTAAACAATTTAAGACTTTGATGGAGAGGACGACCATGCCAGTATTTGACCAGATCGAGTTTGCAATACGAGAAGCACACTGGTGCGCTGATCATTATGACGAAAAGCAAGTTATTATTAAAGTGGGTGACAAGTTCGGCGTGAAGCCTTATAGTGACCTAGAAAATTCCGACATAATCTTGGAGATAGTGACCAATGCTTAACCACTTATTAGACTTACCAGACGACTTAATGCTGTCCGACCACGAGGTAGGCGTGCTAGAAGAAGCCACTAGAGACGAAGCAGCACACAGACTGTGCAACAATTCCCAACTGTTATGGGAAGCTCTCGGCCCTGATGCACTGCCTAGAGACGAACGTCTTTCAAGAGACCTAGAGCGTGAACTAGCTTTCTGTATTGTCCATGATCGCTACGAGAAGCTCGGCAGGATGCTTGCAGGTATGGCACTGTCCTACGCTTACCGCTCCGCTGAGTCTGAGATTAACGACGACTGGGCTGCTTACATTAGATTGACTGCACAGGAGGAAGAGTAAATAGAGCAATAGCAGCAGCTGCTCGGTAGGGACTTCACCGGCGGCGCTGACAATCGGAGCATATCACGGATTTAACAAACTGTAAAGAGGTTATTATTATGAACGAAGCATATAGATTAGCTAGAAAAGACAGCCCACAAACGAGCAAAGACGCAGCGGAGAAGATTGCGCCAAAACTTCCAAAACTAAGAGAGCTTGTGTTGTCTATTATAAAAGAAGCAGGCGAGGAAGGAATAACAGTCAGAGAAATGACAGACGCTAGACCGCAGTTTCCTTACAGCTCGTTAGCAGTCAGACCTCAAGAGTTATTAAAAAGAAGCCTTGTATTTTACAAAGGAGACACTCGAAACGGCGCTAGAGTAATTAGAGCTATTGAGTACAAGGAAGGCGAAGAAGCGCAGACAGTTGAGCAGATGGAGCTAGAATTATGAGTTGGCGACTGACAAGCGTATTGCGTAACGGCTTCGGGCTTGACCTGTCGCTGTTGCCTCACGAAGACCTGCTGTGCGAGACAGAGGACGGCGAGGAGGTAGTGATTACAGTTTCCGGCTTTGAGCTATTGCTGCCGCTTATATCCATTCAACTAATCGAGATTATTGAGCATGAGTGACATTGTAGAAACTAGACTGCCCTGTGACGATTGCGGCAGCTCTGACGGCAAGATAAAGAACGAAAACGGCTCTGGTTTCTGTTTTGTGTGCGATAAATACACGCCACCGACAGGAGACGGAACAGCAATAGCCGTGAGAGTACCAGAGAAGCCGCTGACAGGCTCTGAAGGCTTTGACGCTACCCTTGCCCTACTTGCTACACAAAACTTCGTGGGCGTCCCTGAGCGAGGTCTAAGCGCTGCTACGTTGAAGAGCTATGGCGTTGTCATCAAGAGTGGGCAGGTTGTATATCCATATTTTGAGCCGACAGAGCCAACTTCACCAGTGGCAGCGAAGATTCGCTACCCTGACAAGCGTTTTCAGACTAGCGGCGAATGGGCTAGTGGCGGCTTATTTGGGCAGCAGTTATTCTCTAAAGGCGGCAAGTATATAACGCTTACTGAGGGTGAATATGACGCGCTTGCGGCTTATCAGATGATGGGTAGCCAGTATCCTGTTGTGAGTATACGCAACGGCGCAGGCAGCGCGTTAAAGGACTGCAAAAAGCACTACGAATGGCTAGACAGCTTTGAGACTATAGTTGTCTGCTTTGACGCTGACGAGCAAGGCGTAAAGGCATCTGATGAGGTTGGGCAGCTGTTTGGCGGTAAAGCCAAGATCATGAAGCACGCCAAGGACTATAAAGACGCTTGCGACTATTTAGCTGAGAATGACTCGCAAGTGTTTACTAAGCGTTTCTACGGTGCTGAGAAGTTCGTACCTGACGGTATAGTTTTAGCGTCTACGCTGTGGGACGAAGTTAACACGCCTATGGAGGTTGCAGAGGTTACTTATCCATTCAATGGCATCAACGACCTGACCTACGGCATTAGACCCGCTGAGCTTGTCACAGTGACGGCAGGCAGTGGCTTGGGTAAGTCGCAGTTCGTCCGTGAAGTCGTGTGGCAGGTGTTGCAGAAGTCTAGCCACAACATTGGGCTGCTGTTCTTGGAGGAAAGTATACGCAAGACAGGCTTGTCGCTTATGTCGCTAGCAGCTAATAAGCAACTACACCTACCAACAACGGTAAGCACTGAAGAGGAACGCAGAGCAGCCTTTGACAAGACACTAGCCAATGACCGCCTTTATCTGTTAGACCACTTTGGTTCAACTGATGTAGACAACATTGTCGGTCGTGTGCGCTACATGGCTAAAGCACTGGACTGCCGCTACGTCTTTCTTGACCACGTTTCCATTGTTGTGTCGGCACAGTCCAACCTTGACGAGCGCAAGGCTTTGGATGAGATAATGACAAAGCTGCGTATGCTTGTGCAGGAGACAGGTATTGCCTTGTTCGTTGTTAGTCACTTGCGTAGACCTGAGAACAAAGGACACGAGGAAGGCGCAGCAACGTCTCTGTCGCAGCTGCGAGGTAGTGCGTCAATAGCGCAGCTTAGTGATATAGTGTTAGGGTTGGAACGTGACGGACAGGCTGAGGACATGATTACACGCAACACCACGACTGTGCGTGTCCTAAAGAATCGCTTTAGCGGCGAGACAGGGCGTTGTGCTGATCTGTTGTATGATAAAGACACTGGTAGAATGGTTGAGACTATGTTTAAGGAGGAAGGGTTATGATGACTAAAGAAAAATCATGTGGGCTTTGTCCTGCACGGCTTCGGTTTAGTGAGCCTGCTTTGTGTCCTAAATGCACAGAGTTGGTTGCAATGCTAAATCGCCTATGGATTGTTAGAGATAAAGGAGACAGCAAATGAAGTGCTTAGCCTGTGACACACTATTGACAGACTACGAAGCTACGCTAAGAAACGTCGATACTTTAGACTATATTAGCGAGTGTTTAGAATGTATTAGAAACTCTAATGGCGTGTTTGACTTGCACGAACGCCTAGACCTTAAAACCGTACACGACATTGACTTGGATACGGAGTAACAGTATGTCTATAGCAGCAGTTGGAGACGCAGTAACGGTTTGTGGCACAGTTTATCAAACAGAACGCGCCACTGTTTTAGAAGCACTTTTAGATGATGATGGGGCATACTACTGGGTAGTTGGAGAAGGCAATAAACTCTTTACAGTCCGTTTTGAAGAGTGCATTGAGTCAACTGGGTATGCAGAGAGAAAGAAACAACATCTTAGTCTTATTGCGCCTCCATCGCCCGATCCTGACCACGATCTTTATTATGATTCCGATGGATGTCCTTTAGACATTTGTGTTGTTTGCGGAAATCCTAATGATGTTTGGGAAAACTACTGTACTTGTGAGGACAAATGCTAACCATTGATATAGAGACAGATATGAAACACAGCACTATCTGGTGTGCTTGTGCCGAAGATGTCGCTACAGGTGAGACGACTGTACACACCGAAGCTAAGACGCTACAGGCGTTGATAAACAAGCACGACAGCGTTCTAACCTATAACGGCTTAGGCTTTGACGTGCCAGTGATGGCGGCGGTGTGGGGTATTAGTGTAGAAGGTAAACAGCACGTTGATGCTATGGTGCTGTCTCGCCTTTTTAACCCTGCACAGGCAGGTGGTCATAGTTTGCGGAGTTGGGGCGAGCGTCTAGCGTATCCCAAAGATGACTTCACCGACTATGACGGTGGCTTGTGTGAGGAAATGATTACTTACTGCAAGCGTGACGTTAACCTGACCACTAAGGTTTATAAGACAGTGACGGCTGACCTGAAGAAGGCTAAGTTCACGCAGGACGTTATAGACCTAGAGCACGCTGTGACGGCTGAGCTAGAGTTGCAGCGCAGTAATGGCTTTAAGATTAACTTACCAATGGCTAACGAGCTTTACAGCAGGCTGACATATCGTATGCGTAAGGTAGAAGAGCAGCTACAGGCTGAGTTTCCTCCTATCGTGACAGAGCGTTGGTCTGAGAAGACAGGTAAGCAGCTTAAAGACAACGTAGAAGTGTTTAACGTAGGCAGTAGACCGCAGATAGCTAAGAGGTTACAGACTGTTGGTGTCAAGTTCACTGACAGGACTGAAGGCGGCGGCTACAAGATAGATGAGAACGTGCTAGAGGGTATTGATAATCCTTCGGCGCAGCTTGTTGCTGAGTATCTTCTATTGCAGAAAAGAGCTAGTCAGGTAAGTTCATGGCTAGAAGCTGTAGCAGATGACGGCAGAGTGCATGGTCGTGTCTTTAGCAGCGGTGCAGCAACAGGTAGGATGACTCATATATCGCCTAACATGGCTCAAGTGCCTGCAACACGTAAGGCGCACGATGGCATGACACCAGTGCAGCGGCTCAAGGCTGAGCTAGGCGGCGAGTGTCGCGCTTGTTGGACTGTAGAGCAAGGCAACAAACTAGTGGGTATTGATGCGTCTGGTCTTGAATTACGGATGCTAGCCCACTATATGAAGGACGAGGACTACGTTAACACCATCTTAGACGGCGATATACACAGCGCCAACCAAGCAGCGGCAGGACTCGACACACGCGACCAAGCTAAGACGTTCATCTACGCATTCCTGTATGGTGCAGGTGATGAGAAGATAGGCAGTATCGCAGGCAAGGGCGCTAAACATGGGAAGAAGCTAAAGAAGGACTTCCTTGACAATATACCATCGCTAAAAGCGTTGAAGGAGTTAGTAGAGAAGATAGCAGCAAACGGCAGTCTACCTAGTTTAGACGGCAGAAGGATACGCATACGCAAGGCTTATAGTGCGTTGAACTTCCTCTTACAAGGAGGCGGCGCAGCGCTTATGAAGAAAGCATTGCTGAACGGTGTCGAGAGTCTTAGAGAGCAGAACATACCTTTTAAGATGGTCGCCAACGTACACGATGAGTTTCAAGTAGAGACGCCAGAGGCTTATGCCAAGGCTGTAGGACTACACTTTCGTAATGCGATACGCAAGGCAGGTGAGGACTTTGATCTTCGTTGTCCTATGGATGGCGAGTTTAAGATTGGAGATAATTGGTCAGAAACTCATTGACTTATATACATATTTAGTGGTAAAATCCACAAACCTTAATTAGGAGAAATACTATGCAACAAGCAAAACCCACAACCCTCAAGACAACTTTATTCTGGGCGAACCTGTCTACTAAGAATGAAATGTCTGGCAAGTATCAAGTTGATCTGTCTAATCTCTCTGACGCAGCCATTAGTGCTTTAGAAGAGCGAGGCTTGCAAGTAAAGAGCAAAGACGATGATCGTGGTAGCTTCCTCACAGTCAAATCTACTAATCCGATACGTGCTTACAACACTAGCGGTGACGAGATTAGCTGCTTAGTTGGTAACGGCTCTACTGCCACCGTTGCTGTAGGTACTTACGATTGGGACTTTCAAGGAAAGAAAGGTCGTTCACCAACGTGTATGAAGTTAGTTATCAATGACCTTAACGAGTACACACCAGAAGTCAACGTAGACGTTAGCTTAGAAGAAGCTCTGTAATGCTTCTAATTGATGGCGATATATTTTGCTATCGGGCGGCTTGTGCGTGCGAGAATGACGCACAAGTCTCTTTAGACAACGCTACAGCGCAAGTCAAACGAGCTTTCAACTCTATCCTCACTGACGTTCTAATACGTTATCCTGACCACGACTACATACTTTATCTAACCGGAGGCGACAACTTCAGACATGACGTTGCCGTCACTGCTCCGTACAAAGGAAACAGGAAAGGTGCAAAACCTATTCTACTGCCTGCTATACGCGAGTATGCTATTGGTTACTGGGAAGCAGTCATGATCGAAGGTGAAGAGGCTGACGATGCTATAGCTGTTGCTGCTTCGTCTGTTTACTTGAACGATGAGCCTATCATGGTAAGTATTGATAAAGACTTCGATCAAGTGGCAGGTATGCACTATAACTTTGTGAAGAAGGAAGAGTACTTCGTAAGCTCAGAGATAGGCTTAAAGAGCTTTTACAAGCAGATACTCACAGGTGACGCTATTGACAACATCATTGGTGTTGACGGTATAGGCGCAGGTGGCGCACACGAACTGATTGGCAACTGCCGCAAAGAGACTGATATGTGGGACATTTGCGAAGACCAATTAGGCTATGACAGGGCGTTGGAGAATGCACGTCTACTGTGGCTAAGACGCACAGCAGGACAGATGTGGATGCCTCCACGAGAACGTCCTACAGGAGTACGCTTTTATGGCGAAGCAACTAGTACCACGCACTAGAGCCGGAAAGACTTGGACAGAAGCACGTTATTGGCAGTTCATACGATCAGCGCTTAGACAGGCTTACAGCCGTTATCCTGTTAAGTTTCAAGTTAAGAAGGACGCAGAGCGTACAGTAGAAGGTTGCAGGCACAAGTACGAGTATCAATGTGCTGAGTGTTCAGAGTGGCATACCAACAAAGAGATACAGGTAGACCACATCATTCCGGCAGGCAAACTAAGCAGTTATAAAGACATTGCAGGCTTCTCAGAGAGGTTGTTCTGTGAAGCAGACGGTATGCAGGTCTTGTGCGTAGAGTGTCACCAGAAGAAAACTAACGCAGAACGTGCAGCGAGGAAGAAGACATGAGACATTTTGTCATACCAGACACGCAGGTTAAACCAGACTCTAATATAGAGCATCTGACGTGGGCAGGTAAGTATGCAGTAGCTATGAAGCCTGAAGTTATCATCCATCTAGGTGACCACTGGGACTTTCCTAGTCTGTCTAGCTATGACAAAGGTAAGAAGTCTTTTGAAGGCAGGCGTTATCAAGCAGACGTAGAGTCAGGCAAGGTTGCTATGCAGGCTTTCTTAGCTCCTATCAAGGAAGAACAAGCACGACAACGCGCTAACAAGCACAAGGTGTGGAAACCTAAGCTAGTGTTCTTACTTGGCAACCACGAGAACAGGATCACTAGAGCAGTAGATGATAGTCCTGAGCTTGAGGGTTTGATGTCGTTTGCTGACCTTGGTCTAGAGAAGATGGGTTGGGAAGTTGTACCGTTCTTAGAAGTTAAGATGATTAACGGCATAGCCTACTCACACTACTTCACCTCTGGCGTTATGGGTCGTCCTGTGTCGTCTGCTAAGATGATGCTGACTAAGAAGATGGTTAGCTGTGTCATGGGTCACGTACAAGACAGAGACATCGCCTACGCACGTAGAGCTGACGGTGTGTCAGTCACTGGTCTGTTCGCAGGCATCTTCTATCAAGAAGACCAAAGCTATCTCACACCGCAGACTAATCAGTCTTGGCGTGGGCTTTGGATATTCAACGAAGTAAACAACGGTAGCTTTGACGAGCTGCCAATTAGTATGTCCTACCTTAGAAAGAAGTACGGAGAGTCTACGAATGAGTAAAACATTCACAGAGATAAAAGAGCAGCTGTCTCTCTTAGATGAGATAACTGTACTTGAGACGTTAGAGATTAACTCTACGGAGCTTGTAGAACGCTTCGAGGATAAGGTAGAGGACAAACTAGATCAAATAATCGAAGACTTAGGAGAAAATGACGATGAGCTTTCTTGACCATTCACCTGCTGAAGAGTGGGACGCAATAAGTAAGAAACGCAGAGCGCACGCTAGACGTGTCAGTGAGCAAATTAACGCTGAGCAGAGAGCCTCAGAGCCTACAAAGGATGCTATCAACCCTAGCCACTATAAAGGCAACGGTATTGAGTGCATTGAGTACATTAAAGAGCGGCTCAGTAGAGAAGCCTTTATAGGCTACCTTAACGGCAACGTAATCAAGTATACGCATCGTTGGCAAGACAAGAACGGTTTAGAAGACTTACGCAAAGCACGTTGGTACTTAGACAAGTTGATAGAGGAGGGGTGTAATGTCTAGAATGGACGAGTTACTACAGCTGTGTACCAAGTGGAGCAGCGAACGTGGCATCTTTAGGAACGGTATTGTAACAACACAGGCTCTGAAGCTAGTTAGTGAGGTAGGAGAACTTGCTGACAACGTAGCAAAGCATAGAGATATAGCAGACGATATTGGCGACTGCTTGGTGGTGTTGAACAACTTAGCAATGATGAACGAGCTAACACTAGAACAATGTTTAGAAGTCGCTTACGAAGACATTAAAGATCGTAAAGGCTATCTCAACGGCGCAGGTGTATTTATTAAAGACTCAGATAGAGGACAAGCAGCATGAGACCTGTATACGAGAACAGCACCACACTAGCGGCAGAAGACAGGTTGGCCTCTAAGTTATCAGATCAATGGTCTTGTAAAACAACAAAGCTAGGTCGTAAGTACAAGGTGGACTACGCCCTGTCTCGTGGCGGTGTAATCTACGCTTGGGCGGAGCTAAAGAAAAGGACTATACCTAGTAACAGATATTCTGAATATATGCTGTCGCTAGACAAGTATCTAACGGCTCAGACATTGGCGCAGCAGACGGACACAAAATGTCTGTTAGTTGTGGAGTTTTCTGATTGTGTTCTTTATGCTGACTTAGCTACTGTTAAGTTTAGACTAGGCATGGGAGGCAGGAAAGATAGGGGAGACCCTGAAGACTACGAACCGTGTTGTTGGATGCCATTAGACCAATTTAAAGAAATCAATTTCACAGATATTACAGCAGAGATGGAAGCATTATGAGCGATTTTAGAAACAGTTTTGGTGAGTCAATCTTCCGCAACAAGTACGCCTTGAACGAGACACAGACGTGGGCTGAGAAAGTAGATGACCTTATGCACGATGTCTGTACAGGAATACTAAGCACTGAAGACTCAGAGTATCTAGGCAATGCTATGAAGCAGTTTAAGTTCATGGCAGGTGGTCGTTACATCTACTATGCAGGTAGACAGGCTAGTTTCTACAACAACTGCTACCTGTTAAAAGGCGAAGAGGACACTAGAGAAGAATGGGGAAAGCTGACACAACGAGCAAGCGACTGTCTGATGAGCGGCGGCGGCATTGGCATAGACTACAGCGTCTTTCGTCCGAGCGGGTCACCACTGGGCAGGACAGGCGGGGAAGCGTCAGGCCCACTGCCACTAATGAACTCTATAAACGAAATAGGCAGAAACGTGATGCAGGGCGGCAGTAGACGTAGTGCTATTTATGCCTCACTGAACTGGCAACACGGTGACGCACAGAAGTTCTTGTCTGCTAAAGATTGGCACGCACTGCCTATCGCTGAAGGCGTTACAGTGTTTGATGCTAAGCAGAACAACTTTAACTTCCCTGCGCCGCTAGACATGACTAACATCAGTCTTAACTACGATGACAAGTTCTTAGATGCTGTCAACAACGGCTTCTTGCCTGAGACGTTTGTACAGAATTGCCGTCAAGCACTAATGACAGGAGAGCCGGGATTTTCCTTTAACTTCGGAGACAAAGAGAATGAAACACTCAGGAACGCTTGTACCGAAGTCACTAGTGAGGATGATTCAGATGTGTGTAATCTTGGAAGTATTAATATTGGCGCAATTGATGACATCGAGGAGTTTAGAGCAATCGTTCGAGTCGCCTCGATGTTCCTTGTCGCAGGCACGCTCACAGCAGACCTTCCAACTAAAAAAGTGTATGCTGTTAGACAGAAGAACAGAAGGCTCGGTCTTGGTTTAATGGGTATGCATGAGTTTCTGCTAAAGCGTGGCAGTGACTACGAAGTAACAGAAGAGCTGCACAGGTGGCTAGAGGTGTTTAGAGATGAATCGGAAAGAGCTGCTAATCTTCTTTGTGACACCCGTGGCATCAGTCGCCCTGTTGCGTATCGTGCAATCGCTCCTACAGGTACTATAGGGATACTCGCAGGCACTACAACAGGCATAGAGCCTCTGTACGCTGTTGCTTACAAGCGCCGCTACTTAGTTGGTGGTGACAAGTGGAAGTATGAGTACGTTGTAGACGCTACAGCGGAGGACTTGATTAGGACACACGGCTTAGACCCTGACAGCATACAGACGTCATCGTCTATGGTTAATGACTTTGAGCGTAGGCTGAAGTTCCAAGCTGACGTACAAGACTATGTTGATATGTCTATCTCGTCTACTATCAACCTACCGCCGTGGGGCAGTGAAGGCAACAACGAAGACCGTGTGATGGAGTTTGCTGCAATACTGGCTAAGTATGCACCACGTCTGCGAGGCTTTACCTGCTACCCTGACGGCTCTCGTGGTGGTCAGCCGCTAACGATGTGTAGTTACAAAGAGGCTATGAAGCACAAGGGTGTGGTGTTTGAGGAGAACAGCGAGACTGTGTGTGCCTCTGGTGTCTGTGGTATCTAGTGGGTCGTTACTGTAACGGCTGTATAACGCTAAAAGAGGTTGGTTCAGCTTGTGTGTGTAGGATAGTCTGGGATGTAGATCATCTACCGCACAGCCTGAAACAGCTCATGGAA
>TARA_R110002073_G_scaffold2870_11_pt1 | contig 11180 bp, 7 predicted proteins | sample TARA_R110002073 | Tara Oceans TARA_R110002073 (sample SAMEA4397174) | marine metagenome | biome: Polar Biome; feature: [DCM] deep chlorophyll maximum layer (ENVO:01000326); material: water (ENVO:00002006), including particulate matter (ENVO:01000060) such as... | depth 40 m
ACTGGCGGAAGCCTTCCGCGACAACGCCCGCTTTCCGCCCGCGGATGCCTACCGCATCACGATAGAGCCCGTGCAAGGGGTCACCTTCCAGACCATGGAAGGCGACCAGCACCGACTCTACCGGCGTCTCGCCACACCCGCATTCCAGTCGCGCGTGGTGGAAGCGATGGAACAGGAAGGACTGGCCCGCATAGCCCACGAGCTGATTGACCGGTTGGGCGCGCGGCGCAGCGCCGACTTCGCCCACGAATTCACACACCGCGTGGCGTTTGCCGTGATCAGCCGTATGCTTGGCATTCCCACCAATCGAGAAGATGTTTTTCGCGACTGGGCCGTGGGTTTCCTCGAGTTTCCGCGCGACCCCGCGCACTCGCGGCAATGCGCAGATGAGATCACGCAATACCTGCTGCCCATTCTGGCAGAACGGCGGCAGGAACCCCGCGACGACATTCTTTCCGGGCTCGTGGCGGCTGAAGTGGATGAGCGCAGGCTCACCGACGAGGAAGTTCTCGCGCACATCCGCCTGCTGTTCAGCGCCGGCGCCTCCACTACCACAGACGCGTTGGGCAACCTGATATACACGCTGCTGGCAGAACCCGAACGCTGGCAGGCATTGTTGGCAGAGCCCGCGCTTCGCGCCGGCGCCATTGAGGAACTGCTGCGCTGGGAGACACCGGTAGCCGTATTGCCGCGGCTGTCAGCGCCGCATGCCATTGAGTTCCACGGGACAGAAATCCCCCCCGCCACCTTTTGTCTTTTTGCCATTGCCGCAGCCAACCGCGACCCCAGCGTATTCGAGCAACCAGAGGTGTTCGACCTGCACCGCGACAGCAGCAAGAAGCTGCTCAGCTTTGGCCCCGGGCCGAGACTTTGTCCGGGCATGCACCTGGCGCGACGCCAGCTCGCCGTCGCCCTGGATGTGATACTGGAGCGCTTGCCCGGCTTGCAGTTACGGGAGCGGGAGGCCGCCAGCCCGCGCGGGGCGATTCTGCGTGGGCCGGCTCGTTTGCCCGTAGGGTGGTAAACGCGGGCACACGAGGGCCCGCAGCGCGCTGGCGAATGAGCCACGTCAGGCAGGCAGGTGTGGGTCGTCCTCATCCAGCCGGTGATACTCTCCCGGCTCGTCCAGCTCGGCGATCATCGCCTCCAGCGCCGCGGCGTGCCGCTCTTCCTCAGCGGCGAAGCCCGCCGCCACGCGCCGGGTTTCCGCGTCCAGACTGGCGTTTGCTGCCTCCCGGTAATAGGCCGCTGCATCGCGCTCTTTGCCGAGAGCAAGGTGCATGGCCTCGCCGAGGCTCATGCGATAGTGCAGCGCTTCATAGCTGGCGCTCTCGGGTGCCTCAGGACCGGGCCAGGTGTAGTCCCAGGGCTGCAGCTGCGGCAGTGCCTGGTCGGCAGCGAGTTCTGCCACCTCTTCCAGATGTTGCTCGGCTTCGCGCGCCATACGCTGGAAGAACGCGGCGGCATCGCCATTGTGGTGTGCGGCCAGCGATTCCGACAATTCCAGGTAGCGCTCCCGGGCCTCGCTCTCAAGGGCCAGCGAGTGCGCGAGAAACAATGCCAGCTCGTTATGCAACATCATTACGCTCCAAAGGCCGCAGCCAGGTCCGTCAGCGCCTCGCTCTCATCTTTCGAAAGGTGCGACAGGGGTGGCCAGGTCGCACGCGCTTCGCGGTAGAGCACGCCAGTCGCAAACCCATCGTCCGCCAGAAACAAACGCGCCGCCTGCTCCGCGCTATCCACCGGAGGTTCGCTGCGCTCGTGCACGATGGCCTTCCAGTCGGTCTGCTCCGGACAGAAAGTGATGCACTGCGAAAGCACATGAATAAAACTGAAGCCTTCGAACGCAATCGCCTCTGCGATCAGCTTCGCCATCTGGTTGGGGTTGCCGGAATAGCCGCGGGCGATCCACGGCGCCCCCGCCGCCAGGGCAATTGCCGCCGGCTTGAAGGGCCGCACACCCGGCCCATGGGGGGTGAGCTTGCTGTGACTCCAGTCGCAAGGGGTGGTCGGCGAAGCCTGCCCCTTGGTCATGCCATAGACCTCATTATCCATGGCTATGTACACCAGGTTGACGTTGCGCCGGCAGGCGTGCAGGAAGTGATTGCCACCGATTGAAAAGCCATCCCCATCACCGCCCAGGGCGATAACGGTGAGTTCCGGCCTCGCCACCTTCAAGCCCTGTGCAACCGCAAGACCGCGCCCGTGCACCCCGTGGAAGCCATAGGTATCCACATAGGCCGGCAGGCGCGAGGAGCAGCCGATTCCCGAAACCAGGACACTGTTGTCCTTGTCGATAGCGAGGGCTGCCATGGCCTTGGTGATGGCGTTAAGTACAGAAAAATGGCCGCAACCGGGGCACCAGATCGGCTTCACCGCCGATTTGAAACTCTTCGGGGTTACCGCGATAGGCTCATTCATGTGACCTGCCTTGCACCGACCACTTCGGCGATCGTTTCGGGGTTGAGTGGCACAGGGCCTGGAATCGCCAGGCTTTCCAGCGGCAGATTCAGGCGACCTTTCAGGTAATGATAGAGCTGCGCACCGTGATTCTGTTCCACCACCACCACGCGTGAACAACCCGCAAGAGCGCGCTCGAGCCCCGCCAAGGGCAGCGGTGCAAGCAGTCGCAAAGCGACAGTACGCACCGACGTACCCCGCTCTGCAAGCCGCGCGGCGGCTTCGTCTGCGGCGGCGCTGGCGGAGCCGAAGCTCACCAGGGCCGTATCGCCCGTGCCACCGCAGCGGCCCCAATCCTCGCCGAAATCGAATGTTTCCAGCTTGCGGCGGCGTTTGTCGAGCTGCTCGTGATGGTCCGATGCGCGTGCCGACGGCGTGCCACGTTCGTTGTGCTCCAGGCCATCTGCGGTGTAGCGGGCATCAGCATCCCCCGGGTGGGCAAGCGTGGAAACACCGCTTGCTGTAAGCCGGTACCTCAGGTATTCGTTGCTCGGAGGTGCTGTTGTCTCGCCAGGCGAGAATGCTAACGGCAGCCTCGGCGGCGCAACCACGGCTGTGGACTGCCCGAGAAACTGGTCCGACAGGACGATGGCGGGAACCTGCAGGGCCTGCGCGAGCTGCACCGCCCAGCCGGTGGCGAATGCACAGTCAGGTATGTCGAGCGCGGCCAATACCAGATGGGGGGCATCGCCGTGCAGGCCGTACAATGCGATATCGAGATCAGACTGCTCCGACTTGGTGGGAATACCCGTAGACGGGCCGCCCCGCATGACGTTGAGAAGCGTTAACGGTGTTTCACTGGCGACTGCCAGGCCAATGCTTTCACTCATAAGGGCCAGGCCGGGGCCAGAGGTGGCGGTAAACGCCGGCACACCGCCAAACGCCGCTCCAATGGTCATATTGATCGCTGCCAGCTCATCCTCCGCCTGCACCAAATGACCGCCCACAGCCTCCAGGCCACCGGCCAACCACTCCAGAGCGTCGGAAGCCGGCGTAATCGGGTAGGCGGCGGCAAAACGGACCCCGGCTGACAGCGCGCCGAAACCCGCCGCCTGGTTGCCCGTAATGCACCAGGCGCCACTGGCGTCGCGGGAAGGCAAGGGCAAATCAATGTTCGCGGGCTCGGCATAACCCGCCTCAATGCAGGCCCTGGCGCCCTCACGATACGCTTCGGGCTTTTTTGCCAGCCTGGTGAGCGCCTGCTCCAGCAGAGCGCTCTGGGGCAGCTGCAACGCACGTCCCAACAAGCCAGCAGCCACCATATTCACGCGGCCTTCGGGGTGACTGCGGCTGGCGAGCTGCGCGAATGCGAGCTGAATCACAGGCAAGCCTCTCAGGGAGGCAGGAATACGTTCACTGTCCTCACAGACCACCACCGTGTTCGGACCTGCAACGATCTCATCCTGAAAACGCTCGAAGTTCGCCCAGTCCAGGGCCACGATGATGTCGTAATGAGCCGCCGCGGTGTACACCTCATGACGGGTAAACTTGAGTAGCGCAGCAGCCTCCCCACCGCGAATCTGGGGGCCGAAAGCCTTGCGCAAAAGTCCCCGGCCACCACAGTGCGCCCAGGCCTTGAGCAACAACTCGCCACAGGAAATGACCCCGGCACCGCCCGCGCCGGTAATGGCTATCGACAATTGCGTGTCACCCATCTTTTACGAGCCGGTACTGAGCGCGATCTTCAGCACACCATCGCGCTGATGGGAAAACAGGTCGTAAGCCGCCACGATATCGTCAAGCGCGTAGCGATGGGTCACCATGGGCTTCAGGTCCAGCCTGCTGGACTGAATGACACTCATCAGGCGCCGCATTCTCTCCTTGCCGCCAGGGCACAGGCTGGTCACGATCCGGTGATCGCCCAGGCCCGCTGCGAAAGCTCCCAGCGGGATGCTGAGGTCGGATGAATACACGCCGAGGCTGGACAAGGTCCCGCCAGGTTTCAGCACCCGAAGCGCTGACTCGAAAGTCTGCTGTGTGCCCAGTGCTTCAATGGCGGCATCGACACCGCGCCCCCCGGTAATCTTGAAGATCTCATCAATCACGTCCACCTTGCGGAAATCCAGCGTGATATCAGCGCCCATCTGCCGGGACATCGCCAGGCGCTCGTCAATGCCATCAACCGCGATAATCAGCCCGGCACCCTTCAGCCGGGCGCCGGCGGTCGCACACAGGCCGATGGGGCCCTGCGCAAACACCACCACGATGTCGCCGATGTTGATACCGGCAGACTCGGCGCCGGCAAAGCCGGTGGACATGATGTCCGGGCACATCAGCACTTCTTCGTCGCTGAGTCCGTCCGGTACCGGCGCCAGATTGGCCTGGGCATCGGGCACCAGAATATACTCCGCCTGGGCACCGTCGATGGTATTGCCGAAGCGCCAACCACCCATGGATTTGTAACCGTGGGCGTGGTGGCCGCCATCCTGCGATGGGCAACCATCCTGGCAGGCGTAGGAGGTGTAACTCGGGCAAATTGCACCGGCGATGACCCGCTGGCCTTCGCGGTAGCCCTGCACATTCTTCCCGAGCTTCTCGATAACGCCCACCGGTTCGTGCCCGACCGTCAGCCCGCTCTCTACCGGGTACTCCCCTTTGAGGATGTGCACGTCAGTGCCACAAATGGTGGTCGTCGTAACCCGCATCAAGGCATCGTTGTCACCGATATCCGGTATGGGCTTGTCCTGAATCTCGATCCTGCCCGGCTCCACGAACACTGCCGCTTTCATCTTTGCCATCGCTGCCTACTCCCGATTGCCAGTACATTCAAGCTAGCAAGCACACACCAAAGCAGCAAACAGGTAAGTCCTTTCCATTGATGCAGATCAGGCAAGATCGATAAGCCACAGCGAGACGTTGCCCCACGCTGAAGTCGCCAAAGTGATGTGCCACCTGTGGTGTAAACTGTCCGGATGCCTTTCGTAAATCAGGACTTTGTGGACGTGAGCACCTTCACCTCAAGCAGGCTGCCCGGGCTCATTTTTGCGCTCGTTCTCTGGTGCTCAATGCCAGGTGCTGCTTCACCGTCCGACAAAATGGTTTTCAACGTTCTCAGTCGTGACGAGGGGCTATCCCAGGTCACTGTGAATGACATTTTCCAAGACTCCCGGGGGTTTATCTGGTTTGCCACCGAAAACGGTCTCAATCGTTATGACGGTCGCACCTTGTTGCCGTTCCACGCCGACCCCGCAGATCAAAGCGCAATCGCCCACGATTTCGTCTGGTCGATCGCCGAGGATGCTCACGGCGATCTGTGGATGGCAACAGAAGGAGGAGGGCTGGTTCAGTGGCAACGCGCTACGGAGACCTTCAAGAACATTGTGGTGCCTGGAGAGGACCTGGACCCGAGGAAACGATTCGCTCGCCAGGTAATGATCGACCGTGTTGGCTCGCTGTGGGTTGGCACGCGTGGGGCAGGGCTGCTTCGGTTTGATGGGCAGGGACACTTCTCGAATCGCTACCCATTGGGCAGCGAGGCGCAATCTCCCGCAGAAGATGACGTCATTTATGCACTGCTGGAGATATCGGCGGGTACTTTCCTGGTGGGGGCCAGTAGTGGGCTTTACCGATTCACAGTCGAAACCGGAACCTTTGAGAGGTTCCCGGAGCGCTACCGCGAGGTGTCTACCCTGCATATTGACCGAACGGGCCTTCTCTGGATCGGTATGCTGGAACAGGGGCTGGTGCGACACAACCTCAAGACCGGGGAAGCCCTCGCGTTCAACGCGAACTCCCCAGGGTCCGCCCGGCTGGGCAACAATGAAATCCGCGATGTGCTGGAAGATACCGAGGGCCGAATCTGGGTTGCGACACACGACGGATTGCACCTGTTCCTGGGAGAGGATCAGGGCTTCCGGATTTATCGCCACAATGACCGGGATCAATTCAGCCTGTCCGACGACCACGTCATGTCTTTGCACCAAAGCGAGGACGGGGTGTTGTGGGTGGGGACCCGTCTGGGCGGTGTCAATCGGTGGAATCCCGATAGCTGGACCCTGGGCGCTATCACTCCCCCCGTACTGGAAAACACAGCCGTACTGTCATTCGAGGATGCCGGAGAAGGCAGAACCTGGGTTGGTGCATTTACAACGGCGCTGTTGCAACTGGATGCCCGTGGCAACGTCGTTGCAGAATTCGATCGCGAAAGTGGGTACGTCGAACGCGGTGACGCACCGGTATCGGCACTTTTGAGGGACAGTGAAAATCGCTTATGGATTGGCACAATGGGAGAAGGCCTGCAGATGTATATTCCAGGCCAGAACCAGTTGCACGTTATGCGCCATTACCCCACAGACGACGAGAGCCTGAGTGCAGACGGCATTATGAGTTTGTACGAGGATAGCCGGCATCGCATTTGGGCCGGCACCTTTGGCGGCGGCCTGTCTTTGATCGACCCCGGGACATTAACCGCGACACGCTATGTTCCGGGCACGCGGATTAGCGCAATCCGTGAAGATAGCGCCGGTGCGCTGTGGTTGGGGACGGATGGTGAAGGCCTGATCCGCCTGGAACCCGACTCGGGTTCCGTGCACAGTTTTCGGCACTCGCCGGAAACCGCGGGAGGCCTTGGTTCTGACCTGATCTTTTCTCTGCATATTTCGCAGGACAGATCGCTGTGGATAGGCACCTCCGGCGCGGGGCTGGCTCGGCTACGCGACACAGAAGAATGGAATCAGGACCCGTTCTTTGATCACCTGGGCACAGCAGACGGTTTAACCAATAATGTGATCTACGGCATTTTGGAGGACTCGGCGAGACAACTCTGGCTGAGTTCCAATCGGGGACTGATGCGCTTCAACCCGGAATCGAACAGCATTCGCTATTTCCCTCGCGCCCTTGGCCTGCAAAACGAAGAGTTCAATTTCGGCGCTTTCCACGAAAGTCGTGACGGGCAGTTCCTGTTTGGCGGAACGGGCGGCTACAACGCGTTTGACCCTATGGCTTTCGGTGATCTGGATCAGGGGCCAAGGATTGCGCTCACAGAAATTGAGGTGGCCAATAAACCGCTTCCAGCGGTCGCGATGCTGGCGGACACCGGGGGACTCGTGCTTGACTACAACGAGAATGCAATCACGTTCGAGTATGCGGCGCTCGACTTTCTGGCGCCGGAAAACAATCTATATTCGGTAAAACTCCAGGGATTCGATCAAGATTGGACACAGCCCAGCAAGCGCACGCGCAGTACCTATACCAATCTTGACGCAGGCCGTTACGTATTCCAGATACGTGCCGCCAACGGTTACGGCGCATGGAGCAACAGCCCACTTGAGATTGGCGTAACGATTAACGCAGCACCCTGGGCAACGCCGCAGGCCTATTTCGCCTACTGCATACTCATCAGCACGGTGTTATACGGCTTTTTCCGCTGGCGTTTGCGGGTTATCGAACGCGAGGCCCGCATCCGACAGCTGGCATTTTATGATCGCCGAACCGGCTTGCCCAATCTGGACCTGTTTACGCAGCGAACCGCAGCAGCACTGAGCGAAGCCAGCGAGGATCAACGCTCACTGGTTGTCATTACACTCAGACTCAAGACTATCGCCAGGTTACGAAATATCCTCGGCCTGGGTTCGGTGGATGAACTGCTGAGTACTGTGGTGCCACGTCTGACACAGCAAATGTTTGGCGCCGGGCAAGCGACCACAACCTGTGATCTGGCGCGGATAAGCGAGACCGAGCTAGCAGCTTATGTTCTGTTGGACGACCCGAAAAGCGAAGCCGCGATCTGGGCAAACAGGTTATGCAAAGCGATCTCCACCCCTGTTTATCATGATGGTCGCCAACTGCATGTTTCGGTGTTTGCAGGTATCGCCACCTTTCCACAGGACGGGAACACTGCCATCAAACTGATAGAGTCCGCCAGCACGGCTGCTCAGGATAACGATGTCGGGCAAGCGGAGAACTTTGCATTTTACGATCGCAGCATGACCAGGCGAGCTATCGATCTACTCAGTTTGGAGAGCGACCTGCGCCAGGCCATTCGAGAGAACTCGCTGGAAGTGTATTTGCAGGGCAAATTTGATTGCGGCGGGGTGCTCGTTGGTACCGAGGCGCTCTGTCGATGGATGCACCCTGAGCGGGGCGCCATTTCGCCCGGCATTTTTGTGCCCCTTGCGGAAGAGTCCGACCTCATCCTGGAGCTGGATGAATGGGTGATCGAGCAGGTCTGGCGTCGCTTGCATCACTGGCAGGCGAAGTACCCAAATGTGTTCAGCATCGCCGTCAACGTGTCGGCGGATACCTTCGTAACGGGCCGCATTTTCGCCGTTCTGGAAAGACTCAGGGACCGCTATCCCCTCGAACCTTCGCTGCTGGAAATCGAAATCACCGAATCGGTTCTAGCCAGCGATCTGGAGAAGGTGACCCTGGCACTGCGGCGCATCAAGGATTTGGGCCACATGCTATCCCTGGATGACTTCGGCACCGGTTACTCGTCATTGACGTATTTGCAGCGCTTTCCCATCGACAAACTTAAAATCGATCAGGCATTCATACGGGATATCGAGACAAAGCGTGATCAACAGGCCCTGTGTAGCGCGATTATCGCGTTGGCACAAAGCCTGAACTTGCAAACTATCGCCGAGGGCGTCGAGAGTCAGACGCAGCAGGATTTGCTGGTATCACTCGGCTGTGACCGGCTGCAAGGCTTTCACCTTCACCGGCCGGAGTCGATCGCTGACTTTGAGCGGCGCTTTTTCAAATCAGACGGATAAATCACGCCTGCTGGTTGCTGCACCTGCCAATTTGCTCATGCATCTCTTCGTATAATGGTCTGACGTTATCAGTCTTTGGAAATCCACAGGCACTGCAGGATCTATTGTCAGTGATGTCGGTATGCAGCGGGAGAAACTAGGGTAAAGCAGAGGAGAAAATCAATACAAATCAGTATGCTACGAAGAAATTTGGGCGAAACCCAATGTGTAGTACCTGAGACATAGCTTACAGCATATACCGGAGCGCCGGCCGCCGGAGACATGGTTTACACCTTTAGGTATTTGGGAGACGCCCAAATGCCATGGAAAGAGTGTAAACCAATGGATGAACGCCTTAAGTTTGTAGCCAGGCTCCTGGATGGCGAGAAGATGTCGGCTCTGTGCCGCGAGTTCGGTATCTCCAGACCCACAGGTTACAAAATCTTCAGTCGATACAAGGATTGTGGCCTTGATGGATTGCAGGATCGTAGCCGTAGGCCTTACCGCCACGCCAATCAACTGCCTTTCCAGATCGAGCGCACAATCTTGCAGCTCAAGCGCGAATATCCCAGCTGGGGTGCCCCCAAGATCCGCGATAAACTGATCCGGGAATATCCCATGATCCAGCCGCCAGCCAAGAGCACCGTTCATGCCGTACTGGATCGCCACGGCCTGGTCAAACGGCGTAAGCGGCGTCGCTACAAGGCTCAAGGAACGCCGCTCACCAATTCGTGCAAGCCTAATGGACTGTGGTGTGTCGATTACAAGGGCGAGTTCATGCTGGGCAGCCATCAATATTGTTACCCGCTTACCATCACAGATTACCAGTCTCGCTACCTGCTGGCGTGTGAGGGCTTGGAATCCACGAAGTCTACCTTCGCGTTTACCGTATTTGAGCGAGTTTTCAAGGAGTTCGGGCTACCAGATGCCATACGCTCAGACAATGGTTTGCCTTTCGCTTCTCCCAATGCGCTGTTTGGCCTGAGTCGACTATCGATCTGGTGGCTGCGGCTGGGGATCAATATAGAGCGGATCAAACCGGGTAATCCCCAGCAGAACGGAAGGCACGAACGCATGCATCTGACACTGAAAAAGGAAGCCACCAAGCCGGCCTCGTTCAACTTCCTGCAGCAACAGGACCGGTTCGACAAGTTCATACAGGTTTACAACAACGAGCGCCCACACCAGTCGTTAAACGGGCAATACCCGGGTGACCTGTATACACCTTCCGCTAGGGCTTACAGACCCCCTGATGAACCTGAATATCCTTACCACGATCGCTCGGTCCACGTGACCCAATGCGGAAGAATCTGCATCGGCAAACGCAAAATCAACCTCAGTACAGTATTTGCCGGGCAAACAGTGGGAATACGGGAAGTGGAAGACAAGATCTGGCTTGTCAGCTTCTTGAAGTATGATCTAGGCTTCTTTGACGAGGATGTGGGGCGGGTAGAACCCGCTACCAATCCATTTGTACCGGAACTGTAAACTATGTGCCCGGTATAATCTGTAAAGGATGTCTCCGGTACAGACCTTCTGCAAATGGTCGGTGTGAGAGGATTCGAACCTCCGACCCCTTCCTCCCGAAGGAAGTGCGCTACCAGGCTGCGCTACACACCGAGTTTTTGAGGAGCGCAAATATACCAGAGCCCCGTGCGGGAACCAAGGGCCTCTCACTTGCGCCGGGCCTGCTCGCTTAACTTCAGTAGATCCCCGCCCACTTGGCAATAAGCTGGCTCATCAGGCTGAAGCCGACTACCACCACCATCAGCAAAAACAGTAGCCTGATGGGCTTGAACGGCTTGCGTTCCACCGAATTGACGCCGCGGGTGACGAATTCGTCCACCTTCGCCTGATCTTCGGGATACAGGCGAGGCGCGTTATCTGTTTGGGCATTTTGATCGGACATCACATCCTCCCGGAAGCAGGTTCCATATTCTCCCCGCATGCCGCGGAAATGTCACCTGTCTGCCATGGTCTCGACCAGATCAGGGCGAGCGGTGGCCCGCGGTAGAACGCGCGGGCCAA
>TARA_R110002073_G_scaffold174340_1_pt1 | contig 11179 bp, 9 predicted proteins | sample TARA_R110002073 | Tara Oceans TARA_R110002073 (sample SAMEA4397174) | marine metagenome | biome: Polar Biome; feature: [DCM] deep chlorophyll maximum layer (ENVO:01000326); material: water (ENVO:00002006), including particulate matter (ENVO:01000060) such as... | depth 40 m
TTCTTTTTCTATATCGACTAAAGCATCTACATTCCATGGATTTAACACTAAAGGCTTTTCACAAATAGCATCAGCTCCACTTCGTAATGCCATTCTAATATGAGAATCATGTAAATAATTCGGCGTACAAATACTTACATAATCTAAAAGCGTACCTTTTCTTTTTAATTTTTCAATATGGCGATCAAATCTTTCAAATTCAACAAAGAAATCTGCATTTGGAAAGTAGCTGTCCAATACACCAACACTATCAAACTTATCTAAAGCAGCTACTAAATTATTATTAGTGTCTTTTATCGCTTTTAAATGTCTTGGAGCAATATAGCCTGCAGCTCCTATCAATGCAAAATTTTTCATCTACAAACTTTTGTCTATTATACTTTTAGATAATTTATTTTTTACATCATAAATTATAGCATTCTTTTTTCGAAGCTTTGAATAATCAAGCTCCATAAAATCTTGATGTGCAACTGTTAAAATTATCGCATCAAATTTTTGATTTGGTAATTTATTTACTGCTTTTAAATTATATTCTCGCTTTACTTCTTCTTTGCTTACCCAAGGGTCATAAATTGTAACACTAACTCCATATTCCACTAATTGATTGACAACATCTACAGCTTTCGTGTTTCTAATATCCGGACAATTTTCCTTAAAAGAAATTCCTAAAATTAATATGTTTGAATTTTTAATTGCAATATCTTTCTTAAGCATTAGTTTAATTACTTCAGAGGCAACGTAACTTCCCATACTATCATTTACTCTTCTCCCAGATAATATTATCTCTGGATGATATCCATATTCTTGTGCTTTTTGTGCTAAATAATATGGATCAACACCAATACAATGTCCACCAACCAACCCTGGTTTAAACGGTAAAAAATTCCATTTTGTTCCAGCGGCCTCTAATACATCATTTGTATTAATATCCATTAAGTTAAATATTTTTGCCAGCTCATTTACAAAAGCGATATTAATATCTCTCTGAGAATTCTCAATTACTTTTGCTGCTTCTGCAACTTTAATAGTCGGAGCTAAATGTGTTCCCGCAGTGATAACAGATTTATATAATTCATCTACTTTTTTTCCAATTTCTGGAGTTGATCCTGAAGTGACTTTTAATATTTTTTCTATGGTATGTTCTTTATCTCCTGGATTGATTCTTTCTGGAGAATATCCAGCATAAAAATCTTTATTAAAAACTAAACTAGAAGCTTTTTCTAACACAGGAATACAATCTTCTTCTGTTGCTCCTGGATATACTGTTGATTCATAAATAACAATATCTCCTTTTTTTAAAACCTTTCCAACTGTTTCACTTGCTTTAATTAAAGGTGTTAAAACTGGACGATTATTTTTATCGACAGGTGTTGGAACCGTAATAATATAATAATTGCAATCGCTAATATCATCTAGTGAAGTTGAACAATAAAGTCCAATTTGAGTTGACGTTTTTGACACTAAAACTGATTGCAAAACACCTTCTTCAACTTCCAAAGTAGAATCTGTCCCAGACATTAACTCAGATACTCTTACTTTATTAATATCAAATCCTACGACAGAGTATTTTGTAGCAAATAATCTTGCCAGTGGCAAACCAACATAACCTAAACCGATTATCCCTATTTTTAGTTTATCCATTTTTATAAATTTTTCCAATACCATTCTACAGATTCTTTTAAACCTTTCTCTAATGAATATTTAGGATTATATTTTAACTTTTCTCTTCCTTTCTCTATACTAGCAAGTGAATGTGGAATATCTCCAGCTCTAATCTCCCCATAAATTACATTAATTTGAGATGTTTTAGAATCAAAATCAGATAAATATTCTTTTAAATATTTAACCAAATCGTTTAATGTATTTTGTTCTCCGTAAGCAATATTATACACTGTATTAATTGCTTTTTTATCTTTGGTTATCAAACTCAATAAATTTGCTTGAATAACATTATCAATATAAGTAAAATCTCTAGAATAGCTTCCATCACCATTAATAACAGGAGATTCTCCCTTCATTAACTGACTTACAAATTTCGGAATCACAGCTGCATACGCGCCGTTTGGATTTTGTTTTCTTCCAAATACGTTAAAATATCGTAACCCAATAGTCTCTAATCCGTATGTTTTTGAGAAAACGTCTGCGTATAATTCGTTAACATATTTTGTAACTGCATAAGGAGAGAGTGGTTTTCCAATCACATCTTCAACTTTTGGCATCGATTTAGAGTCTCCATAAGTTGAAGAACTTGCAGCATACACAAAGCGTTTGACTTTTGCATCTCTTGATGCTACTAATATATTTAGAAATCCGCTAATATTAACTTCATTGGTAGTTATTGGATTCTTTATTGATCTTGGAACAGACCCCAAAGCGGCTTGATGTAAAACATAATCAACTCCCTTAACTGCATCTTGACAATCATCTAAGTTTCTAATATCACCTTCTATTAATTTGAATTTTGGATTTGAAAGAAATCCTTCAATATTCTCTTTTTTACCTGTAGAGAAATTATCTAAACAAGTTACAAATACATTCAAATCTAATAGTGCTTCACATAAGTTTGAACCAATAAAACCAGCACCACCAGTAACTAATATTCTTTTATTATTTAAAGCATTGAATTCCATTATAAAAAACAGGTGATTTTAGGTTAATCAAAAATACAAAAACGAAACCAATCAACACTAAATTTGAACCATAAAAAAACCTCATAATTTCTTCTGGAACAAAGTAAGCAACTAGGGATTCACAGAGTGCATAACCAGTTGAAACCACTACTGCAAATACAATCCTTGTGAGCTTTGCTTATATAGTTTTTTTATTTCAAAAAATCACGAAGCAAGCTTCAAATTTTTTAAAACAAAAAACCCTGATGAAATTCATCAGGATTGTGATTGTTGTGGGCAATGAGGGATTCGAACCCCCGACCCTCTCGGTGTAAACGAGATGCTCTGAACCAACTGAGCTAATTGCCCTTAGCGGATGCAAATATACGAGAGTTTTTACTTCTCGCAATTATTTTTTTAAAATTTTTACAAAACTTCAGCAACTACAAATGTACTTCCTCCTATATAAATTACATCTTCATTTTTTGAGTTTTCTTTTGCTGATTTATAAGCCTCATTAACAGAACTATACTTTTCTCCAAGCAGTTGAAACGCTTTCGCTTTTTTTACTAAATCATCTACATTTAATGCTCTAGGAATGTTTGGCGCACAAAAATAATAACGTGCTTTTTTAGGAAATACAGGTAGCACTTGCGCTAAATCTTTATCAGAAACTACACCTAAAACAATATGTAAATTATCATAGACTTCATTTTTTAGTTGATTCATCACCAATATTAAACCTTCTTTATTATGAGCTGTATCACAAATAATTTTTGGAGACTCTTGTAAAATTTGCCATCTTCCTTTTAAACCTGTACTTTTTGCAACTTTTAAAAGCCCTTTTTCAATTTGATTATTATCTACTTTAAAATTTTCTAATTTACGTATTACTGAAACTGCTGTTTTAACATTTTTCTTTTGATAATCGCCCAACAAATCTGTTTTATAATTTTGAATTAAATCGGAAGCAAAATAGATTTCTGTATTTAACCCTTTTGCTTTATCAATAAAAATAGCCTCAACTTCTTTTTGCTTTTCTCCTATAACAATCGGAACATTTCTCTTTATAATTCCTGCTTTTTCAAATGCAATTTCCGGTAATGTTTCTCCTAAAAACTGTGTATGATCTAATCCAATATTAGTAATTACTGAAACTTCGGGGGTTATAATGTTTGTTGAATCTAATCTTCCACCTAAACCAACTTCAATAATTGCAATATCAACTTTTTCGGATGCAAAATAATCAAATGCCATTCCGACTGTCATTTCAAAAAAAGATAGTTTTTGCTTTTCTAAGAATAATTTATTTTGATGTATAAAATCTGTAACAAATTGTTGTTCAATTTCTTTTCCGTTAATTCGAATTCTTTCTGTAAAATTCTTCAAATGTGGCGATGTATATAAACCAACTTTATAGCCTGCTTCCTGTAAAACAGAAGCAATCATGTGGCTTGTAGAACCTTTTCCGTTTGTGCCGCCAACATGAATTGTTTTGAATTTCTTTTCTGGAAATTCTAATTCTTTTGAAAACGCTAAAATATTGGTTAAATCTTTTTTGAATGCTGTTTTGCCTTCTCTTTGATACATTGGCAATTGAGAAAACATCCAGTTTAATGTTTCTTGATACGTCATTTATTCTGATAAAGAAAAACGGTAAACTATTGTTCCTCTTTGTTTATTTGGAGCTTTTGGATCTGCACTCCATGTTGTTTTTAAAGCCGCAGCTTTCGCTGGGTCTAATAAGCATTTCGCTGTATTTGTTGAACCTTTGACTCCTGCTGTAGCTTTTATTACTTTACCAGAATTATTTACCTCAATACTAACAACCACAATTCCTTCTTCATTACATTCTGGTTTTTCAATGGGTTTAGATAATGCATTTCTACCTGCTAAATTGTAATTTTTATCTCCGCCACTTCCATTATTTCCGTAATATTTTGTTGACTTTGGATCACCATCTTTGTTTCCTTTTAACCCTGGGTTGTCATCATCTCCTTCCCCTTTATTTTCTCCGTCTTTAGAATTCCCTTTTAATAAATTATTTAAAGCATCTTGTGTTTCTTTAGATGGTTTTGGTTTTGGAATCACTTTAGCTTTCTCAACTTTCTTTTTAACAACTTTTGGTTTTTCTACCTTCTTCTTTTTTGGTTTTTCTAAAACAGGAGCATCTTTAGTATCTTGCGTAATAACTTCGTCCTTTATCGTTTCTTTTGGAATCACTTCCTCTTTTTTATCTATTTGCTTTTCAACATTTTTTACTACAGGATTTGCTTTAGTTTTCACAACTGGATCTCCATTTCCAATATTTGAATCGCCAAAATTAATTGCCAATCCATATTCTTCTGGTGGATCTAAATATTGCATTCCGAAGTTAAAAATTCCAACTAAAATTAGAGCAAGAATTACAGCAGTAATTACAACAGACTTTCTTTTATGTTTTGTATTTAGCACAGTACTATTTTTAGTGAGATTTCTGCTTTCGCAAAAATGATAGATTTATTTACCTTTAACAGCTAAAATCATTTTTAATTTATTTCTATTTGCAATGTCTATAATTTTCATTACATTTTTATAAGGAACATCTTTATGCCCTCTAATCACAACTGTTTTAGCTTTATCAGCTCCAACAAGTTTTAAAATTTCGTTTTCTAAATTGGCTTCACTAACTTCTGTTTTATCAATATAAAACAAAGATTTATTTGTAATTGAAACAGCAATAGATTTTTTATTCTCTGTTTTACCGCCAGCTTTTGGCAACAAAATATCTATAGCACTTACAGTTACCAGTGTTGATGTAAGCATAAAAAAGATCAACAATAAAAAAACAATATCTGTCATTGATGACATATTAAAGTTTGGGTTGACTTTATTTCTTCCTCTAATATTCATTATACAGGCTCATTTAATAAATCTAAAAACTCAACCGAAGTTGCTTCCATTTTATAAATCACTTTATCAGTTCTAACTACTAAATGATTATATGTTATGTATGCAATAATTCCAACTATTAATCCTGCAACAGTTGTTGTCATTGCAGTATATAATCCGTCAGATAATAATTTAATATCTATTTGACCACCAGAATTTGCAATCTCATGAATTGCAACAATCATTCCAATAACAGTTCCTAAAAAACCAATCATTGGTGCTGCTCCAGCAATAGTAGCCAAAACACTCACGTTTTTTTCTAGTTGATAAATCTCTAACTTCCCTGAATTTTCTATGGCTTTATTAATATCATCCAACGGTTTTCCAATTCTAGAAATCCCTTTTCCTACCAATCTTGCGGTTGGCGAATCTGTATTTTTACATAAATCCGTTGCTGCATTTAATTTTCCTTCAGACACATAATCTTTAATCTGATTCATAAAATTTTCATCAACTTTAGCTGCTGCTTTAATTGCAAAAAAACGTTCAAAATAAATATAAAGCGCAACAGCTAATAAAATAAATAACAATCCAATTATTAATCTTCCTCCTGTTCCACTCTCCATTATCAATTTATAAATTGACAATGTTTTTTCATCTGAAATTACCTCTGTAACTGTATCAATATTTTCTTGAATTAACGATAACATATTTTATATTAAATTAATGATTTATGTAAACTTAACGAATTTACTTTTTAAAAATTGCTTAAAAAAACCCGAGAAAAACTCGGGCATATATTTTAAAATAATGTTCTCATAAACATAAAGGCAAACGAACCGACTAAAAAACCAATTAAAGCCAACCAAGAAATCTTTTTTAAATACCAAAAGAAATCAATTTTTTCCATTCCCATTGCAACAACTCCTGCTGCTGAACCAATAATCAACATACTACCTCCTGTTCCTGCTGAAAATGCAATAAAGTGCCATAATTCGTCATCAATTGGCTGAGAAAACATTCCTAAACTTGCTGCTACTAATGGCACATTATCAATTACTGCAGATCCAACTCCTAATAACAATACAACTAAATCAGAAACTCCTTCTCCGTGTAACTCAGTTCCCATCATCGGGATCGTTTCTTTAAGTGTTGATGCAAAGTTAAATAAAACACCTAATGATTCTAAAGCTGCTACAGCCATTAAAATTCCTAAGAAAAATAATATACTTGGCATTTCAATTTTAGATAATGAATGATGAACAGGACTATGATGAGCTTCTGAAGCATGTTCATCAGCCTGATCACCTTCTATGCTTGAAATAGAAAATTTAGAATTACTATAAATTTCAGCAAAAGTTGCAACAACTGCCAAAGACAACATCATACCTACATAAGGAGGCAAATGTGTAATTGTTTTAAAAATTGGCACAAAAACAATTGCTCCAAGTCCTAAATATAACATTCTCCCACTATGAGGGCTTTTTGGTTTTTCATCTTCTTCTTTAAAATCTATTTTACCTTTAAAAGCTGGTAAAAAAGAAGCTATAAAAGAAGGAACGACCATACACAATAGAGAAGGCAATAATAGATATTCTATTAATTTTAAGGTCGTTACTTTTTTACCAATCCAAAGCATTGTTGTGGTTACATCGCCAATTGGAGACCAAGCTCCACCAGCATTTGCAGCAATAATAATTAAACCTGCAAACCAAATTCTCTCCTCTCTATTTTTTACAATTTTTTGTAATATTGAAATTAAAACGATAGTTGCTGTAAGGTTATCTATGATTGCCGATAAAACAAAAGCCAATATTGAGAAAATCCAAAGAATTTTAGTTTTCTTTTTAGTTTTTATAAAACTTTTTATGGTAGAAAATCCATCAAAATAATCTATAATTTCAACAATAGTCATAGCTCCTAAAAGGAAAACTAAAATCTCTGCGGTTTTTCCTAAATGATGTAGCAATGTTTCTTCTACTATATGCATTTTTCCTCTTACAACTTCTCCAGCAGCATTTGTTGTGTCTTTAACATCTAACAACCCAAAACCATCTATTAAAGCATGTTTTGCAGAGTCGAACCAATTAGAAAAACCATCTGCTCCCAATGCTATAATAGCCCAACTAACCGCCATCATTACCAGCGCTGGTATTAATTTATCTATTTTTAAATTGTGTTCTAATGTAATGGCTAAATACCCAAATACAAACACTAAAATGATAATCGTCTCCATAATCATATTTATATTAAATTAATTGTTTTAGCGCTATTTCAAACGCTGTTTTACAAATTTCTGTTTTACTATTATTCCTTTCGAACGTTTTGACTAATGCTTTTCTAATTGTTTCTGAAGTATCATTAAAAATAGCTTCGTCTTGCATTGGTAATTGCACTCTTGATTCCATCAAATACGCAAAAACTCTAGCAATACCACAGTTTGAAATGAAATCTGGAAGTAAACTTACATGACTGTCAGTATATTCCATTATTGGTCCAAAAAATATTTCTTTATCTGCAAATGGCACATTTGCTCCGGGAGAAATTACTTCCAATCCAGCATCAATCATTTGAGTAACTTGTTTTTTAGAAACTAATCTTGAAGCTGCTGCCGGAACAAAAATTTCTGCTGGTAAAGACCAAATTTTTTGATTAATTTCATCGAAAGAAATCATGCTTTCTGAAACTAATTTATTTCCATCTTTTCCTAAAAAAAGCGATGTCATTTCATCTAAAGAAAATCCTTCTTCATTTATCAATCCTCCATCTCTATCAATAATACCAACAACTTTAGCTCCTAATTGCGTTAAATAATACGCTGCTGCTGATCCAACATTTCCAAATCCTTGAACAATTGCTTTTTTTCCTTTTATAGATCCGCCGTAAATATTGTAATAGTGATTTACTGCTTCTGCAACGCCATAACCAGTTAACATATCTGCAACTGTATATTTTCTAGATAAATCTGGCGAGAACTTTTTGTCTTCAATAATTTTGATTACACCAAGTCTTAATTGCCCAATTCTATTAATTTTATCTGCTTCTGTTGGTTTAAAATGACCGTTAAAAATTCCTTCTTGCGGATGCCAAACTCCGCAATCTTCTGTAATCGGAATTACATCTTTATCTGCATCTACATTCAAATCTCCACCAGTTCCGTAATAATGTTTTAACAACGGCGTAACTGCTTTGTACCAACGTTCTAAAACGCCTCTTTTTCTTGGGTCATTTGGATCAAAATTAATTCCTGATTTTGCCCCACCAATTGCTGGTCCAGAAACGGTAAACTTCACTTCCATTGTTTTAGCTAAAGACAAAACTTCGTTCATATCTAAGCCTTTTCTCATTCTAGTTCCACCTCCAGCTGCCCCACCTCGAAGTGAATTAATTACGGTCCATCCTTCTGCGTCTGTTTCAGGATCTTTCCAATTAAAAACTATTTCTGGTTGTTTGTCTTCGTATTTTTTTAGTAAGTCTTTCATCAAAAATTTTATATAAGTTTTTCAGGTTTATTTCTGTAGAAAAACGATTAGCAAATTAAAAAAAAATAACGTTTTAATCGCTTATTTTGGTGTAAATATTTTACCTGAAGAATGATTCTTACTTGCACCTGTTACACTTTTCAAACAATTAACCTGATTATCAACACGTAACGCACCTAAAAAAGCAAAAATTAATGCTTCTTTATAGTTAATTATTTGAAAATTTGGAATAATGATTTCTAGATTAGAATGATGTTCAACTCTTTTTAATAGAAATTTATTAAAAACACCACCACCGGTTATAAAAAGATTTTTACATTTCTTTGTTGAATTAGTAATTTGGATTGCAACATGCTCGATAAATGTTCTTAAAATATCCTCTATTTCTATATTCATTTTATCAATTAACGGAAAAATAGTTGACTGTACCCATTCTAGCCCTAAAGATTTTGGATGATTCTTTTTATAAAATTTTAACTGGTTTAACTCCTGTAATAATTCTATATTAATTTTGCCAGTAGATGCTATTTTCCCTTTATCATCATATTCAAAACCCAATTTGTTTACATAATAATTCAACACAATATTTACAGGGCAAATATCAAAAGCTATTCTTTTATTTTTTTCTTTAAAAGAAACATTTGCAAATCCGCCTAAATTTAGACAAGCATCGTATTGAGAAAACAAAAAGGCATCTCCAATTGGAACCAAAGGTGCTCCTTGACCTCCAAGTTTTACATCTTGAGTTCTAAAATCGCAAACTACCTTTTGCTGAGTTTCATTTGCTATTATTTGACCGTTTCCTATTTGTAATGTAATTCCTTTTTCGGGTTGATGTAATATTGTATGACCGTGAGAAGAAATAAAATCAATATCTAAAATAGTGTTTTCTATCATAAAATCATTCACCTTTTGAGCCAATAATTTTCCGTATTCTAAATCAAGCTCAAGTAATTCTTCAGCTGATTTGTCAATCGCTTTTGTCAGTTTTTCTTTCCATAATTTTGAGTATGATTTGGTTTCAGAATACTGAATTTGAAAGTTTTTAAAACTGTTTTCATCAAACGAAACATAAACCAGATCTAAACCATCAAGAGAAGTTCCTGACATTAATCCGATTACATTTATTTTATCATCACTCATATTTGTAAAAATAACAAAACTTTATTGATAATTTATTACTAAAAACGTATCTTTGAAGACATTTTTTACGAATATAATAATACTACAATAAATGGACTTTAACCTTACCGAAGAGCACTTAATGATTAGAGATGCGGCTCGTGATTTTGCTCAAACAGAATTATTACCTGGTGTTATAGAAAGAGATAACAAGCAAGAATTTCCACAAGAATTAGTAAAAAAAATGGGAGATTTAGGCTTTTTAGGAATTATGGTTGATCCAAAATATGGAGGAAGCGGAATGGACGCAATTTCTTACGTATTAATTATGGAAGAACTTTCTAAAATTGATGCATCTGCTTCTGTAATTGTTTCTGTAAATAATTCTTTAGTTTGCTACGGATTAGAAGCGTATGCAAATGAAGAACAAAAACAAAAATATTTAACAAAATTAGCAACTGGCGAGTTTGTTGGTGCTTTTTGTTTATCGGAACCAGAAGCGGGTTCTGATGCAACATCGCAAAGCACAACTGCAATTGATAAAGGCGATCATTATGTAATTAACGGTACAAAAAACTGGATTACAAGTGGCGGTAGAGCAGATGTTTTTTTAGTAATTGCACAAACTGATAAAGAAAAAGGTCATAAAGGTATTAATGCTTTTATCGTTGAAAAAGGAACGGAAGGTTTTCATGTTGGACCTAAAGAAGATAAATTAGGGATTAGAGGAAGTGATACGCATACTTTACAATTTAATGACGTTAAAGTTCCTAAAGAAAATAGAATTGGCGAAGATGGTTTTGGATTTAAATTCGCAATGAAAACATTATCTGGCGGAAGAATCGGAATCGCTTCTCAAGCATTAGGAATTGCCGCTGGAGCTTACGAATTAGCGTTGAAATATTCTAAAGAACGTAAAGCGTTTGGAACAGAAATTTGCAATCACCAAGCAATTGCTTTTAAATTAGCCGATATGCACACAGAAATTGAAGCTGCAAGAATGCTAGTAATGAAAGCTGCTTGGGATAAAGATCAAGGAAATAATTATGATATGTCTAGTGCAATGGCAAAATTATATGCCTCAAAAGTTGCCAT
>TARA_R110002073_G_scaffold237032_1_pt1 | contig 11173 bp, 7 predicted proteins | sample TARA_R110002073 | Tara Oceans TARA_R110002073 (sample SAMEA4397174) | marine metagenome | biome: Polar Biome; feature: [DCM] deep chlorophyll maximum layer (ENVO:01000326); material: water (ENVO:00002006), including particulate matter (ENVO:01000060) such as... | depth 40 m
TCGTCACCACGTTCCAGTTGCTCGCCCATTCCATCGGCATCGGCAGTTGCTGGATCGGGCATCTCCCCAATCGGTCAGAGATGCGCCGTGTTTTCAACATCCATAGCGCCTACGATCCCGTCGCCCTGGTCAGTTTCGGCTACTACCGTGACAAGGTTAAAATCATGCCGCGCAAGCATGACCCGCTGCGGATCATCATGCGAAACCGGTTTTCCCGCGAAGGTCTGTCATTCGGGTCGCGCCAAAGCATTCTGTTCCGGACCGTCGCGCGCTATGCTTATTACAAGCTTCCCCCGTTTATCCGGCGCCGTCTGAAACGCTTCGCCGTTCGATACGAGAAGAAATTCTATTATGAAATCTACGATTGATGTGGGTGCCGGCCAGCTTTTCGACCTGAACCTCGTCATCAATCTTCTCGATCGGTTCTATCCACGGCTTCTGACTCAGATCGACCGGGACCCAGACTCTCCCACCTATGGGTCATGTGACCGGCATTTCTGGATGTACCGGTTGAACGATTTCGATTCGGGGGTTGTGCAGCAAGCCGGCCTTACCCTGGCGGCATTGGACCGGTTGGCCGATTACACGGACTTTGCCGATTGCCGGTATCTTGACCCCGCCCACCGGGGATATTGGAGAAAGCTCGCTTTGGCGATCAATCGGCGGAACGTCCGCCTGCTTGAGGCCAATGGGTTTCTGGATGAGTACTTTCCCGGCGAAAGGTCCTTTCCGGCCACGGTTTTTGCCGGATACGCCACGCTTAAGTCGGCTGTCATGCTGGGCCAGCAGGAGATCATCGATGCGCCGGGCTTGGCGGCTGCGGCGGCGCGCCTCCTAAGCCGTCCGGCATCGCCTGCCGCAAATCAGGACACCGCCGCCGCCGCCTTCCTCGCTCTTTATGGGAAAACCCGAAACTGGAAAACGGATCAGGTTGCCGCCGCCGCCGCCAAACTCTTGGCGGGCCAAGATGGAAAGGCGGCGTTTGGTGAATACGGCGGATTGGATCTGGGATACGCGACGGTGTCGCTGAATTATTTGGCTTATATGGCGGAAGACGAGAGCTATCCGGCGGGCGACTGTCTGGCAAAACTCGCTGGCGTCATCGCCGATTTCGTAACGCCCAGAGGATTCCTGGGCGGCGAGTTCGCAGCCCGCAGCACGACCTACTTTCTTCCCTTCGGCCTTTTGCAGGCCGCTGTTCGGGGCGGCGATCCGCAGGGACGGTTTTCGCGGTTGGACCTGTCCGCCAACTTTGACAAACTCGACGATCGCTATCTGATCCACTACAGCCTACCGTCGTTGGCGCTCACGGGTTTGAAACTGGCGCGGGACGGCGCCGATATTCCATCCCGCGTGAAAGAACAAACCGGCTGGTCCATAGGGGACCACAGCGCTCAAGGGCTTATTGTATGCAGGCGTGCCGAGACCGCCGTCATCATAGGCCTTAATAAGGGCGGCTCCGTTCAGCTCGAAACCGCGGCGGCGACCTTCATTGATTGCGGGTACCGTGTGCGACGGGGGGCGGAGACATTCGCAACCTGTGTTCTGGACGCGAATCCGGATTTTCGTTTGGAACGTTCTGCCGAAGGCATGGTCCTCGAAACCAGGGCCTCCTTTCAAAGGTATGCGACCCTGACCGCAAGCCCCCTCAAGACGGTCGCTCTGCGCCTTTTGAGAGTCCTGGGCCCCACGTTCAACGCCTATTTCAAATCCCGGCTGATCAAATCAACGCAGGTTCTGCCGGGTTGTATGCTGAAGCGCCGCGTAAGCCTGTCATTCGCCAGCCGGAAGATGTCCATCGATGACGAGGTCATCGGACTGCGGCCAGACGACCTGCTTCATTCTGCGCCCCCCTGGTCTTTCCGCCTGGTGCCGAGTGCCAAGTTTTACCAAGAGGGCGAGGCAATGCCGGTCAACGATCGGAATTCAGAGAGCGTGTTGATGGAACGAACGTTCTCGCGGGTTATTGATCTTGATGGATGAGGCTGCACCGCGCGGGGCGGCGGATGATCGTCAAACGCAGGGCCGGCCCGGGTTTTCAAAGACTTTCAAGTATTTGTCTTCATAGAGCACTTTCAGGGCCGCTTGATTGGCCTCGGTCCACTGGGTCATCCCAGTCGGCATCGACGGGATCGAGACGATGTATTTCGACTGATGGGCCTGACGCGGATACTGCAAGTAGGCAAGGTTCCCAAATCCGTACATCGCCTGCAGTTCCACCGCCGTCCGGCAGCGGTCGTCGATGGCGGCTCGGGCGGCTTGCTTCGAGTCCATCGGGATATGGATGCCGATGCGGGTCACCAGTTTTTGTGTTTGGCCGCGAATTTCCTTGGGCCCGGCGACGGCGATTGCGACCATGTGGAGAACCAAAATTCCCGTCAGGATATGTCCCTTGCGCTTAAGCTCGGCAAAGGCCCGGATGCGAGAAAGCCCATAGGCAACGGCAATGGCCCCGGCAAAGACCAGCGTCATGCCGTACCAGTGGGAAGCTTTCTTGCCGACAATCATCAGGATGAAGGATTCCGGAAGCATCGCCATGAGCATGCCCGGGGACGCCAAACCAGGCCACAGCCACAGAAAGAGATTGTGCCAATCCGTGTCCATCTGGGAGAGGTGGTGAAAGATCGTGTCGATGCTCGTCAGCGCAGAAGTGGCTTGATCCGCATGGATATGATTGACGCCGAAAATCTTCGGGATGCCGATGATGGCAAAAAGAAAGACCGCCGCGGAAATCGCCACGGCGGGCAGGACTTGCCGACGCGAACGGAAATAAGCGTTGCCCAAAACGATAAACCCGAACGCGGCCCCGAAAACATAGAAAGATCCGCTTTCTCTGACGTTCAGGAAAAACACCAGCAGCACCAGTGCAAGCATCCATCGGCCCGTGATCGCCGCCCAGGCCAAGGGTGCGCCGAAATACAGCAACAATGTCGTGCCGTGGAAACCGTACAGGCTGTCCATGATTGCGGCCGTCAAATTCGGATGGAAAAGACAAACGACGACAACGAACAGGCGGTCGAAGGGGCGCAGTCCGATGTGTTCGGCAATCTTCAATAAGAAGACGGCGGCCCAAACCGGGGCCAGCGCCTGCACGATGAGAAGGGCCTCGGCGCCGCCGATTTTGATCAGGGGGTACAGCAACAACAGGACGGGCTGCCAATGGTTGAACAGCAGTGATGTCTGCCCGTTGATCAGCTCGTAGCGGGCGGTAAACAGCCACTTGTCGCGGAAATTTGTGTTGTGCAGGGCGTTCAGGTAGTTGAACAGATCATCCGTCGCGAGCCCGAAGTGGAGCAGGCGGAATTTGATGAACAGCATATAGGCTGTCCAGGCGACGAAAATGATGCCAAGCACCAGGGGCAGGCGCCGCTCCAAAAAGCCGTCGATGTTCACGCGTCATCTCCCTGTCTTCCACACGCACCGCCGCCTGCGCCGACGATGGCGGAATAGTCGTCATTCCGTTGGGTGTCAAGAAAGCCTTGGCCCGGGGTGGGGCGCTCGTTGCCGCATATTTTGCCGTTGGTTTGCTTCGGCTGATCGGTTAACAGGGGCCCATGACGGTACGTCGGCTCCCCTTTGTCCTGATCCTGACCATTCTATGGGCGGTGATGGTTGCGGTTGCGATTGCGGTGCGCCCACTCCTGCCCGTGGACGAAACGCGCTATCTGGCGGTCGCCTGGGAGATGTGGCAGCGCGGCGATTTCCTGGTTCCCTACCTGAATGGGGATCCCTACAGCCACAAGCCGCCGCTTCTGTTCTGGGGCATGCATCTGGGCTGGGCTCTGTTCGGCGTCAATGACTGGTGGCCAAGGCTGGTGGCGCCTTTGTTCGGGCTCGCGGCTCTGTTGGGGACATGGCGACTGGGACGTCTGTTGTGGCCGGATAGGGCCGAGGCCGGCGCCGTGGCGGCGGCCCTGGCCCTGGGGGCTCTGTTCTGGACCCTGTTCACCACCATGACGATGTTCGACATGCTGCACGCCTGCTTCGCCGTGACCGGTATCATCGGCTTGGCGCTTGCGGCCCGTGGCCGGCTGTTTGCGGGGTACGCTCTGTTCGCCCTGTCGGTCGGCTTCGGCGTTCTCGGCAAGGGCCCTGCGATCCTGGTTCATCTCCTGCCGGCGGCTCTGGCGGCTCCGCTTTGGGCGCGGAGTTTTGGTTGGGACGGCGGATGGGCCCGGTGGTATGCATGCCTTGGCGCCGCCGTGCTGGTCGGGGCGGCAATCGGCCTGGCCTGGGCGCTGCCGGCGGCGGCGGCCGGCGGCGAGGCCTACCGCGATGCCATTCTGTGGGGCCAGTCGGCCGGGCGGATGGTCGATTCCTTCGCCCATGGCCGCCCGTTCTGGTGGTTCGCGGCAATCCTGCCGGGCATGGTGCTGCCGTGGCTGATCTGGCCGGCCGCGTGGCGGGCCGTCCGCGCCGAGATGACGGCCATGCGGGCCGACGGTGGGGCGCGCCTCGCCGTGATCTGGTTTGGCGCAGCCTTCCTGGTGTTCTCGGCGATCAGCGGCAAGCAGCCGCATTATCTCTTGCCCGAGTTCCCCGCCCTGGCCTTGCTGGCGGCACGGGCCCTCTGCGGCGCATCGGTCGGGGCGGCCGGGTTCTGGCGTCCCGTCGACCGCTGGTTGCCGGTGGCGTTCTTCCTGTTGCTGACGGGTGTGATCGCCGGGGCTTTCCATTTCGATTTGAGGCCGTCCTGGGCCACCTCGGTCGGCGATGCGCAGCTTTGGCCCCTGGCAATGGTCGTGCTGGTCGCGGTTGCGTTGTTTTTTCGGGCTCAAGGGGGGGCGGTGGCCCGGACCGTGGGAATCACGGCGTTGTCCGTGACGATGATTGTCGGCATCCACCTGACCTTCAGGCCGCTGATGATGGAATCGCACGACTTCCGGCCCTTCGCGAAAGCCCTTAAGACCTACGAAGACAAGGGCTATGACTTCGTCACCTTCGGCAAGTACCACGGCCAGTTCCACTTTCTCGGCCGTTTGACGCGCCCGCTCGGGGTCGTCGATGGGCCGGCGGAACTGGAAGATTGGTTGGCGGCGCATCCCAAAGGGATGATCATCGCACTTCATGACGGCCTGCCGGACGGGACGCCCCCCGCCGCGCAAACGCGCTTTCGCTCGCGCCTGATCGGGGTCTGGGCGAGTGACCTTTACCCGCCCCGTCAGGAGCGGCTGCGCCAGCGTTGATGGACCTTAGGTTCGCTGCCGTGCCCCGGCACTGATGATCGCCATCAGCAGGAAATACCCGATCAGCCACCAGGACGACCAGATCGAGAAATTGAACAGGGACGATCCCCAGAAGACGGCGGTCAGGCCGAGCTGGGCCAACGCCGCCGGGTCCGCCCATAAAAGGTAGCGGCGAAAGCTGCGGGCGGCGGACCAGGCGATGGCGAGAAAGACCGGAATGAATCCGATCAGCCCGGTTTCTCCCAGAATTTCCAAAATCCAATTGTGCGGATGAGACGGCAGGGCTTCGGCCTCATAACCGGGCAGAATGTCGCCGGCGCCTTCGACGCGGTTAATGACATTGATCCCATATCCGGTCCAGGGGGCCTCGGCGATCTTTCCCGCGGTGAAGTGCCATATTTGCTGACGGTGGGTGTCGACAAGTTCTGGCGGCATCCAGTCCCAGACGGCGGTCGACGAGGGTTCGTCCGGCAATTCATAGACCAGGAACAGAACGGCGGCCGTTGTGGCCACGGCCCAAATCCCCCAGGCGGCAAGCCACTTTCGGTGCTTGCGCGCAGCCACGGCGAAGCTGACGACCAGAAGCATGGTCAGCAGACCGCCAAGGGCCGATTTATTGACCGTGGTGATGACGATGTAAATCAGGAGAAGCGCCGCGCCAAGGGCGGCCCACCGCCAGGCGCCGGTTTCCCGCGCGGCCACCCAGGCCAAGACCGGTGCGGCGCAGGCGCCCAGCGCGGCATAGGCCTTCGGCGCGTGGAACGCCCAAGTTGAAGGCATGTGACGGAATTCGTCACGGATCCATTTCAAAGGCTCCCGATAGCCCAACTGCGCGATGATTATGATCCCCGCACTGATCAGGGAAAACAGGACAAGGGTACGGGTTGCCTGCCGAAGCGCGCGCGGGTCCTCGGACAGGAACGCCCAATACAAGGTGCATCCGCAGATGTAGGCGAGCGTCCGCCCCCAGGCTTCGAAGGACCGGAGAGGGTCAAGCGAGCCCGGGATGCTGACCGCCATGGCGGCGAAGGCGATGATGACGACCACCCCAAGGCGTGATCTTGCGGCGGCGCCGACCTGCGCAAAAATGGTGCGGTCCCGCCAGGCGATGATCAGCACGGCGATCAGCGCCGCCGCCGCGATCCCCTGCAGCACCGCCCGCCCCGAGACCATGGCCGGGACGGCTAGGCCGATCGCGATCGCGGTCGCGTCACGCAGCCAGGTCGAATGTGCAGGATTGTCGGGCATGGCCGTAAAGGGTCCGCTGAACCCCGAAGGGTCGGGGATATAAGGTCTGACCGCTGATAGCAGAAGCCTCCGCGCGGGTCCACTTACGCGGCCGCGGATCTAGGCCCCTTCGCGCAGGAACGACCAGCGCACGGCCGTCTCCCGGCCCCGATGTTCACCACGCAGGACGATCTGGCCGCAGCGGCGGGGCCGGGTCGGATCACCCAGATAGACGCTTTCCTCCAGCGCCGGCCGGGCGCCTGAACAGCGAAAGCGCCATCCCTTGCCGCCGGGCAGTTTCAACAACACGGCGTCGCCGCCTTCCAACATCGAGGCCCCCGTTTCCGGATGCAGATGAAAACGCAGGGTGAAGGCGCCGGTGCCGCCGACCAGGGTATCCTTGCCGCGGAAATCGTCGCCGGCGCCGGACAGGTAGAGGTCGCGGTTGTGGACGATGCCGAAGGCGCGGCGATAGCCGTCGTGCGCCGACTGGACGAGGGAGCTGCCTTCCCGCTCGTTGCGGCGGAACGCCATGCCGACCTCGGCCGTGCGGGACCCGTCCGTCGGCAGGGCGTCCGTGTCGTTGACGGCAAGGGTCGAATGGGCGGCGGTCGAGCGCAGCACCCGCGCCCATTCCGTGGTCTCGTCGGGATGGGCGCCGCAGTTGACGACCAGGCGATGGCGGCCCGCCGACATCTCGAAACTGAGGGCGCCTGCGTGGATGCCGCCGTAACAGCCCGTATCGGCGATCACCGTGGTGGTGCCGGCGTGCAGGCGTTCATACCCCCAATCGGGCAGGCTGGTGGGCGCCGCGCCACGCATGCCCGCCGCACCCAGGATTGCCGTTACCGCGGGCGCGCTGCCGTTGCCGCCGCCGTTGAAGGCGGCCAGCCCCCCGTCGCCCAGCACGGTCGCCTTGACCGCAGGGGCCATCCTGGACAGGGCGTCGGTCAGGAAATCGGGCACCGGCCGGCGCCCGGCCCGAAGGGCGCGCGCCGCCGCGACCAGCCGGGCAAGGGTGCGCAGGGCGGTTTCCGGCGTTCGCGTCCGGTGACCACCGTCGGCCAGGATATCGCGGGCGACGGCGGCCCGCAGCCGTTCAAGGCCGGTGTCGAGCAGGGGATCCAGGCCCGGCAGGCCGACGGCCCCGGCGATCAGGGCCGCCCCGACCGTGAACGGACTTTCATCAAGTCCTGAATGTTCGTTTCCGGAACGGTTGTTGCCGGCCAGGTGACGCAACTGGGCCGACGCGGCGGCCGCTATTTCCGCGCGCAGGCCATTGTCGGCCTCTTCTGTTGCGAAATCGATATAATTAAGCCAGGCGAGAATGCGGGTCCCGGCCACGTCGGGGGCCCAGGTTACCGCATCCCAGCGGTCGTGATGACGCAGCCAGTCGCGGATCAGGGCCTGGGCGGTCTCACGGGCGCCCGGCGCGCTGAGCGCGGCGAGATCGCGCAGCCAGGAAAATCCGTAAAGCTCGGCCACGGCGCGGCGGCTTTTCAGGTCGGCGGCAAAAGGATAGGGGCCCAAGGTGCGTTTGCGCGCGGCCAGCATCATCTCGCCGTTCAGGATGCCGGCGCCGCGCACCGGGTCACCGGGCAGGGGATCGGTGGTAATGGCGTGAATTTGGGTCGGCCCGTGGCGGCGCAACATCCTGTTGTAGATGTCGCTGCGGTAAAACACGTCGCGGGCGAACTGGAATACCATCCGCCGATGAATAGCACCGAACGGAGCGCTAGGCGATACGCCGCAGGACGGCCGCGAAAAACCCGTCCATGCCGCCGATTTCCGCCGCCATGCAGGGCAGGGTGCGCAACCATCCTTCCGGCGACAGCATGTCCGGCGTGATGCCCGATTCGCCGGTTGTCGCCGGCTCGGTCTTGAAGTCGGTCTGCCGGCTCAGGAACGCCCGGATGCGCTCGGGCCCTTCCTCGGGCTGCAGGGAACAGGTTGCGAAAACCAGCACGCCGCCGGGGCGGACCCAGCCGGCCGCGCGGGCCAGCAAGCGGTCCTGCAGGTCGGCCAGCTTGGCCATGTCCTCGGGCCGCTTCAGATGGGGCAGGTCCGGGTGGCGGCGGATCGTTCCCGTGGCCGAACAGGGGGCGTCCAACAGGATTGCGTCGAAGCGGGTGGGGGCGTCCCAGGAAAGAGCGTCGGCGGCCACGGTTTCCACCTGAAGTTCCAGGCGGTCCAGGTTGCGGGCAAGGGTTTCCAGGCGCTTTTCCGAACGGTCGAGGGCGGTCACCCGCGCCCCTGCCGCCGCCAATTGCGCCGTCTTGCCGCCGGGTGCGGCGCAGAGGTCGAGAACACTCAGCCCCGCGACATCGCCCAACAACCGCACGGGCAGGGCCGCGGCCCGGTCCTGCACCCACCAGGCACCTTCGGCAAATCCGGGCAGTTCGGGCACGGGGGCCGCATCGGTCAGGCGCAGGCTGCGGTCCGACAATGCCGTGCCGCCCAGGCGTTCGGCCCAGCCCGCGGCATCGTCCTTGACCGTGATGTCGAGAGGGGCCGGGCTCAGGTGGCTTTCCGCGATGGCGCGGCAGATATCGGCGCCGTAGGCCGCCTCCCAGGCCTGCCACAGCCAGTCCGGCGTGTTGAGCCGGGCCGCGTCTTGCCCGGTCAGGGCGTCGCCGCCCTCGCGCTGAAGGCGGCGCAGCACTGCGTTGACCAGCTTGGCCAGGCGTCCCTGGCCGCGCGCGCGGGCCAGGTCCACGGCCGTGTCCACGGCGGCATGGTCGGCCGTGCCCGTGAACAGCAGTTGCGCGGCGCCCAGCCGCAGGATGTCCTGGGCCGTGCGGGCATTGGCCGGTAGGGGCTTCTCCAGGCAGGAAGCAATCAGCGCGTCGATCTGGCCCAGGCGGCGCAAAGTCGTGGCGACCAAATTATGGGCAAAAGCACGGCCGCGCGGGTCGAGCGCCGCGAAGGCGCCGCCGGTCATCTGTTGGTCGAGGGCCTGCTTGCGGCGGATTACGCCCTGCAACAGGTCGAGGGCCGCCGCGCGGGCATCCGGGCTGTCATGGTTCATGCCCCGGTCATGCCAGGGTGGCGCGGGGCGGGCAAGGGGATTCAACCATGGCCTTGGCGGGCGGGCGCTGATCCCGCTAAACTACGACCATGACCGACGACAACGACAGCAAGCGCGTTCAACGCCTGGAACGGGCGCGGGCCTTTCTGGCGGCCGGGCGCACACAGATCGACCCCCGTCCGCAACCGGCGCCCCAGGCGGCACCTCAGGCGGATGCGGATGGCGCCAAGGCCGCGCGGCCCGACCCGACCCGCTTCGGCGATTGGGAAAAGAACGGCCGCTGCATCGATTTTTGATCCGCTTCCGAACCGTCCACGATCCCGCGGTCTGCCGGGGGCTTGCTCTTGGCGCGCCGGTGGGACATTCTATGCCCTGATCGGGCGAGGACGGAGACGCGGACGCCGGTGACTGCCGAAAGCCCGCGCCGCAAGATAAAGAAATCACAATGGGTCTTCTCAAGGCACTGTTCGGGCTGGGCGGCACCCCAGCCAAGAAAAAGAAATCCCTCCGCAAGGGGAAACGGGTCGGCGGCGGTTTCGTGCCGACCGAAATGTCGGGTTCGGCCGCGAGCATCGTGCTGACCGACATCGACGGCGCCGGCGGCGACAAGATCACCGAAAATTTGGCCGACATCTTTGGCGCCATTTCCGATGTCGCCGTCTATCGGCGGACCCAGGCGATCCGGCTCAACCCCAAGGCCCCCTTGTTCAACGCCCTACAGGAAGGCGTGCGCACGGGTGCGGATTGGCTACGCGAGGAAGAGGCGGACCTTTTGGTCTGGGGCGGCACGGTCGACCTGGGCACGGCGGTGGAACTGCGGTTTTTGCCCGTGGGGGCAGCCGAAGGGGCGGCCAGCACCTTCGGGCCACTCGACCATTTGACCCTGCCGATCCCCATGCCGCGCGATCTGTACAAACTGATCCTGGTCTCGGCCATGGGATCGCTGCTGCCCATCCATCGCGGCGCGCGCAAGAAACTGGCCGCCGTGCTCGAAGGCGAAATGAAGGACCTGGAAAAGGTCTGGGACAGCCCGCCGCATCTGGAACCGCCGCATCTGGCGTCCTGCCTGACCTGCTATGGCAACGTCTGCCTGTCCTTGTGGCGGGTCGGGGCCAAGAAGTACCTGGCCAAGGGGCTGAAGGCCTATCAGGACGCGGTCAAGACGGTCAACAAGTCGGAAGACCTTCTGCAATGGGCCCTGGCGCAAAACCATTTCGCCGACGGCCTGCAGATGAAATCGACCCAGGATGCGGATCCGGACGCCCTGGCCGCCGCGGCGGCGGCCTACCGCGAGGTCGCTGATGCCCTCGGCCGCGACAATTACCCCAACGAATACGCGCTCGCGCTGATCAACACGGCCATGGTGCTGTACAAGATCGGCAACAAGGAAACCACGCCGGCGCGGCTCAAGGAATCGGCCCAGGCCTTTGAAAGTGCCCTGGCCGCCTTTGATGTGGAACTGAACCCCGGGCGCTGGGCCGAGGCCATGAACGGCTACGGCACGGTCATGTTGGCCCTGGCCGAACGGGCTCAGGGCCCGGAACTGGCGGCCAAGGCGGTGGATGCCTTCAAGCAGGCGCTCGACATTCGCAAGAAGGAATTGGTGCCGCTGTTGTGGGCGCAGACGGCCAACAATCTGGGCGCCGCCTGCTTCGCCCTGGCCAAGCGGCAGCCGTCGCCGCAATTGGTCGCCGACGCGCAGAAATACTTTTCCGGGGCGTCGGAAATCTAC
>TARA_R110002073_G_scaffold76854_1_pt1 | contig 11167 bp, 20 predicted proteins | sample TARA_R110002073 | Tara Oceans TARA_R110002073 (sample SAMEA4397174) | marine metagenome | biome: Polar Biome; feature: [DCM] deep chlorophyll maximum layer (ENVO:01000326); material: water (ENVO:00002006), including particulate matter (ENVO:01000060) such as... | depth 40 m
TGGTTTGACCTTGCAAATGCAGTAACAAGCCTTATATCAAGTACACAGTTGAACGTAACAGGAGATTAAGACAATGCAAATTCAGAAACAAGCAGACCTAGGCAACAGCATAGTGGGAACACTATGGACTGATGGCACTATGACAATACAAGGGGATCTGCAAGGCACAGATCGTGTTGACCTACCCAAGGCCAGTGTTGACAGGCTGGCTGATATTTTTAAAGAAATCAAAGAGGAGAATAAAATATGAAACAGAACCAACAAATCATCAAGCACCTACGTGCAACTAAGGGTCTTACAGGGCGTGAAGCCCTTATAGACTACAGCATTCAGTCATTCACTAAGCGTATCAGTGAGCTACGCAAGAGTGGTTGGAACATCCAAGGCGTCAAGGGTAATCACCCTGTCACCAATCAGCGGTACACACGCTACGTTTTAATTGAGGAAGGGGCGGCATGAGCAAGGACACTTTCACATTCAAGGTGAAGGATACCAGTATCACCCTGCAAGGGCCAAACATAGACAAGGCTATGTGCATTGCAGACAGACTAATAGAGGAAAGGGTTGACGGTTACTGGAAAACATCACTCACCAATACTAACGAGTACACTTGGACACTAATAAACAAAATGGAGATTACAAATGTCTACAGAACTTAAATCACAAATAAGCCGCGATGAACTTCTTAAACTTCTTGAGGTCTACAACACTATTGAAGCTGCGGTTGATGATGCCACGGAAAGTTTAGATGTAAACCTATCAACCTTAAAAGACATGCGGGACAAGGCTTACACCCTTCGTGAGATGTTTGATTTTAGGCCGCAGGTTGGCCCAGAGGGTGACCCTAGATTTTGGATGCACAACGTACTGTCTGATGACGATAAAGCATATGATTGGAAGCGTGGAGCATGACCCCAAGGATACAAGAAATCTTTAAATCAATATGGTCCTCAGACTATGAGGACTATGAAATAAAACAATTAGCAGTAGGTCTGCTTGGCATTACCCTAGGTAAAACAGCTTTTGATAATGCAGCAAATGTAGTGAACGTCTACAGAATGGATGACGAAATGGAGCTAAATTTTGAAGACAAGGAAATACTATCATGAGCAGAAAACAGAAAGCATTAATCTGCATAGACTTTGAAGCCAAATCTTTTGATGCACTGGCCTACATACAAACAAAATTAGCCATACTTGCAGATGAAATGGCTGAGGAAATACTACAACAAGATAACACAAAGATCACACAGGTTCAGAGTAATATTTTAGATAGGAGAGTAAAGAGAACAGGACCAATTGAGAGCATGGTCTTCAGGGGTGGTAGAGGCCCAAACAAAAAGACCAAAAGTCAGTTAAAGGTAGAGGGCAGCGAACTAGTAGGGGAGGGTTTGATCTATGACATATAGGATGACAGTCACCCAAGATCAGCTAGAATTTATTATTCAAGAGTGCAAGACAGACCTAGAATTTAGTGACTGGCAGCTTGGTAGCGATATTTTCCAGGCCAGAGATGCAAGGGCAATTCTTACCATTGCTGGACTACTGGCTAAGACACTGGAGTTAAAGGAGAAAGGAGATGGCTCTTGATATATTTGGAATACTATTTGGTGTGTTGTTTGCACTATTCTTATTCTTAATATCTTGATGCGACAACCTGCCGCACTTGAATAAGGAACAACGCTTGCTAAGTAATTACTTAAGGTTATACCTACAGAATACTTATACTTATTATTCTTATAGAATATAGATACTGTAGGTATAACTTAAAGAAAGGGACTATAATGGAAGATGAAGATGAAGACGAAACTGAAAAAGAATTTTTATCTGTTGAAGATATTAATGTAATGCTCAAGCAGGTAGACAAAAGGGAGAGAACATTGGTCAACGTGTTAATGGATCAGAACAGTGATTTACTTGATGCACTATTTGACATGCAAGAGTTTATGCAAGACAGAGGTTTTACTTCACAAGATTATGGGGATTGGCGACTAGGTAAAGATGACAGAATTTATCATTGAAGGGGAGTGTCATGAATATTAATTTTTATGTTGAAGAACTTTCTAAACGTGTCTTTGATTTAGAAAAAAGATTAGCTCTACTAGAAAAATTATTATTAAATACAACTAACAAATAATAATCCATCCTTAGCTCAACTGGATAGAGCAACTGCCTTCTAAGCAGTAGGTTGCAGGTTCGAGTCCTGCAGGGTGGACCAACAAAGGAAAGGGTTTAGCGTGAGTGTAGTATGGATATTATTATGGATGCAGTTTATCCCAGACAAAGGTATACAGTACCATCACTTAGATACATTTGATAACAAAACTTTGTGTGGTGCTGCCTTAACTGAAGCAAGAGTTTTGGTTAATGATCCATCAGAAACAATACAATGCATAGGGTTGAAAATAAAATGAGTAAGTTAAAGAAAAAAGACGAGTGGGTACTACGTTCAACGTATGATGACCACTGGTTTGATGACGTAAAAGGTGATTGCTTTGAAATAGCTTATGATTGGCTTGAGTTTGACACTGAAGATGAAATTCTTAAATATCTACAGAAAAATATCTATGGAGAAGGTGATTCAAAACCAGCTAATTTTAAAACGATAAAGGAATACGTTGACGCTTTTTATTTCCAAGTTTTTAAAAGGACTCACTAAAATGATTGAGGCAACATACATAGATCACATGGGTAGTGACTTATCTGTTGTGAACGCAGCACGGGTAAGCTTTGGTAAAAAACGTGAGGCTCTTGGCACTGTAACTACCAACGGTGTGATAAAGACTGTACTGCACGACACAGACACAAGACTGATTAGGTACCTAGCTAAACATAGGCATATGTCACCCTTTGGTCATGCCTTTGCATCCTTCCACATCAAGGCACCTGTCTTTGTTGCAAGGCAGTTGGTCAAGCATAAGTTCCTACGTTGGAATGAGATCAGTCGCAGGTACGTGAGTGATAAGCCTGAGTTCTATCAACCAAAGGTATGGCGTGGTAAGTCTGCTGATAAGAAGCAGGGCAGTGATGGTGTCGTTGATGTTGGAGATTGGGGTGATACTAATTGGGCCTGTCTCATGGCATACAATGACCTTCTGGAGAAAGGGGTAGCACCAGAGCAAGCACGTATGGTACTGCCTCAAAGCACCATGACTGAGTGGTACTGGTCAGGCAGTCTTGATGCCTTCAGTGACATGTGTAACCTACGCTGTAAGTCAGACACACAGGCAGAGACAAGAGAGGTAGCTAATCAGATTGATCGTAAGATGATGCAGCTATTCCCTATATCTTGGAGCGCATTAACGGAGGATGAATCATTTGACACCAGAGTATTAGTTAAGGGGTAATACTTGCCATTACTAATACTCCAGTAGTAGGAGAGGATGAATGACCAAACGTATCCCTATGAAGGGTGGTGATGAGTATGATGCTCTCACTAAAGCACGTAAGTTTTACCTATGGAAGGCAGGTCAAGTAAAGAGGATCAAACGTGCATACAATAAAAGGTTTCGTAAACATGGTAAGGAGGTAGAGGATGAATAAGCTATACGAAATAGAACCGTACATCATGGACTGTTGGTCAGTCTGCAATGACCTTGAGACAGTATTCAAACAGATTGGTGACGGTGAACGTGACCCCACCCAAGATGAGATGATGAACGCCCTGATTGGTATGCAACAACTATACCAGTGGAAGTTTGAGCAGTTGTTCGACAAGTTTGAGGACATACAGAAAGCTCAACGAAAGAAGGTAAAAGATGACTGATGATGCATGGCCCTTAGAGGCTGACTTCACTGACATCAGGCCAATGACTCCAGAGGAACGTAAGGCATCAAAGGATCGTGAAAATAAAAATGTCTGGCGTACTTGCGTTAGCTGTGGCAATGAGAGTAAGTCTACATGGTGTAGCTTTTGTATAGAGGAGGAATGAAGATGGCGGCAGCAGTGAACAGCAACAATGAGATATCACACCAGCCTTGTCCCTATGAGGACTGTGGGAGTAGTGACGCATTCGCTTATAATGTGGTGGATAAAGTAGGTCAGTGTCACTCATGCAACAGAGCTTATCCAGGAAAAGATAAGAAGTTTTCTTGGGCAGAAGGAACATACCCACCACCACCTCGCAAGGTAGACCTGCGAAGCACAAAGGTTATAGCGGGTAGGTTTCATGGTATACGTGGCTTGGATGAAGACGTAGCCAAGCTGTACAACATTCAGCTTCAGTACGGTGAGGGTAATGTAGCTTTGCGCTACGCTTTCAAGTACCCTAACAACGTCAAGTATCGTGGCTATGCAGAGAAGAAATTCTGGACTAAGGAACGTGGGTCACCCACTGATCTGTTTGGCCCAGACTTCAATGCTGGTTCAAGCAAGCGTATCTACATCACTGAGGGTGAGTTCGATGCTGCGTCATTGTATCAGGTGATGGGTAAGTCTTTCCCTGTTAAGTCATTGCCCAGCGCATCCCTGTCAGAGAAGTTTATCAAGGATAACTTTGATTACCTCAACGCATTCGAGATGGTTGTTTATGCGGGTGAGCTTGATGCAGCTGGTCAAGGGGCAGCTAATAAACTCTATAGCATGATGCCTGAGAAATTCTACTATGTACCTATGTCTAAGTGGAAAGATGCCAATGAGTTCTTGATGGAGGGTGACAGTGAAGACCTCAAGTGGGCTGCACTGAAACCACAACGGTTTTCACCTGACAACTTCTTTGTGGGTGACTTGGAAGTAGAGAAGGCTATCTCAACTGAGAACCCTTATGCTTATGTGCCAACAGGTCACACAGGTCTTGACGATAAGATCCGTGGGTTAGTTAAGGGTGGCCTTACATTCATCAAAGCTATGAGGGGTCAGGGTAAGACAGAGCTAGTCAGATACTTTGAGATTGGCTTACTAAAGCAGAACACTAGAATTGCTTTACTTCATATGGAAGAGATGAAGTCTACAACATACAGGGCTATGGCAACCTATGAGTTAGGTTGGAACGTAAGAACAAAAGAAGATGCGGTAACGTCAGGATATTCTGAGGAAGAAGTAATCAAGGCAGCACAGAAAGCAGCCTCTGATGAGAATACTATCATCTTTGAAATGCAACCTCATGACGATCCAATGCAACTTCTAGACTATGTTAGACTTGCAGCTACTGTTTACGGTGCGGAGTATATATTTATAGATCACGTACAGAGGTTAGCTTACCTATCCAATGCTGGTGTTGACGGTGCTACCAGTACCCTTACCACTATTGGCGCAAGGATGGCTCAGTTGGCTAAGGAGCTAAATATTGGTGTTGTCTTTATCTCACAGGTTAATGAGGATGGGCGCACTAAGTATGCAGCATCTCTTGAAGAAGAGGCAATCATCTGCATTAAGTTGCAGCGTGACACAGAATCAGATGATGAGGTTGAGCGGAACACCACACAGTTCATTGTGGATAAGAACCGTCCATTCTCTAAGCTTGGTAACGCAGGTAGTGTCTACTATGATCCGCAAACCACACTATTAGAAGAGGTAGCATTTAAGGTATGAAAATAGTTGTTAGTGACATAGAAACGAATGGCCTTCAGGACAGTGACAAGCTTTGGCTTTGTGGTGGTAAGGATCTTACTACTGGAAAGATACATAAGTTTGAGAACTGCCATGAAGACCCCGTTGCTAGGGCTGCAGCTATTAAATGGTATGAGGAAGCAGACCTTATCATTGGTCACAACTTCATACAGTTTGATGCACCAATGCTAAATAAACTTCTCAAGCCAAGGCTTATTGATCCACGTAAGGTAATAGATACTCTGATCATTAGTCGCTTAGTAGATTATGATATACTTACACCAAAGGGTGCTAAGTTCCCTCATAGTCTACAGGCTTGGGGTATTAGATTAGGACAAAACAAAGGAGACTTTCATGAGTTTGATAGATTCAGTGATGAAATGGTTGAGTACTGGTATAGAGACATCGAGGTTACATCTTCTTTGTATAACCATTTCTCTAGTACTATTTGGGATACTGATTGGCGTAAGTCACTAAGGGCAGAGCATGATGTGCAGATAGAGTTAGTGAGAACACAGTACTATGGTTTTAGCTTTGACAAGACTAAGGCTGAGTTCTTACTTAACTCTGTACAGAAAAAGATGGTTACTCTTGAAGAGCAATTCCAAATGGACTTCCCACCAAGAATGGTGGAAGTAAACAGACTTAAGAACCGCACCAAGAAAGATGGTACTGAGATGGCTACAGTCACAAAGGCGAAGCAAAGACATGCCCTTACCATTGTGGAAGGAGATGACCTTGTTTGTCTTGATTGGGTTGAGTACAAGCCTAGTTCTTCTAAGGACAGAATAGATATCCTTTGGGGTGCAGGTTGGCATCCAGTTGATAAAACTAAGACTGCTATTAACTTCTCACGTAAGAGGGTTGGTGATCCATATGGTAAGTCAGTGGATAGTATGACCAAAGAGTTTTACAATCAAAAGAAATCTGACTTTAGTAAGTATGGCTTCACTGTCTCTGAGTCCAACCTCAGTACGCTACCTGATGACGCACCCACAGGTGCTAAGGCTTTGGCTCAGTGGCTTACCCTAGAGGGGCGCAGAAGTTCTTTGGCTGAGTGGATTGGTCAGTGCAAATCAGATTCACGTATTCATGGTAGGATACAAAGTATAGGCGCATGGACTGGCAGATGTTCCCACAAAGATCCAAACACTGCCAACATATCCTCACCCTTCCACGGTACACCTAAGTCTGCAGTGGATGAAGTTAAGAAACAGTATGACGAACACCTTAGAGCCTGTTGGAATGTACCAGAAGGATCTTGGTTGGTGGGTACAGATGCAGATGGCATTCAGCTGCGAGTACTTGCTGACTATTTGTGGAGACACTTCGATGCAGATCAGTATGCTTTAGCTATCATGGAAGGCAAGAAGGAGGATGAAACAGATATTCATAACTTGAATAAGAAAGCATTGAATGTTCCAAGCGGAACAAGAGACATGGCTAAGACATTCATCTATGCTTGGCTTCTAGGGGCAGGTGTAGCTAAGACTGCACAGATATTAAAGGTCAACACTAAGGAAGCACAGGCTGCACGTACTCGTTTTGAGATGAGCATTGATGGCCTGTACAACCTTAAGAACCAGTTAGTACCCTTCATAGCGGAGCAAGGTTACTTCACTGGCTACGATGGACGAAAGGTTCCTGTACCTAATGCCCACAAGGCACTGGCAGGTGTCCTACAGAATGGTGAGTCAATTCTAATGAAGCACTCCCTCCTACGTTGGCATGACATAGCACGTAAGGAAGGTATCAACTTCAAGATGGTTGGTTTTATCCATGACGAATACCAAGTAGAAGTAAAAGGTACACGGGCAGAAGCTGAAAGGCTTGGTGAGATACAAGCAAACTGTATGCTTGAAACAGGTAAGGAACTTGGGTTTAGAATACCAACTCCAGGTTCATACGATATAGGAAAAAATTGGGCAGAAACCCATTGACTTACTAACTAAGAAATACTATCTAACCATTAGTTAACATTAGGAGAGCAGAGATGCCATCAACTAAAATTGATATCAAAGGTACTATTGAGTGGGCTAAAGTGTTTGAGTCCAATCGTGATCGTGCAGAGTGGAACGTAGAGACTGACGGTGAATACAAAGTCACAGTCATTACAGACGAAGCCACTGCCAATGTGCTTAAGGAAGCAGGGTGCATGAAGAAGATTGAAAAGGTGGAAGGCGGTCACAGGGTTACTGTAGCTCGTCCACATACAGGTCTACAGGATTGGCAAGGTGGGCCACCAATTGTAGCAGATAAGTCTGGTGAGCTTTGGGATTTAAGAACCAAGGGTCTTATTGGAAATGGCAGTGAAGGTATTGTCAAAGTTGAGGTGTACCCAACACGTACTGGACGTACAGGTACACGTTTCTTAGGACTACAAGTCCTAAATCATGTGGTCTTTGAAAGTGAAGGTGGTTCCTCCCAACCATCCGCAATGTTTGAAGATCATTCAGAGAGTCCTGCAGTTACTGCGTCTGTCTCCCCCAAGGAACCACAGGACTCTATACCCTTCTAGGTTTTATCCCTTTCCCCTAGAAGAAAACCCCTATCCTCTGGTCAGGAGGGTAGGGGAACCTAAATGGAGACAATTATGAACAACATTAAAACATTAGTAAAAGACATGGAGGACACTATCCTTGGTCTTAAAGGGTGGGATAACCTTGTAGGTTTGGGTATGGGTGACGCCATAGCTAAGTCAGCAAACAATAGATTCAGTCAACCTCAGAAGCCTCGCGGTTACCTTTCATTCTCAGCCATTGGTAGCCCCTGTCAGAGAAAACTGTGGTACAAGATCAACGAAACAAATGTAGCTAGACCAAATTCAGCATCAGACTTACTAAAGTTTTTCTATGGTGACATGATTGAAGAACTTGTTTTAGCTATCGTTAAAGTATCTGGACATGAAGTCACAGGTGAGCAAGATAGAATGTACATCAATGGACTTGCGGGTTCTAGGGATGCAGTCATTGACGGTATGACTGTGGATGTTAAGTCAGCATCCCCTTACTCGTTTAAGAAGTTCGCTGAAGGAAATCTAAGGGAGCAAGATCCCTTTGGATACATCAGCCAGCTTAGTTCTTATGTGTATGCAGCTAAAGATGATCCACTGGTAACCAACAAGACACATGGAGCCTTTCTTGTTGTCGATAAAGTTGGTGGTGGTATTTGCTTAGACGTTTATGACTTCACACCAGAGCTAGATAAAAAAGAAAAAGAAGTAGATGATGTTAAGGAAATGGTTAAAGGTTCTATGCCTGACAGAGGATACGAAGCTGTACCTCAGTCAAAGACTAGTCCTAACACTAAACTTCCTATGTCCTGTGGCTTCTGTGAGTTCAACAAGAAGTGTTGGCCTGAGGCTAGAAGGTTTGTTTACAAGACAGGTGATGTCCTACTGGTGGATGTAGTTACAACACCAAACGTACCAGAAGATTTGACATACAATGAACAGAAAGAGGTTTAGTGCCGCTGCACTCAAGGCGGGTTATCGTTCAGGTTTTGAGGGCGATACCGCCAAGTACCTTAAAGAAAAAGGTGTTAAGTTTACCTATGAAGAGGAAAGGATACAGTGGTTAGACAGTAAGACTAGGCACTACACCCCTGACTTCATACTTGAGAATGGTATTGTTATAGAAACAAAGGGACGCTTCGTTGCCAACGATAGACGAAAACATGTTGAAATAAAAAAACAGCACCCTGACCTAGACCTTAGGTTTGTATTTCAAAACAGCAGGGCTAAATTATATAAGGGTGCTAAGTCAACTTATGGGGATTGGTGTAAGCGACACGGATTTTTATATGCTGACAAAGTAATACCTGACGATTGGCTTGAAGAATAACTTGACGGAATGAATTATTTACCTATAACTTGGAGGTTCTTGTGCTGTTTGAAATAAACATGCTAGTTAAACTAGACCCAACAGCTAATTTTATTGGTTCAGATAAAGATGGTGCATCTTTAGGACTCCAAGAAGTTTTGTATGATACTATCTATGATATAGATGATATTAAAATTTTAGATATGGAAATAAAGGAAAAGAAATGATAACGGGTAAAGACTTAGAAGATATGGGTTATTACGATATGTTTGATAATGACCTAAAGACCACCACCTTAAAAGGGTACAGTGCTTGGGTGGAAGACAAGATGGTAACAGAAGGTAAGACTAGGCTTATAGAGAATACCCTTGGCCTAGTGGGAGAAGCAGGTGAGGTGGCAGAGAAGGTAAAGAAACTTCTGAGAGATGACACTAAGCTTGATGAGGTAGAGGTACTAAAAGAATTAGGTGATGTACTGTTTTATATAACAGGATTAGCTAATTACTTTGGAGGTGACCTTAACTTCATTATGGAATTAAATGTTAAAAAACTAGATGACAGACAGCACCGTGGAAAAATTAAAGGATCAGGGGACAACAGATGAGCAATATGCTTCCAACAGACTACCAAGCATTCATACACAAGTCACGTTACGCGAGATGGTTAGACGAACACGGGCGGCGTGAGACTTGGGCTGAGACAGTACAAAGGTACATGAATAACATTGTAAAACCAGTGGTACTTGAGGCCAAGCATTACAATGAAATAGAGGACGCCATACTCTCGTTGGAGGTGATGCCTTCTATGCGGTCATTGATGACAGCTGGCCCTGCCGCAGCGCGTGACAATATTAGTATGTATAACTGCTCTTACCTTGCAGTTGATGACATTAAAGCTTTTGATGAGGCCATGTTTATCTTGCTTTGTGGGACAGGCGTTGGGTTCTCTGTTGAGAGGCAGTACATCCAGAAATTACCTGAGGTGCCTACCCTTTTTGATAGTGAAACCAATATCGTTGTAAAAGATAGTAAAGAAGGCTGGGCTAAGTCGCTACGTCAACTGATTGCTCTTCTATACAGTGGTGAAATCCCTACTTGGGATATTTCCAGGGTACGCCCAGCTGGTGCTAGGCTTAAGACTTTTGGTGGTAGAGCCTCAGGCCCAGCGCCATTGATTGACTTGTTTAACTTTGTCATCCATGCGTTCAAAGAGTCACAGGGACGTAAACTTAGCTCAATTGAGTGCCACGATATTATGTGCAAGATTGGTGAAGTCGTTGTTGTAGGTGGGGTACGTAGGTCAGCCATGATATCTTTATCTAATTTATCAGATGATCGTATGCGTACCGCTAAATCTGGTGCATGGTGGGACAATAACCCGCAACGTGCTCTAGCTAACAACAGTGTTTCTTATACTGAAAAGCCTGATAGCTTATCCTTCATGCGTGAGTGGATGGCCCTTGTCGAATCAGGATCAGGTGAGCGTGGTATCTTTAATCGTGAAGCTGCTAAGAAGCAAGCAGCTAAGAATGGTAGGCGTGATCCTAACCATGATTTTGGAACAAATCCTTGCAGCGAGATAATTCTACGATCAGGGCAGGTGTGTAATTTAACGGAGTGTGTAGTACGTGCGACAGATGATATTAAGTCTCTTGAAAGAAAAGTTCGTATCGCTACGATCTTGGGTACAATTCAATCTACCTACACAAAGTTCCCTTACCTGCGAAAGATGTGGGAGCGAAATACAGAAGAAGAACGCCTGTTGGGTGTGTCACTCACAGGGATAATGGACAACCCTCT
>TARA_R110002073_G_scaffold57778_3_pt1 | contig 11159 bp, 7 predicted proteins | sample TARA_R110002073 | Tara Oceans TARA_R110002073 (sample SAMEA4397174) | marine metagenome | biome: Polar Biome; feature: [DCM] deep chlorophyll maximum layer (ENVO:01000326); material: water (ENVO:00002006), including particulate matter (ENVO:01000060) such as... | depth 40 m
CATAGCAACGCTTCAAGAAAGAGGTATCGAGGTCTATATGCTTACAGGAGATAATAATAAAACCGCATCTGCTGTCGCAAAACAAGTAGGAATAACAAATTACCAAGGCGAAGTAATGCCTTCGGACAAGGCAGCTTTTGTTGAAAAATTACAGGCGGACGGAAAGATAGTCGCAATGGTTGGCGATGGTATTAATGATTCCCAGGCTTTGGCGCAAGCCAATGTGAGTATTGCAATGGGAAAAGGTTCAGATATAGCGATGGACGTAGCAAAAATGACCTTGATAACATCAGATTTACAATCCATTCCAAAAGCATTGGAACTGTCAAAAAGAACCGTTTTGGGCATACGGCAGAATCTATTTTGGGCATTCATTTATAATCTCATTGGTATTCCAATTGCAGCAGGCGTTTTGTATCCCATAAATGGATTTTTATTGGACCCAATGATTGCAGGAATGGCAATGGCTTTAAGTAGCGTATCTGTAGTTCTAAATAGCTTAAGGCTTAAACGAATAAATCTTTAATATTAATTATAAATTTAAATACTATGAAAACTTTAAAATTTAAAACAAATATCAATTGTGGTGGCTGTGTATCCAAAGTAACCCCATTTTTAAATAAGCAAGAAGGTGTAGAAAGTTGGGAAGTAGATACCGCTAATCCTGATAAAATCCTGACTATTGAAAGCGATGGTGCTACAGAAGAAGATGTAAAGGCTACCTTACAAAAAGTTGGCTTTAAAGCTGAATCTGTAGATTAATACTTTCCTTTTAATATGGCTTATATTTTAATTTCAGTTGTGGTTATTCTCTTTGCTGTTCATTTTTACAGAAAAGCGAAACGCCATAGTGTAAAGCCATTTCCAGAGCATTGGCACAGATTATTGATGGATAATGTTCTGTTTTATAGAAATCTCTCTAAAAATAAGCAGCTTATTTTTCAACAAAAAATGATGCAATTTTTAAGTGAGGTTTATATAGATGGTGTGCAGTTTGAATTGGAAGAATTGGACAAGATTTTAATTGCGGCAAGCGCAGTGATCCCTGTTTTTGGTTTTAAAGAATGGCATTACACCAACTTAAGCGGTATCCTTTTATATCCAGATTATTTTAATGAGGATATGCAATTTAGTAGTAAGGATAACTCAAGAAATATTGGTGGAATAGTTGGGAATGGACGTTTTGAGAAGCAAATGATTTTATCTAAAAAAGCCTTGTACCACGGCTTTAAAAACACAACCGATAAAAGTAATACTGGCATACACGAATTTGTGCACCTTATTGATAAGCTGGACGATAGAACAGATGGCGTTCCAGAGCGATTATTGGAACATCAATATGCATTACCTTGGCTTAATTTAATCCATAAGGAAATAGAAGCCATAAACGACAACCATTCTGATATCCGAAAATATGGAGGTACAAATCAGGCTGAATTTTTTGCAGTAGCTTCAGAATATTTCTTCGAGCGTCCAGACTTACTCAAAAAGAAACATCCTGACCTATATAAAATGTTGGTAAAATGTTTCAATCAAAAATTAGCGGATCCAATTTAAATTTAATTCCTATTTAGGAAAGACCAAATTTTTAATTGGAAAAGATAAAGAACAGATATTTTGTTGTTACAGATAGGTTTAGCATATTCAAAATATCCGCTAATTGATTTTTTTATCCCTTCAAAAATTTACCACGCTATCTAATGCGTCATCCGCATCTCTATGCATAAAGTTAGATTGATAATTTATTGTAGTGGTAATCGATGAATGTCTGTATAATTTTTGGAGCATATTAATTGGGATTTTATCTTCCGATATATTCCCAAATGTATGTCTAGCAATATGCATAGTTACTTTTTTTGATATTTTGGCTTTATCAGCTACTGTTACCAAATATTTATTGAATTTCTTATTGGCGGTTTTTGTTTTAGCATAAACATCTTTAGCATTTTTTAAATCGGCTTTTTTCATTTCAGGAAATATAAAGTCCTCTTCGCTCTGCTTGTCATTTATGTAATCTTTCAAAATTGGAAAAACTTTATCTGGAATTTTTAAGGATAACAGTTTTGAATTCTTGTTCATTCGATAGTGAAGTCTATTGTCAAAAATGTCGTTCCAACGAATTTTTAATATATCAGCTACACGGATGCCAGCAAAGTAAAAACTGAAAAGCCAGAGATTTCTAGCGTGAGTTTCATTCTTGGTAAGATTATCAACTGACTCTAGCTCTATGACTTCATTTCGAGTAAGACCTATTTTTTCAGTTTCAGGGAACTTAATTCGTATTTTATCCGAACCGAATGGGTAAAGTTTTCTATCTACGATACCCAATTTTATGGCCCTATTATAGATAGTTCTAATCACAATAAGATTATTTACTATCGACCTTTCTGATAGGTTGTGTTTTGTACGGAGGTAGGTTTTAAATTTCTTTAGAAAATTTTCATCAATTTCTTGAAAGGTTAGCTGCTTTGACGTGGTAAATTTTAAAACGTGATTAATTCTTGCTTTATCTGTTGAAAGCCTAGACAGCTTTTCGTTTGCTTCTAAATCATCAAGAAAGTCTTGTGCCACTTCAAAAAAAGTAACTGATTCCGAAGAAGCATAAAGTTTCTCTTTTATTTGATTTGCCGATATATCCTTTTTGCTCGACTGCAAATCAATCAGCATTTTATTTGCCTCAGACAGTTTGGTACTAAGCAAACCGTTTAACCTATCTGAGTAAGGATGTGATTTTCTAACTCTAATATTTTTCACATCCCAATCATTTGGGTCAATATTATGACCTATATAATGATAATTTGAGCGACGGTTTTTTGTGATACGAATACAAAGAGGACAATGTCCTTCTTTATTAGGCTTTTTCCGAAGTACTATTTTTGCATTTGATGACATATCTTAAATATTAGGATATAAAGATAATCATTTTTGGTACAACATAGGTACAACAAATTATGATTTTAAACGATATCAATTGATATTATATAAAATTAAATATATGCTAATCAGTTGATTATAATATAACTTATGGAAATTTAGTAGTAAATACGCTGGATTCAAAATCCAGTTCTTTCGGGAGTGTGGGTTCGATTCCCACCTCGAGTACTTTAAAAGCTTGTTAAAAATCTGTTTAACAAGCTTTTGCATTTTAATTGATAACATCATGGCAACAATTTAGGTTGAATATGGATTTATTCTTTGTTTGTGTTTTAGCTTAATGGATCTATCTCATCTGCTTTTTTATACGCCCAATTCAAGTCTAATTTATATTCACAATTGATATATTCAGATGATTTTGCCATAGTTTCGTAATCTTTAAGGTAAGAACGAATAGTATTTGCTGTATTGTGATTTTTAGCATCTGTAATTAGTCTATTAAACTTTTCTTGTTCAACAGCTTGTTGTTTCAAAATTTTCTCATCTATCTTCTTTTGAATTTCTCTACGTTCTCGCTCCTTTTTTTGTCGCGTATGTAATTCCACCCAGCTTTTACTGTTGCTATCAATATAATCATAAATAGCAGGTAAATAGTCTTCTATACTTTTTGACTTTCCATCAATCCAACCTTTACGAGCGTAGCTTCCTACTTGAAACTCAAGCTTATTACTTTTCTCATATGTGTTACATGAGTAACCTGATTTATCTTTTATTCGAATTCTAAAATACTTTTGTCTTAAATTAATTTCTGTTAAGTAGCCATACATTTCTATATGACATCTTTGATATTCAAATTTGATACTATGATTGTTTTTTTTAAGTTTTTTAATCAAGGTATCCATGAACGCTAAAGCTCTTTCCCTTAATTTAGGTTCTACTGAAATTGGTAAATATTCACTTTGAAATTTTCTTCTCTCTTCCCAATTGACATTTTTTAAATTATCTTGGTTTTCTAATTCAGATTTTGTTCGTTGAACAAGTGGATGGTACATATTGAATAAAAAATTTACTTCCGAATGCCTCTAACACGAGAATCATACAATTCATTAAACCACATAGTTTTAAATAAAGTGTTAATCTTGTCCTCTGTCATTTTATTATAAAAATCCAATTTTTTATCAATAAAAGTTAAAAATTCGGAATCCACCTTTTCATCAAACTTATCTTTAATATTATCCTTTGTATTACCCTTATTAAAAAAAGACATAAGCTCATTGTCAGATTGCAAGTTTGTTTTAACTTTTCTAACTTCTAGTTTATCTTCATGTGACAGTTCAACTCCATAAGTGTCATTCAACACCTTTATGATTTTCGTTAAGAAATCTAACTCATCAACGTCCTCCACCATCGAACCACTCGGTTTCATACCCTCTTGCTCTCCATATCCTTGACCTAGTTCCATTGCCAGACTTGTAGTGTATTTATGTTGAATCTTATAGCTATCTAATTCTACATCGTTTACCACATCTAATGGCAAAGATGTTTTGGCATAAGGCAACTTTTTTATTAAAGCTGTTAAAAACACATATACCTTTTCTAATTCTACATCGGTAAATGTGATGATTTGGCTTAAAAAACGATAGAGTTTCACAAAAGAACTCGCTGCGCTTTTAAAGGCTGCTTGGTCTTCCTCTTCTAAATTATCTACAAAACGAGCCGCTATCTCTTCTAAAATGGGTTGTAACTTTTCAAAGTCATCTTTTGGACTAAAGAATATATTGGCAAAAGCTTCTACTTCTTGAGGATAATACACCTCAAAACTTTCTACTTGGTTTAAACTATCATAAATAGCATTAGGGTCTGTTAGGTTTTCTTCCTGAATAAAGTTTTTACCGTAATACTGCTGAAAATCTGCCTGTACATCTTCTGGATCATTAACAAAGTCTAACACCATTGTGGCTTCTTTACCACGTGCTTTTCTATTTAAACGCGATAAGGTTTGTACTGTGCTCGTACCTCCTAATTTTTTATCCACAAACATTGTGTGCATCATTGGTTCATCGAACCCTGTTTGATATTTATTAGCCACAATTAACAATCTATATTTAGGTAATTTTAAAGCATCTACTATTGATATTTTACCACCTAAATCATTCATTTTAGTTTCGGTGTATTCCTCACCTGTTTCATCATCTTTTACAGTACCTGAAAAAGCTACTAAAGCTTCATAAGGTAATTTCATTTCACGCATAACATCGTCAAACTTTCGCTTAAATCTTACAGCGTGTAAACGTGATTTAGTAACGAGCATCCCTCTTGCTTTTCCTTGAATTTTATTTTGAGTTTCTGCTGCAAAATGTTCTAAAATAATACGTGCTTTCTTTTCAATTGCGTGGTCTTGTAAGTCGACATAATTACCTAAAACACGTACTGTTTTTTTCTTTTCGTATTCTTTATCTTCTATATCGCTACGCTTAATTAATTTGTAATAGCGTTTAAATGACATATAATTTTCTAATACATCTAAAATGAAACCTTCTTTAATAGCTTGTTCCATTGAGTAAATATCAAATGGTTCTTTACCACCATCTGGCTGTACTGTACCAAATAACTCAATGGTTTTTGGTTTAGGTGTAGCTGTAAACGCAAATTGTGAAATATTAGGTTGCTGCCCTTTTTTGCTGATTTCATCTGCTATTACTTCATCTAAATCCTTTTCAGGAGTATCCTTTTCTGCAGCTTCTTCTAAACTTAAAGCTTTACGCATATGCCTTGACGTCTCACCAGATTGCGAACTATGCGCTTCATCAATAATTACTGCATATTTTTTATCTGATTTTTGAGCTACCTCATCTGAAATAATAGGAAACTTTTGAATAGTAGTAATTATAATACGTGTACCGTGTTCTATTTCCCTTTTTAAATCTTGCGCCGTTGTTTTTTCATCTAAATAAGCAACCATACCTGGTATGTTATCTATCTGCTTAATATTTTCTTGAATTTGTGTATTTAATACTCGTCTATCCGTTAATACAAAAATAGAATCGAATAAAGCTGTTTGGTCTGTGTAGTTTTGATAGAAGTTTGCCAAACGGTATGCCAACCACGTAATGGTATTAGATTTACCTGAACCTGCTGAATGTTGTATTAAATAGTTAGTACCTGTTCCATCAATTTTTAATTGGTCTAATAAACGCCTAACAGCTTTTAATTGATGAAATCTTGGAAACAACAATTTGGTAGATTTCTTTTCTACAATATCTTTCTTTTTAGGGTCATATAACTTATCTACATCTTCTTGTAAATTAATGTAGTTTTGTACTAAGTCTAAAAGAGAATCTTTTCGTAAAATATCTTCCCAAACATAGGCTGTGGCAAAGCCATTGGGATTGTAATTACGTAAACCTTGATTAAACGGTAAAAAGAAGGTTGACTTACCTGCTAATTTGGTGGTCATAAACACTTTTTCTGTACCGATAGCAAAGTGTACCAAACAACGCTGAAAATCTAACAAGGGTTCCTCATTAGGGTCTCGGTCTTGCATATACTGTTTAATGGCATTGTGGTGGTTTTGCCCTGTAAGAGCATTTTTTAATTCAGCTGTAGCTACTGGAATACCATTAATAAAGAAACATAGGTCTAACTCGTTATTATTTTTAGTAGAATAAGCTAGTTGCCTAATGACAGATAAACGATTTTGTTTATACCAAGTTTCGTGTTCTGGTGTTTTGTTATTGGCAGGTTGAAAGTACACTAAATCTAAACGCTCACCAGAAATACGTAATTTACTGCGTAAGGTTTTTAAGGTTTTATTGTTGCGTAAACTTTTGGCAACCGCTTCTACGATTTTAGTATCTGTAGATGCCCCTAAATGGGTTTGTATGTTTTGGTATTTCTTGGGTTGACTTTCTTTTATAAATGACAATACATCTTCTGGTATGATGCATAATTTTTTATCGTACTTATTTTTGTGTGCCAAATTATACTCTTTAACCTCTTGGGCTAAATAGTTTACGATATGGTCTTCAAAATGTATTTCTTTAGTTCCTCCTGCCATAATTATTTTTGTCCGTTTTGTTGCGCACTATCAATAAGGGTTTGACTAATATCTTTTTTAGGTTGAAAGTTACCAAGCTCCTTTAATTTTGTTGCTTGCGTTACTAAATTGTCTCTACCTGTACTTAATTGACCATAAGCATCATCATAGGCTGATTTTGCTCTATCAATATTATCTCCCACTTTTTCCATATTCTCTACAAAGCCAACAAATTTTTTATATAGTTTTTCGCCTCTACCTGCAATTTCTATGGCATTTTGGTTTTGGTACTCCCGTTTCCATAAATCCACTATTAATTTTAAAGCCGTTATTAAATTGGTTGGATTCATTAATAGAATACGCTTATCATAGGCATAATTCCATAAGTTTGGATCTGACTGCATCGCTGCAATGTAGGCAGGTTCGCTTGGGATAAACATCATCACAAAATCGAGTGCTTTGTCGTAATCGTCATAGCCTTTAGCACTTAAACCTATGATGTGGTTTTTAATTGCTTTTACGTGTTCCTCTAAAGCCTCGGTCTGTTGTTCTGGTGTGGTAGCTTCAAAATAACGTGTAAACGCATTTAAGGACACTTTTGAATCTATTATAACATTACGTTCATCTGGATATTTAATTAAAGCATCAGGACGCATTTTTTTACCTTCTACCTCTGAACGTAAAGCTTTACCGTCTGGACCAAATAACTGATGCTCCATAAAATACTCTTGCCCTTTTGCAAGTCCTGAAATCTCTAGAATATTCTCCAAAATCATTTCTCCCCAACGTCCTTGGGTTTTAACTTCGCCTTTAAGTGCATTAGTTAAATTGATAGCATCTTGACTAATTTTATCACTTTTCTCTGCTAATTCTTTTACTTTTTCACCTAAAGAAAAACGTTCTTTTGCTTCTTTATCATAAACCTCTTCTACTTTGGTTTTAAAAGCTGCTATATCTTTGTTTAAAGGTTTAAGTAACTCATTAATTTTAGCTTCGTTCACTTCTGAAAAGGACTTTGTGTTATCTTTTAATATTTCACTAGCAATGTTTTTAAATTCTGCATTGAATTTTTTGCCCATTGCATCCATTTCCTCTTTTTGAGATACTAATTTTTCTTTTAACGATTTATTATCTGCATTGGCAGTTGCCAATTGGCTATTTATGGTATTATAAGACTCTGTTTTTGTGTTGAATTTTGTTTCCAATGCTTCAAATTGCAATTGCAGTTTGTTAAGTTCATTTTCTAAACCATTAAGTGCTACCTGTTTTTCAGCAATGGTTGTTTTTTGGTTACTTATATCATTTTTAAGTGTATTATTTTCTTCATTCAAACTATTTACTTCATTTTGTAAAGACGTTTGTTCTTCTTGAGCGTGATTAGTTTGTGCTTTTAATGTTGCATTTTGCGCTGAAAACTGTTGCTTTAACCATAGGTAAGTTATAACGCCACCTATAATTAAACCAATAATAAGATATATATACTTTGCTTCCATAATTAAGTATTTGGTTGTTGCCAATCTCTAACATCTACTATACCGGTTACTGCTTCAGAAATTAACGACTGACGATAGTCTTTGAGTTTTTGTATTGACGTTTGAATTGAACTTATAGCATCAAAATTATATCTAACCTTCCTTTCAACATTCTGGGAAATTAAAATTTGCTCATCTTTATCTGGAATTGGAATTGAGATATTCATAATATCGGAAGCATTTATCGCTGGATAACTTACACCAACTGATTTAGATATAATCTCATCGATGAAGCAATCTGATTGTGCAATAAGACTTAAAAATTGATCAGAAATTTTTGTAGCCGTTAATACAGCAAACCCCGTTGAAGCAATGTAATCACTATACTCTACAGTAATTGCAGTAATCGCCTTTAGATACGTTCTAACTGTAGAAATAATAACATCATTTGTCTTTACAATTCTTTTTGCTCTTGAAGGTGCTTCGGAATATTTATATTCTTCGGTTTTTTCAATTCCTTTATCAATTGAAACATTTCCTATTTCGATATAGTTTATTTTAAAATCTTCTTCATATTTATCAGCCAAAGTATTTTTATTACAATCAGCAACATATTTAAGTTTTTTAACCTCCCAATGCTCTGGAATTTCCCCCAACCACTCAATGCCACTATCTTTTAAATCTACATTTTTGTTTAAACCTTTAGTTACTGCTTCGTTAATAATGGCTTGTCGTTGTTCTTGCAGTTTTTGTATGAGGATTTCTTTTCTGTTTATTAGCCTATCTATTTTATTGGTTCGGTAATCGAGATAGCTTACAATTTGTTTTTGTTCTTGTAATGAAGGATAGATAAATTTAATATCCTTTAAGTCATCCTTATATACAGCTCCAATTGTTGTTGACCTATTTTTTGATTTTAATTCTTCTGAACCTAAAGCAGATAGAAAATAGTAATAAGCGAACTTGGAATTAATTTTGTTATTAAACCTTAATAAGTAAAGATTTGGTGCTAAAGTTGATGGCATTTCAACTTCAGGCATTATATAGATTTTTCCAATTTCTCCTCTTTTTGCTACCAATAACTCACTACCATACAATGTCGTTCTTTCAAGAAAATTATATGTATTTTTATCAACCCAACGTAAATTATATCTATCACCATAAGTCTTTTTCTCTAAATCGGTGGCTCTTACATACCAAGCGTATTCATCTTCCACTTTGTCTGGAAAGTTTACATTTTGCTTAACTGAACTAAAGCTACCATTAGCCTCATAGTCAGTGAGTAAATCAAGTCCTCTTTTAAGTAAGTTTACGTACCAATTTTCTGGAATCTTCTCAATCCATTCTATACCACTATCCTTATATGTTTCGTATTCCTTTTCCATTAGCCAATCAAGTCTTTTAATAAGTTAGCAATGTCATTCTCCAAGGTTATAATTTCAGTTTTAATTTCGCTAGCAGGACGTAAAGGCGTATAGTTGTAAAAATACTTGGTAAAGTTAATCTCGTAACCAATACGGGTTTTATCGTAATCTATCCAAGCATTAGGTACGTGTGGTTTTACTTCGGTTTCAAAATAAGTTTCTACATCCTCTGTAAGTGGAACCGTTTCGTTATCGCGTTTTTTACTATCTGGTTTTGGATTGCCTTTACTGTCTTTAACAATATTTCCTTTAGCATCTACTTTAGGCTGTTCCACCGTTAGTTGGTAGTAGCCAAAGTATTCGTTATCGAATATTTTAGAGTGCTCATTTTCTTCGAAGTTTTGGTACATTTCCAACAATTGCGCAATGTGCTGCGATGTGATTTCGTTTCGCTTGTTACCCAAACTCTTTTTATTGGGTTGGCAGAATAGTTGGTTAACTTTATCCTTTCCATTTCCTTCTGTCATTATGGTTTCTTTAGCATCACCATTTATTAACTGGATTTTGCCTTTACGTTCAGAGGATTTATTATTGGTTAAAAACCAGATATAGGTGTTAATACCTGTGTTATAAAACAAATCTTTAGGTAATGCTACGATACATTCTAACCAATCGTTTTCTATAATCCAACGACGTATATCACTCTCACCGCTACCAGCAGAACCTGTAAATAAAGGTGAACCATTGGTGACGACACCAATACGAGAGCCTTCACGCTCCATTTTAGATAACATATGCTGTAAGAACAATAATTGCCCATCGCTTACTCTTGGTGTACCTGCATAGAAACGACCAGAAGGGTTTAAGGCTTCATTCTCTATGAATTTACGGTCTTTTTTCCACGTAACTCCATACGGTGGATTTGCCATCATATAATGAAAGGACTTTCCTTGAAAACGGTCTTCGCTAAATGAATTACCGTGCTTAATGTTATTGGCATCTTCTCCTGTAATTAATGCTTCCGATTTTGCTATGGCATACGATTGTTCGTTAATTTCTTGTCCATAAGTTACCAATGTCGGTTTATGATTACTATCGGCACACACCTTATCGAGAATAAACTTTTTACCTAAATTTACCATACCACCTGTACCACAGGCAGGATCAAAAATGGTACGAATGATTCCTGGTTGTGATAGCTTTTCTTTTTCGCCTGCGAAAAGGAAATTGTTCATAATTTCAATAACATCTCGTGGTGTAAAATGTTCTCCAGCTGTTTCGTTAGATTGCTCGTTTGATATACGAATTAACTCCTCGAATACATAACCCATACCGTGATTGTCGATAGCCTCTGTGTGTAAATCTATTTTACAGATAGCATCAATCATTTCATAGAGTAATTTGTTTTTAACC
>TARA_R110002073_G_scaffold7911_3_pt1 | contig 11158 bp, 10 predicted proteins | sample TARA_R110002073 | Tara Oceans TARA_R110002073 (sample SAMEA4397174) | marine metagenome | biome: Polar Biome; feature: [DCM] deep chlorophyll maximum layer (ENVO:01000326); material: water (ENVO:00002006), including particulate matter (ENVO:01000060) such as... | depth 40 m
TACCTTGCGTTAATGACACGGCCCCTACAGCTTTTACCATATATGATGGAAAACCATCTATATACATAATAAATCTATTCTTTTGCTTTGGCTCGAAGGCGGTGAAAAATATTTCGTTTGGATCTAATATTGCCATTTTATTATCTTATTTTATTATAAATATTGTTAATTTAAATTTATTATGCAAAAGTTGCTCCTGTTGGTAATACATTGAAATCTAATATAATAAATTCAGCTGTTTTAGTTGGTTGGAGGTAAATTTGACCTACCATCTCATTTCTATCAATAACATCTGGTGTATTATTTGTTTCATCCATTACTACTCTAAAGGCATACAATCCTTGTCTTTGTTGTACTGATTCTAAGTATGGGTTTACTTGGGATAAGAAATTATTTCTTGTACCCATAGTGTTTTGTTCAAATACTAAATTATCAGATACTTGTACTATATAAGATTTTAATGCTATTAATAATCTACGTACATTTACTCTATCTAAAGCACTTGCTTTTCTCTGTAAAGTTTTTTGTCCAAATACTACAACTCCACTTTGTGGGAAAGTAGCAATTGGGTTTATATTTGCTTCATATAGTGTATCTCTGTTTCCAGAAGTTAATTTTCTTTCAGCTCTAATTACTTGACCTAATCCACCTCTAGTTAAACCTGCTGGTGCGAACCATGGGTCTGAAGAAGCATCTGTAAAAGCAAATACTCCGGGGATTAATGTTGATGCAGGTGACCAAATTGTTCTTCCTGAATCTGGGTCAACTAATTGTAACCATGGCCAATAAGTTGCTGCATATGAAGTATCGAATGAAGAAGCTCTACCTACTACATTTCCAACAGTAGAACCATATCCTCTTAAATCAATAATTGATAAACAATCTTGACGTGCTTCCGCTGTTGTTACAAGTAAATTAACTTGTGAAGGGTGAAACTCTGAAATTAATCCTGGTGCCGATAATACATTAAACTGGTAATCATCTTTATTAGTTAATAAATTAATAGATGCTGTATAATCTAAAGGACCAATTCCTTGTATGTTATTAGCATCAATACTTTCATTAAATTTAGCAGCTCCACCTGGGAATAAAGAACCAGTAGCATTAGTAAATGAGCCTGAGCTTATTAAAGGTATACTTGCTGTAAATTGTGATTGTGCATTTCCGGCATTATCAAAATAATTAGGGGTTGGATAGTTAACTGCAGATACATAAATGTATTTACTTCTATTAACATACGACCCATTTTGTTGAATGTAGTAATCACTACCATCTTGTTGAACATCACTATAATAACTGTTACCTATTACAGTTTCAATATAATTAGTAGCTAAAGGATCTAAAGATACATTATTAAATGTTTCTAGTATTGATTTTTGTGCATTTGTATCATTTCCTCTACGAACTGCTAAACTAAATACACCAGAACCTGTATTACGTCCTGTAATTTCCCATCTTAAGTTATCTTGTGAACCATTAGCTAAAGCTCCTCCTGTAAGAGTTGAACCTGAACTGTTCATGATAGCTCCTTGTGAAATAGTACTTAATACAAACGGCATACCATTTTCTACGGCTGCTGCTGTTAAAGGTAAGAAAGTTGCATCTGAGGCACCACCAAGTTGAGCTGCTGCAATTGTAACAACATCATTTAATTTATAACCCGTTCCTGGGTTGTTAACTGTTACTGCTGTTATTGTTGATTTTAAATCTACTTGTTGGATTGTAATAACTAAATCACCACCTGTAGCACCAATACTACCATCAGCATTCATATCTGCTTGTGATACTGTTATAGTAGCACCCGCTACATAACCTTCAGATCCAGCATTAGATATTACTGCTCCAGTAATATTAGTTCCGTCTCCTGTTACTACTACAGTTGCACCTGTACCAGCACCTGTTGTTGCTAAAGCAGCTGTTGTTCCAGGACTATTAGCAGTTACTAGACCTCCTGGGAGTGTTAGTGCTGCAGCTGGTAAGAAAGTAGCTAATGTTGCTACTGTATAGTTTACAGTAAGATTTCCACTACCTCCTCCTACGGTTGCAGCTCCTACAAAGTTACCAACAGTTCCCGTTGATGGGTTACTGTTAATTAAAGTAAATAAATTAAATCCTGATTCTAAACCACCAACTTCTACTTCATTATATAGATTTATAGAGTTAGCACTGGTAAAAGAACCAGATGCTACTCTAGTTACTAGTAAAGTTGAACCACCTTGTCTAAAATAATTATTAGCTGCTACTTGGTTTAAGTAGGAATATTGTTGTGAACCACTTGTTACGGATCCTCCAAAAATTGCTAAATATTCGCTGTATGAAGTTACTATTGTTGGAACTTCAACAGGACCTTTAATAGAAGGTCCAATTATTGCTGCACCTACTTCTACTGGGCCTTGAGTAATTTGAGATGAATCATTCTCTCTTGCTAGTACTCCTGGAGATATTAATGTTTCTGCCATGTTATATATTAATTAATATTATATTTTGTTATAAATATTAGAAGCTATTTCAAAAATTTATTCTGGTTTCGTAAATTCTCCAGTTTCTAAATCAATGTTTCCATCTCCATATTTTTCTTGAAGTTCTTTGCCTAATTTGTCTTGTTTTTCTTGAACTTCTTTCACTGAAGAATATAATGGAACTTTTTGTGCTTCTAGTTGTCCTAAAGAAAATATTAATTCATTTCCTTCAGTTTGTAAATCTTTTAACATTTGCAACTCTTTTTCTGATAACTTGATTTTACTCATTTTTTTATGTTTTTATTATTATAGTTATAAATATGTTTAAATTTATTAAAATTATCTAATTCTACCATCACTGTTTGGATTTTGGACATTCGTAGGACTATTTACATTATCTATACTAGATACAACTTCAGAAGTTATTGTAATTTTAGCTTTAGTGTTATATTTTTTGATTGAGTTTAAATCCTTTTGTATAGTATCTGGTATTATATATCCTTTTAAGCTTAAATTAAATAATCCTTTTACTAATCTATCTTTACCAGGAGTTAATTCCGTTGATGTTGTAAAACTATTAACTCTAGCTCTAAATTTAAATCTTTCAGGATTACCCCAATAAGAATCAGAAGCATATTCTATAGCTTCAATTATCTTATTTAATTGTTCCATATAATATGTTTGAATAATACAACTATATTCTAGGTCTACAAAATCGGGAACAGCTATTGCTTGAAATTGTTCTACTGGTTTTCTATTATTTAGTAAATTAAAATTTGAATATGCATTTTTAGAATTAAATCCTTTTCCAATGTTCCCGTATAAATTAGGCATATTAGAATCTAATTTATTATATGTTGATCTATCTTTAGTAATTGTATCTCTTTTGATTACTAATATAGGTAACATCACTGCACCAGAATCATCTCTATAATAACCATCTCTTTGAAAAGATTTCCATCTTTCTGGGCTACCATAAATTACGGGGACTGTTCTTCTTTCATCATTTTGGTATACGAAAGGTTTTATTACATTATTAAAATAAAAAAATACCGCTTCGTCTAAATCTTGAATACCAATTGAAAATTGTTTATCAGTATCCCCTTTTGAACTCATTTTAGTTGACCTATTAAAGTCAATACCAGTTTGTGATTGGTTTGGGTTAGCAGGAGAATTAGGATTTCCTCTATGTTGATCGAAAGCAACCTGTTTAGAAATACTTATTTCTTTTTGGGATTTTGGATATGGTTTAAAGTTTGCCATTTAGAATCTTTCTTTATAAGGTGATATTGCTAATTTATCCCTTGGTATATAATAAGTTTCAAGTATTATAGATAAATTAGTTCCAAAATTTTCTAACCCAGGGTTTAGAGGGTTTGGAGTCCCATTAGAATCGTTATTTGGATATTGTGGGTTTTTACCTACAAAATACTGATTTGTAATTGTTTGTTGTACCCCATAATAATCATTTTGGTATAAAACAACATCTCCAACTTCAGGAACCACATTAGCATCTACTAAGTCATCTCTTAAAAATGCAAACCTAATATTTCTTTGATATTCTATTCCTAAAGAATCTTCAGGATAAAGTTGTGGTTGTCTTAATAATAATACATTAAATAAGAAGGGTCCATCATAATATTTTTCACCTGCGGCTTCACCATACAAATTAACTAGTGTTTCTTCTAATTTATACTTGTATATAGCCGCTTGTTGGGTAACAATATTACCCATTAATTCACGATTAAGATGTCGTACTAAACTAACATCTCGCTGTCGTCCGAACATTGCCATATTATCCTATGTATATTGTATACGGAACTTGTTTTAATTCCGTTTGTTTAAATTCTGCTTCTTGTGCTCTTCTTTCTAATAAAGATTTACGTGATGTTTCATCGAAATATGACCTTAATCTTTCTAATAATGATGTTTTTTCAGCAGTAGCTGCAGCTATTAAATCTGATTGATTTAAAGTAACTTGTGAGTCAGGGATTGGAATAGTACCATATTTACCTCTTACATACCCTAACATTTCTTTTGAAATTGCTAGTGAATATTCAAAAATCCATTGACGACCTACACTATTAATATTTTTATATGTTGGATTAGTATAAGGAGTATTTGATACATTAGATACTTTTGTGGTATCATTAGATACTACAGATGAATCTATTCTATCTTGTCTTTTTATATATTCAAACCATATTTTTCCACTACCCGTTGTTGGAATAGGGAAAATTTTTAATTTATTATTTTGTATTTCAAAGCTATAATTTGATCTACGAATAGTATCACTCATTTCAATTTGCTGAATTATAGCTAAATCATAATTAAGTGGCATCATTAAAAAATTAATGGCAGGACTCATTCCCCCGAATCCAAAACTTTCCATCATATTCATTTGCCCCATTCCCGTTCCTACATAAGGATCATAAAATTTAACAGATGCTGGTGGAGATTCGTAAAATACTTTTTTAACTTCAATACCATATTGTCCTAAACCACCAGGGATATTTTGAGTTAAATCATAAGCTTGTTGGTTAGCTTTCATTTCTACTGAAGAGCTATAATATGTTATATTTCCTCCAGTTCCTGCTTCAGCACCATACATTTCTGTTAACCTAATAATAGGTTCAAAGTTAGAAGCTAGTAAAGCATTATTTAAATTAACAGCAGTGTTTGATCCTTCTAAAGATAATTGATTATCTCTTATTTGATAAGAGTATAATTCATTTCCATAAGTAGTTACTGCTTCTTCAAAAGCAGCATAAAAACTTATATCCTGTAATTCTACGTCAACTAAGGGGTAACCTAATCTTCTAGTAACGAACATAGCTACCTTATCAGCATCTACTCTAAATTCTTCATCGTAATCATAAAATCCAAAAGGTGTATTACCTGGATCGAATGAACTGGAACCTGCCCAAATTGGTATATTTGCCATAATTTATTTATTTTTAAGCTACTGAATTATCTGCTGCTACTAAGTACTCTATTTTATTTTTTGATGAAGATGTATCTACTTGACATTTAACAGTTGTAATATCTCTCCAGCTACCTGATGTTGAGGTAAAATAATCATTTGAAAGAAAGAAATTTTTACCTGTGCCTATTTTAAAATGAGCTTCATCACCATTTGCATTAGAAATAGTTAAAGCTACAGTTGCTGTTCCTTTATTAGTAATTCTTCCATAAGTTAAGGCATTACCATTAAATGTTCCAGAACCAATTTCTCCTATTTCAAATATAGTAGTTTGTCTACTACCTGTTACATACATTTGTCTTTTGTCATAATCTAAAATAGTTAACTCCTTTTCAGTTTCTATAACTACTTCAGGGGTATCTAAACCCGAAATTTTTTCTCTTAAAAAGACATTTAACTTTCCCATAATATATTTTATTTATAAATATGATGCTAGGTTCTATTATTATAAATATTAGAACCTGATGTTGATATTGTTATGCCTTTATTAATGGCTTCTTGATAATATTCTAATAAATCTTCAACTATCTCATTTCGATGGTTTGTAGTTAAAGTAATTGCCTCTAAATTTTTAATTTTTCTAGCAGCAGCATATAAGAATTTAAAACCAGAATCAGATTTTTTCTTTAAATCTGTTTGTTGTGCATCACCACATACTACCATTTTACTTCTTAAACCAATACGAGATGTAATCATCTCCATTTGTTCATGGGTAACATTCTGTGCTTCATCTACTATAATTAAAGAATCTAAAAATGTTCTACCTCTCATAAAGGATACAGGTACAATTTCTATTTTACCATCTTCAATAAATTTTTCAATCTTTACTTTATCATATAATGCAAAGAAATTTTGGTATATAGGTTGAACCCAAGGATCCATTTTTTCTCTTAAATCACCAGGTAAAAAACCTATTTCTTCTTTAGATACTGTAGGTCTAGTAATTATTATTTTATTATATTGTTTTCTGAATAATCCATCTAATGCAACATTACATGCTAATAATGTTTTTCCACTACCTGCACTACCACCTAAAAGGGTAATAGTATTTTCAAGTATTGATCTTTTAGCTTCTTTTTGTTCTTCATTAAGTTGGAGTTTGAACTTAATTGGGTTTTTAGGAACTCTCTTAGAACGAAATACATCGTCCGTATGGTGTTTACTTGCCATAAATTCTTTAGATTAGGTGTTATGTTATCAGTGAATATAACTGTTGTAAATACGTTAAAAAACATGTAATTTTTAATATAGCTATATAATGAGATAAATATAGTTTCGATGTAACGCATTTTATTATAAATATGAAAAAGATAAAAAAACCCGGCCTAAGCCGGGTTAATTTATTAAGAAATGTTTAATTCTCTAATTATAGAGAGTTTAAACCATCTACTTGAATCTTACCATAAAATTCTGGACGTACCATTTTCTTAGCGTAACGAGTTAATAGACCCTTTCTTGGTGTGAAAGTTTCTGGATCGTATACTAATGGAGTCATAATTAATGGAATGTACGGAGCAAATACAGCACCAGCTTCTAAGAATTGAGATCCTCTAAATCCTAATAGGATTTGATTTTCTTTCATATATGGATTCTTATAAACTTTCTGACGGCTATTAATTGAACCTACTTTCTGTACACCAAATGCGTAAGAAGCTTTAGAAACATCACCATCTGAATCAGCAGCAAATCCTGGAATTGATTCTAGGATAGTACCCACTGAAGGAGAACATACTAGGAAGTTTGCACCACCTCTTAATGTTTTCTGGTGAATAATGTTACTTAGTTTTTGGATTTTAGTTCCTAATGTTTGGAACCATTGTCCTTGACTGTTGTAGAAGTTTAAATCTGATTGTACTTCTCCAACGAATGATCTGTTATTTACAGCAGACCATACTTCAGTTCCGGCAGCAGCACTTTCCATTAACATATCTAATATCTCTAAGTCAATTTCTAATGAAATGTACTCACTCAAGATAGATGTTAATTCAGCTTCAGCATCTAAAGCGTGGTAAGCATTTAAATCTTGTGCGAACTCAGGAGTCCATACAGCTTTTAACTTACGTGTTTTAGCTACGATAGCAGATGATTGCATCTGTACGTTAATTTGTGGGATTGAGATTGATGGAGAATCTAAGCTGTTTGGCTCTGGGTTTCCATCTTCAAAATCACCTCTAAATTGATCAGTTGGTTGTAGTTGGTATGATGCCGTAAAGACAGAACCAACTGCAATTCCTACAAAAGCAAGTGAAGCTGAAACGATAGCAGTAATGCTTGTACCATCATAAGAAGTAAATTGTGATTGTTGAAGATTACCTGGTGAAGCTGCTGATGCAGATTGAAATTGGAATCCTCTTACACCTCTTAAATCAGCAAAATCTAAATCTGAAGCAAGAAAACTTACTTTTCTCCATTGAGCATCTGCCATTGATGCAGAATAGTCTGAATTGTAATCTAAGTCTGCATAAGAAGCAGTTACGATTGCAGTTACTGCTGTATGAGATGATGTGTTGTTTATAGAATAAGTAAATCTACCTGGTCCATAAGCACCACCTGTATCTGTGTTTCCAAATGGAGTATTTCCACCTGTAGCACCATATAAAGAATTTCCTTCTGTGTATGGATCTTTGCTAGTTCCATATTGGAAATCTAGATAAAATACAAGACCTGAAGGTAAATTCATTGGTTGTACTGATACGAATTCTTGAGCGGCGATCTGTCCGAATACTTTACGTACTAACGGAAGAGCTACACCAGCCCATTGCTCACCTACACCTGCAGTAAAGTTACCTGTTGATGCAGCACCTCCACCTGTTTGTGAAGATTCTACTACAAGTTGTTTAGCTTGGTTTTCAAGAATCATTCCCATGTTATTTTTGTGGGAACCATCTAAACCTTCTAAAAGACCTGTTTTTTCCCATTTGCTAGATAATCTAGCTGCATCACCCTGTACTGAGTGATATGGGTTTGCACTTTCTAATAAAGTTTGTAAACTCATGATTTTAATTTTTTTAAATTAATTTTATTTTTAGTTTTTAATAATACCAGCTAATTTTTGCATACGAGCAAATGCTGCGTTTTCAACTATTGGCTGTTTAGCTGTAGGAGCCATTCCCATAGCTTTTGAAGCACTACCTTTTACTTCATTAATTGATGTTTTTGTCATTTTAGATGACAAACCTTCATTTAATGTTTCAAAAATAACTTTTGCTTCTTTTACTGTTGTCGCTTTATCAAAAGCTTTCAACACTTTTACTTTCTTACCTTCCGATAAGTTTTTTGCTTTAAAGATTTTATTAGTATAAAGTAATTTAGCATTTAATAAGTTAACTTCATTTAATTCAACTTTAAGGGCATCAATTTCACTTAACGCTTCTTTAAATCTCATTTTTTCAGTTTCTTTTTCAGTTTTAGAATCGTCTTTGTCTCCATCCTCGTTTCCAACACCTTTTTCGCCTTTTACTTTTTCATTAATAGAATACGCAGCTGTTGATTTTCCAACTTTTTTAGGATCTAATTCTTTTTTACTAGCTCCTCTTGTAGGGTTGTTTTTATCATTCCAACTTACGGCATCCATTTCCATGATTTCTTCTTCTTCATCTTCTACTTCGACTTCTACATCCATGTCTGATTCTTCATCATCCATTTCCATTTCATCTCCAGCTTCTAATTCTCCAGCTTCTACCATGTCCTTAATTACATCCTCAATAAAGGATTTAAGGTCATCTTCTGACATATCTTCTAGATCAACATCTTCGTCGTCTAGGTCTTCCATGTCTTCTTTCTCGTCTTCTTCTCCGTCAAGGTAACCTTCTTCCTCAGCATCCGTACGTTCGTCCTCTTTCAAGTCCTCTTTTTCGTCCTTCATACCGTCTTTGTAGCCTTCCTCTTCAGCATCTGTACGAGCATTTTCTTCAAGTTCTAGCTCAGCTAGTAACTCATCAAGATTGATTTCTTCAACTTCTTCTTTTTCTTCTTTTACATCATCTTTCGAATCCATTTCTTCTTTAACGTCGTCTTCTTCATACTTATCGTATCCTTCGTCAACGTCTTCTTTGTCCATTTCTTCTAACTTTGCTGAAAGCATAGATTTTAGATGGGGAGTAAAAGCTTCTTCAAGAGCAAGTTTAGCGTTTGCTATGGCTGTTTCTTTTACAGCTTTAGCATCAGCAATTGCTTCAGTAAGCAAATCTCTGTTGTTTAACATAATCGCAAAATTTTAATTTGTGAAATACGGTTATTAGGAACCGTAATAGTGATATTTATTTTTGACATCATATAAGAGATGATGTATTGCGCTTATACGTATATGAAAAGATACTAAGAATACAAAAAGCGCTCAAATGAGCGCTCAATGGTTTAAATCCGTCGGTAGCGTCCGAAGAAATGTTTTTATACTATAGGACATGAACCTTTAGAACAAAGAATTTCATGTATTGTTTTATTTACATTTGTATAATCATATACAATAGTATTTTTTCCTTCATTTAATGTGTGCATATAAGAACCAGGGTTAGAAGGTGTTGAAACAAAATCCCAACATAATAATTCAAAATCATCTTGTACCTCCATTACTCCATCTCTATCTTCCAATGAACCCATTCCTCGTGAAGATACACCTACAGTTACACCTGCTTTTATTAATTCTTTAAGTATATTTCCTGATGGGGTTGGTAGTACTTCTATTTTACCTATTACATTATCTCCATCCCAATAATATTCTGAAATTAGATGGGAAACATTTTGTAAATTAATAACAGATGATTCAGGGTGATCTAATTCTCCCATTGAACGTCTTTCTTTAATTAATTCACCATACTTTTGCATCTCTCTATCCCATAGTTCTTTAGAATAATAACGACCATTACCATTTTTTACTTCGGCTGTAGCTAAAATACCCTCAACCATTAAGTTACCTGTTTCTTTATTAACATTTTCTGTTAATTGTAGGGGGTTAATCTTAAAGGTATTTGTTTCTATTAATAGTGCTTTGCTCATTTTATTTATCTTCTATTAAAGAAACATCTACTATTTTACCATTTTCAACTTTATAATCTTTATCACTACCACCAGCTAAATCTGCAAATCTTACAAGTTTAGCTCCAGGTCCAGCATTTTCACTATTATCTTCGATTGATTTAGGTCTTAAAGAGTTTTTCATCTGGTCCTCTTTAGATGCTCCTGGTTTTGTTGTTACTAAAATATCATTGTTGATTTTTCCATCTTTCATTAAATCTTTTAAATCAACAGACTCAAACATTTCTTCTGTTTCATCAACTATTTCTGTTTTTTTATATGATTTACCACACATTTTTTCATACACCTTTTCCATTTGGGCTTTTTTCTTTTCTAAAAGCTTAACTTCTTTTTGCATTTCTTTCATTTTTTTCTTATCTACTAATTCAGATAAGTTTTCATCTTCTGAAATTGAGCTTAGTCTAGTGGATTTTTCTTCAATAACTTCATCTAAGAAATTAATTTGAGCTTCCATTTTAACTACGTCACCTTGTTTTCCAATCTCAGCTAACTTAGAATCAATTGTTTCTTTTTTAGGTTTTTTTGCTTTATCTTTACCTGCTTTTTTCATTGATTCTTCTTTATCTCCATCTCCGTCGATATCCATAAAATCAGGTTTAGCTGCTTCTGATGTAGTGTCGGAATAAGATATTGCCGTACCTTCATCTTCCATTTCATCCATTGGTAATTTAGCTTCTTCTTT
>TARA_R110002073_G_scaffold306012_1_pt1 | contig 11150 bp, 7 predicted proteins | sample TARA_R110002073 | Tara Oceans TARA_R110002073 (sample SAMEA4397174) | marine metagenome | biome: Polar Biome; feature: [DCM] deep chlorophyll maximum layer (ENVO:01000326); material: water (ENVO:00002006), including particulate matter (ENVO:01000060) such as... | depth 40 m
AAATGGATCCCATTGACAGATCGTATCGCCCTTCTTAATGCTCTTCATTTTCTTATCTAGAATAGCAGAACCATAAGGGATAATATTTGTACTTAATGTAATTCCTGTTTTCTTATCTTTAATTTTAATTTCAGCAGTCCTAGAGATTACAATATCTATAACATTACCTTCATTGTCTTTTCCTTCAACAGTTCTCAAATCTTCTATAACAACATTTCCATCGAATTTAGCAGTAAGCTTATTATCTTCAGAAATGTTTCCGGCTACCCCACCAACGTGGAATGTTCTCAATGTTAACTGTGTACCAGGTTCTCCAATAGATTGAGCGGCTATTACACCTACTGCTTCTCCAATTTGAACTTTGTTACGAGTAGATAAACTCTGACCATAACACTTAGAACAGATTCCTCTTTGAGATTCACATGTTAATGCAGATCTTACTTGTACTCTATCCAATCCAGATTTTTGAACCTCATTAGCTAGCTCAGAAGTTATAATTTCACCTGCAGCAACTATTAAGTCTTCACTATTAGGAGCGTATACATCATGCAATGCTACACGTCCTTCAATTCTATCACTTAAAGATTCTACAATCTCATCGTTTTTCTTTAATGGAGTTACTTCTAGTCCTCTTAATGTACCACAATCATCTTCATTTACAATTACATCTTGAGAAACATCAACCAAACGACGTGTTAAATAACCTGCATCTGCAGTTTTTAATGCTGTATCGGCAAGACCTTTACGCGCACCGTGAGTAGAGATAAAGTATTCAAGAATTGATAATCCTTCCTTAAAGTTAGAAAGAATTGGATTCTCAATAATTTCTCCTCCACCTGCAGTTGATTTTTTAGGCTTCGCCATTAATCCACGCATACCTGTTAACTGACGAATCTGTTCTTTAGATCCCCTAGCTCCAGAATCTAACATCATATATACTGAGTTAAATCCTTGTTGGTCTTCACGCAAACGTTTCATAGATAATTCAGTCAATTGATTATTGGTTCTTCCCCAAATATCAATTACTTGATTATAACGCTCTTTTTGCGTTAACATACCCATGTTATAGTTCATTACGATTCCATCCACTTCTTTATTAGCTTCAGCAATCATAGCTCCTTTCTCTTTAGGGATAATAATATCTCCTAAACTGAAAGATAATCCACCTTGGAAGGCGAACTTATAACCCATGTTTTTAATTTCATCTAAGAACTTTCCAGTAGCAGGAATGTCAGTAGCTTTTAAGATACCTCCAATAATTCCACGCAATGATTTCTTAGTCAATACTTCATTGATATATCCAGCAGCAGCAGGTACAACTTCATTAAATAGAACTCTACCAACAGTTGTTTCAATGATTTTAGTCACTGAATTACCTTCTTCATCGATATCTTGAGTTCTTACTTTAATACCAGCATTTAATTCTACTCTTTCTTCATTGAAAGCAATAGTTACCTCTTCTGGAGAATAGAAAGTCAACCCTTCACCTTTTACAGCTACTTCTTTGGTTGATTTTCTTTCTTTGGTCATATAATATAATCCCAATACCATATCCTGAGAAGGTACAGTAATAGGAGCTCCATTTGCAGGATTTAGGATGTTATGAGAAGCCAACATTAATAATTGTGCTTCTAAAACAGCTTCAGGTCCTAATGGTAAGTGAACTGCCATTTGATCCCCATCAAAATCCGCATTAAAGGCTGTACACACTAATGGGTGTAACTGAATCGCTTTTCCTTCGATTAATTTTGGTTGGAATGCTTGGATACCTAAACGGTGTAAAGTAGGAGCACGGTTCAATAGAACTGGATGCCCTTTAATTACGTTCTCTAGAATATCCCAAACAACTGGTTCTTTTCTGTCTATAATTTTCTTTGCAGATTTTACTGTTTTTACAATTCCTCTTTCAATCAACTTACGGATTACAAAAGGCTTGTAAAGTTCAGCTGCCATATCTTTAGGGATACCACATTCTGACAATTTTAATTCTGGTCCAACAACAATTACAGAACGTGCAGAATAATCAACACGTTTTCCTAATAAATTCTGACGGAAACGTCCTTGTTTACCTTTTAAAGAATCAGATAATGATTTTAAAGGTCTGTTAGATTCAGTTTTTACTGCTGATGATTTACGCGTGTTATCAAACAATGAATCTACTGATTCTTGTAACATACGTTTCTCATTACGCAAGATTACTTCAGGAGCTTTGATCTCCATCAGTCTTTTCAAACGATTGTTTCTAATGATGACTCTACGATACAAATCATTCAAATCAGAAGTAGCAAAACGACCACCATCTAATGGAACTAATGGACGTAATTCTGGTGGTATTACCGGAACTACTTTCATAATCATCCATTCTGGTTTGTTCTCTCTATTCTTGTTTGAATCTTTAAATGCTTCAACAACATTCAATCTTTTTAAAGCTTCAGCTTTACGTTGTTTAGACGTTTCAGTATTTGCTTTATGTCTTAATTCGTATGATAATTCATCCAAATCAATACGAGACAACAATTCGATTAAACATTCTGCTCCCATTTTAGCAATAAACTTATTTGGGTCAGAATCATCTAAATACATGTTCTCTTGAGGCAATGTATCTTGAATATCTAAAAACTCTTCTTCCGTTAAGAAGTCCATTTTTTGCAATGCTTCTCCTTCAGCATTTTTTGCAATACCTGGTTGAATTACTACATATCTTTCGTAGTAGATAATCATATCTAACTTCTTAGATGGTAATCCTAAAAGGTATCCCATTTTGTTCGGTAAAGATCTGAAATACCAGATATGAGCTACAGGCACAACCAAGTTGATATGACCTACTCTATCTCTACGTACTTTCTTTTCAGTTACCTCAACCCCACATCGATCACAAACGATTCCTTTGTATCGGATTCTTTTGTATTTCCCACAAGCACATTCGTAGTCTTTTACAGGACCAAAAATACGCTCACAGAACAAACCATCTCTTTCTGGTTTGTGTGTACGGTAGTTAATTGTTTCTGGTTTTAACACCTCTCCTTTAGATATTTCTAAAATAGATTCTGGTGATGCTAAACCAATTGAGATTTTGTTAAACTTTTTTACAGTGTACTTCTCGTTTTTTCTTGCCATGGTAATGGTATCGAATTTAAATTGTAAAAATGATCTGCTAAGCAGACAATATTGTAAAGCAGGAAAGACAAGCTTTCCTGCTATTTTTCTATTCTTCTAGTTTAAGATCTAATCCTAAACCTTTCAATTCATGCATTAATACGTTGAAAGATTCTGGTAATCCTGGTTCTGGCATGGTTTCACCTTTTACGATTGCCTCGTAAGTTTTGGCTCTACCCATAACATCATCCGATTTTACTGTCAAAATTTCTCTCAAAATACTTGAAGCACCATATGCTTCTAATGCCCAAACTTCCATCTCTCCAAAACGCTGACCTCCAAACTGTGCCTTACCACCTAATGGTTGTTGAGTAATCAACGAGTAAGGTCCAATTGAACGAGCATGCATCTTATCTTCAATCATATGCCCTAGTTTGATCATATAAATAACACCTACTGTTGCTGGTTGATCGAAACGCTTTCCGGTTCCACCATCATATAGATATGTATGACCAAATCTTGGTATTCCTGCTTCATCAGTAAATTCGTTAATTTGATCTAAAGAAGCTCCATCAAAAATTGGAGTTGAATATTTTCTGTCTAATTTCTGACCAGCCCATCCAAGAACTGTTTCATAAATCTGACCAATATTCATACGCGATGGTACACCTAATGGATTTAATACGATATCAACAGGTGTTCCGTCCTCTAAGAAAGGCATATCTTCTGCTCTAACAATACGAGCAATAATACCTTTATTTCCGTGACGTCCCGCCATCTTATCTCCTACTTTAAGTTTACGCTTTTTAGCAATGTAAACCTTTGCAAGCTTTAAGATTCCAGCTGGTAACTCATCTCCTACAGAAATTGTAAACTTCTCACGACGTAATACACCTTGTAAGTCATTTACTTTAATTTTGTAATTGTGAATCAATTCACCAACATGACTGTTAATTCCTTTATCAGTTGTCCAAGTTCCGCTAGCTAAGTGAACATAATCATCAACAGCGTTCAACATCTTTAAAGTATATTTTTTACCTTTTGGTAAAACTTCTTCTCCAAGATCATTGAATACTCCTTGAGATGTTTTTCCACTAACTAATTGGAAAAGTTTTTCTACTAAGTTTTCTTTTAAAGCATCAAATTGTGTAACAAAAGAAGATTCTAAAGTCGCAACAGCTTCTTTATCTCTTGCTCTTTTAGTTTTATCTTTTACTGCTCTTCTGAATAATTTCTTATCGATTACTACTCCTCTTAATGAAGGTGAAGCTTTTAAAGACGCATCTTTTACATCTCCTGCTTTATCTCCAAAAATAGCTCTCAATAATTTCTCTTCTGGCGTTGGATCAGACTCTCCTTTAGGAGTAATCTTACCAATTAAAATATCACCAGGATTTACTTCAGCACCAATTCTAATCATTCCATTTTCATCCAAGTCTTTAGTAGCCTCTTCAGAAACGTTAGGAATATCATTTGTTAATTCTTCAGTACCTAATTTAGTATCACGGACATCTAAAGAATACTCATCAATGTGAATAGAAGTAAAGATATCTTCACGAACTACTTTTTCAGAAATTACAATTGCATCCTCAAAGTTATATCCTTTCCAAGGCATGAAGGCAACTTTCATATTTCTACCAAGTGCTAATTCTCCTTTTTGGGTTGCATAACCTTCACAAAGAACCTGACCTTCAGAAACTCTATCACCTTGACTTACGATAGGCTTTAAGTTAATACAAGTTCCTTGATTTGTTTTTCTAAATTTGATAAGGTTATAAGTCTTATCATCAGTATCAAAACTCACCAATCTTTCTTGATCAGTTCTATCGTATTTGATTGTTATCTTATTTGCATCTACATATTCTACAACTCCTGCTCCTTCTGCATTGATTAAAATTCTAGAATCTTTTGCAACTCTTCTTTCTAACCCAGTTCCAACAATTGGAGATTGAGGGCGTAATAATGGTACAGCTTGACGCATCATGTTAGATCCCATCAAAGCACGGTTTGCATCATCATGCTCCAAAAATGGAATCAAAGATGCAGAAATAGAAGCAATTTGATTTGGAGCAACGTCCATATAATCAATTGTATCTGGTGTCACTACTGGGAAATCTCCTTCCTCACGAGCAATTACCTTTTCTCCTGCAATACTTCCATTTTCATTTAACTCTAAATTAGATTGGGCAATTTTCTTACCTTCTTCTTCTTCAGCACTTAAATAAATTGGTTCTTGTTTTACATCAACAGCACCATCTTTCACTTCTCTATAAGGAGTTTCTATAAATCCTAAGTTATTTACTTTCGCAAATACAGAAAGTGAAGAAATCAAACCAATGTTTGGTCCCTCTGGTGTTTCAATCGGACATAAACGACCATAATGTGTATAGTGTACATCACGAACCTCAAATCCTGCTCTTTCTCTAGATAAACCTCCAGGTCCTAGTGCAGATAATCTACGTTTATGTGTAATCTCTGCTAATGGATTTGTTTGATCCATAAACTGAGATAACTGATTGGTTCCAAAGAATGAATTAATTACAGAAGACAATGTCTTTGCATTAATCAAATCAATTGGTGTAAACACCTCATTATCACGCACATTCATACGCTCACGGATGGTTCTTGCCATACGCGCTAAACCAACTCCAAACTGACCTGCTAACTGTTCTCCAACAGTTCTAACACGACGATTTGATAAGTGATCGATATCATCTACTTCCGCTTTTGAATTGATCAACTCAATCAAATACTTAATAATGGTAATGATATCTAACTTGGTCAATACTTTCGCATCAATATCTACATCTAAACCAAGTTTAGTATTCATTCTAAAACGACCTACTTCACCTAAGTTGTATCGTTGCTCAGAGAAGAATAATTTATCAATAATTCCTCTTGCAGTTTCCTCATCTGGCGGCTCAGCATTACGTAATTGTCTATAGATATGTTCAACAGCTTCTTTTTCAGAATTTGTTGGATCTTTTTGTAATGTATTATGAATGATTGCGTAATCTGCTTGTTGGTTATCTTCTTTATGAAGTAACACAGTTTTCGCTCCCGCTTCAATAATTTCATCAATATGTTCTTTTTCGATGATTGTATCACGATCGAAAATAATTTCGTTACGTTCAATAGATACAACCTCTCCAGTATCTTCATCTACGAAGTCCTCGAACCAAGTTTTTAATACTCTAGCGGCTAGTTTTCTACCTAATACTTTTTTTAATCCAGCTTTAGAAACTTTTACTTCTTCGGCTAAATCAAAAATTTCTAGAATGTCCTTATCTCTTTCAAAACCAATAGCTCTGAATAGAGTAGTGACAGGTAATTTTTTCTTTCTATCAATATAAGCGTACATCACTTGATTGATATCGGTAGCAAATTCTATCCAAGAACCTTTAAAAGGAATTACTCTTGCAGAATATAATTTTGTACCGTTTGCATGGTAAGATTGTCCAAAAAATACACCAGGTGATCTGTGTAATTGAGATACTACAACCCTCTCTGCACCATTAATTACAAACGTACCAGAGTTTGTCATATAAGGAATAGTTCCTAAATAAACATCTTGTACTATTGTTTCAAAATCTTCGTGCTCAGGATCTGTACAGTATAATTTTAGACGTGCTTTTAACGGCACACTGTGTGTTAGCCCTCTTTCGATACATTCTTGAATGCTGTATCGTGGTGGATCTACAAAGTAGTCTAAAAATTCTAGTACAAAATTGTTACGCGTATCGGTAATTGGAAAGTTATCCATGAAGGTTTTGTACAAACCTTCTTCACCTCGCTCTTCAGCTTTTGTTTGAAGTTGGAAAAAATCTTGAAAAGATTTTACCTGAATATCCAAAAAATCAGGATAATTTGTTCCAAGCTTAGAAGATGCAAAGTTGATTCTTTCAGTAGTGTTTTTCGTTGCCAAAAGAGAATATTTTTTTGATTAAAAATCTGAATTAAATAAAGAACGAATATATACACAAAATGGTTTAGGCCTAAGAATCCTAGATTCTTAGTACCTAAACCTTAATTTGTTAGATCTGTTAAAGCTTACTTAAGCTCAACCTCAGCTCCTGCTTCTTCTAAAGATTTTTGAAGACCTTCTGCCTCATCTTTAGAAACACCTTCTTTAATTGGTGCAGGCGCGCTATCTACGATACCTTTAGCTTCTTTTAATCCTAATCCAGTTAATTCTTTAACTAGTTTTACAACTGCTAGTTTAGAACCACCTGCTGCTTTTAAGATTACATCGAATTCAGTTTGTTCTTCTGCTGCTTCACCACCACCAGCTGCTGGTCCAGCTACTGCTACTGCTGCTGCTGCAGGCTCAATACCGTATTCATCTTTTAAAATACCAGCTAATTCGTTAACCTCTTTTACTGTTAAGTTAACTAATTGTTCTGCGAAATCTTTTAAATCTGCCATTTCAATTGTTTTAAAAATTTTTTATTATTTAGTTTATTAGTGCGCTAATTTATTTTTCTGATAACGTCTTTAAGATACCAGATAATTTACCTCCACTCGACTGTAATGCTGAAACAACATTTTTAGCAGGTGATTGTAATAAGGTGATAATATCTCCAATAAGTTCTTCTTTAGACTTAATGTTAACAAGACTTTCTAGTTGGTCATCACCAACATAAATTGCCTCTTCAACATAAGCACCTTTTAATAAAGGCTTGTCTGATTTTTTTCTGAACTCTTTGATTACTTTAGCAGGAGCATTTCCCGCTTCAGAAATCATTAATGAAGTATTTCCCTTTAAAACATCTTGTAACTCTCCAAACTCCTTATCAGAAGCTTCCATTGCTTTTGAAAGCAATGTGTTTTTTACAACAGCCAATTGTACGTTTGCTTTAAAACAAGCTCTACGTAAATTTGATGTAGCTGATGCATCTAATCCAGAAATATCTGCTAGATAGATGATATCAGTATCTGCTAATCGGGCTGTTAAATCTTGTATTACTTGTGATTTTTCTTCTCTAGTCATAATGATACATTTTAACTGCTTACGAAACAGATTTTACATCAACCTCAACACTAGGACTCATTGTAGAACTTATAAATATGCTCTTAATGTATACACCTTTAGCTGCGGTTGGCTTCAGTTTAATAATTGTTTGTAATAATTCGTTTGCATTTTCTGCAATCTTATCAGCTCCAAAAGATGATTTTGCTACTGATGCATGAATGATTCCAGTTTTATCAACTTTAAAATCAATCTTACCAGCTTTCACATCTTTCACTGCTTTTGCAACATCCATAGTTACCGTTCCTGTTTTTGGGTTTGGCATTAAACCTCTAGGACCTAAAACTCTTCCTAAGGGACCTAATTTACCCATTACACTCGGCATTGTGATAATCACATCTACGTCTGTCCAACCTCCTTTAATTTTTTGAAGGTATTCATCTAAACCAACATAATCAGCTCCTGCTGCTAGAGCATCGGCTTCTTTATCTGGTGTTACTAATGCTAAAACCTTTACATCTTTACCCGTTCCGTGTGGAAGTGTAACGACACCTCTTACCATTTGATTGGCTTTACGAGGATCTACGCCCAAACGAATTGCTAGGTCTACAGATGCATCAAACTTTACATTAGTAATTTCTTTGATTAAAGCAGAAGCAGCATTTAAATCATAAGATTTAGAGCTATCTAACTTTGCGTGAGCTTCTTTTTGCTTTTTTGTTAATCTTGCCATTTTACTAGTTTTTATAAAGTTTATGCAGGTGCATTACCTTTAACTGTTAATCCCATAGAACGAGCTGTACCAGCGATCATTCTCATTGCAGATTCTACCGTAAACGCATTTAAGTCTACCATTTTATCTTCTGCAATAACTTTAATTTGATCCCAAGTAACAGACGCTACTTTCTTTCTGTTAGGTTCTCCAGAACCCTTCTTGATTTTTGCCGCTTCCATTAATTGTACTGCAGCAGGTGGTGTTTTAACAATAAACTCGAAAGATTTATCCTTATAAACACTAATAACAACAGGTAAAACTTTACCTTGTTTATCTTGGGTTCTAGCATTAAACTGCTTACAGAACTCCATGATATTTACACCAGCAGCACCTAGAGCGGGTCCAACCGGTGGCGACGGGTTCGCAGCACCTCCCCTAACTTGTAATTTTACTAACTTACTTAACTCTTTTGCCATTTTAATAAATGTTTAAACGACATGTTTCTTAATTGGAAGCAAAAAACACATCTATATATTTGTGTAACAACTATATTTTTTCCACTTGCATGTAACTAAGTTCTAATGGGGTTTTACGTCCAAAGATCTTAACCATGACTTCTAATTTTCTTTTCTCTTCATTCACTTTTTCAATTGTTCCATCGAAACCATTGAAAGGCCCATCTACTACTTTTACTGTTTCTCCTATTATATAAGGAATTGCAACATTTTCGTCTTGAACCGCTAATTCATCTACTTTACCTAGCATTCTATTCACTTCAGACTTACGCATAGGAACCGGATCACCTCCTTTTGTTTCTCCTAAAAAACCAATTACACCTGTAATTGCTTTAATAACGTGAGGAACTTCACCCGATAGATTTGCCTCTACCATAATATATCCAGGAAAGTAAACTTTTTCTTTATGAACTTTTTTACCGTCTCTGATTTGGATAACCTTTTCTTTTGGAACCAAAACCTGACTCACATAATCAGAAAGACCTAAACGAGAAATTTCAGTCTCTATATAAGACTGTACTTTATTCTCTTGTCCTCCGATTGCTCTTACAACATACCATTTCATTACTGAATCAGCCATAGTTCTTAATTAAAATAATTTGAAAAGATTATCTAACCCTGTTTGAAAAATATAATCAACTCCAGCAACACCCAATGCGAATAAAATAGTAAATACCGCTACTGTTACTGTTGTTTTTTGCGCATCTGCTCTTGAGCTCCACGTCATGTGATTATTCAATTCTCCGAAAGAGTCCTTGATATATTGTATAAACTTCATTTGTCTTGTTATTAATACACTTCAAATAAATCTCAGTGTAACTTACTTTTCTGCACGGATTGAGGGACTCGAACCCCCGACACCTGGTTTTGGAGACCAGTGCTCTACCAGCTGAGCTAAACCCGTCTCTATTATTTATTCATAAAGGCGTCCCGATAAATCGGGACACCCTTGTTATAGTTTAATAGTATTAAAAACTAATTTCTTAGTCTAAAATTTCAGTTACCTGACCAGCTCCTACTGTTCTACCACCTTCACGGATAGCGAAACGTAAACCTACGTTCATTGCAATAGTGTTGATAAGTTCAACTGTAATAGTTAAGTTATCTCCTGGCATTACCATTTCAACTCCATCAGGTAAGTTAATAGTACCTGTTACGTCAGTTGTACGTACGTAGAACTGTGGACGATAGTTGTTATGGAATGGAGTGTGACGTCCACCTTCTTCTTTTTTAAGAACATAAACCTCAGCTTTAAACTTAGCATGTGGTGTTACAGAACCTGGCTTACAAATAACCATACCTCTTGAAATTTGAGACTTCTCAATACCTCTTAATAAGATACCTGCGTTATCTCCAGCCTCACCTCTATCTAAGATTTGACGGAACATTTCAATACCAGTAATAGTAGAAGTTAATTTCTCAGCTCCCATACCGATAATCTCTACAGGATCTCCTGTATTAGCTATACCAGTTTCAATTCTACCAGTAGCAACAGTACCACGACCAGTAATAGAGAATACATCTTCAATTGGCATTAAGAAATCTTTTTCAATTTCTCTTACAGGTTCTTCAATCCATGCATCAACAGCTTCCATTAATTCTAAAACAGAATCTACCCATTTTTTCTCACCGTTTAAAGCTCCTAAAGCAGAACCAGCAATTACAGGACCGTTATCTCCATCGTACTCATAGAAAGAAAGTAATTCTCTTACTTCCATATCTACTAATTCGATTAATTCTTCATCATCAACCATATCAACTTTGTTCATGAAAACTACCATACGAGGAATACCAACCTGACGTCCTAAAAGGATGTGCTCACGAGTTTGTGGCATTGGTCCATCTGTAGCAGCAA
>TARA_R110002073_G_scaffold1443_6_pt1 | contig 11145 bp, 9 predicted proteins | sample TARA_R110002073 | Tara Oceans TARA_R110002073 (sample SAMEA4397174) | marine metagenome | biome: Polar Biome; feature: [DCM] deep chlorophyll maximum layer (ENVO:01000326); material: water (ENVO:00002006), including particulate matter (ENVO:01000060) such as... | depth 40 m
GGACGACAGGCCGATCGAGACGGTGATGCCGACATCGCGCTCGATGTCGCGGGCGAGACGGGCGAGACTGACGGCCGGGGGCGCGTGGTGCGCCGTCTCGGTACCGGAGAGGTCCATATAGGCCTCGTCGATGGAGACCGGCTGGACCAGCGGGGTGAGCGCGTCCATCTTTTCGCGGATCATGGCGGCAGCTTCACGGTATTTGGCAAAGTTCGATCCGATCACGACGGCGTCCGGGCAGAGCTTGAGGGCCGTGAACATGGGCATGGCGGACCGCACGCCGTAGAGGCGGGCAATATAGCAGCAGGTCGAGACGACGCCGCGCTGGCCGCCGCCGACGATGACCGGCTTGTCCCTGAGGCTGGGATCGTCGCGCTTTTCGACCGCTGCGAAGAAGGCGTCGCAATCCATATGCGCAATGCTGAGCCGGGTAAGAGCGGGATGCGACAGGATTCGGCCCCGTCCGCAGCTGGAACAGGCAATGGCAGCACCGGCCTGCAGGTGCAGGCAATCGCGGCAAAGTGCATACATGACAGGGGTGTTCATGGCATGTTCCGCCTTTTGGAGCAATCAAGTGTGCATCCCCGCGTAAAGCGGTGTTAAGCATTTGCGGTATAGCTGGGCAGGATCGGTTACCCACCGTCCGAATCATTAGCAGTTACGGGGAATTATGGCTGAGAAGCGCACCAGAAAAGTGCTGGTTGTTGAGGACAATGAACTCAACATGCGCCTCTTTTGCGACCTGTTGGACGCATATGGATTCGCGACCTATCAATGCCGCGATGGCGCGAAGGCGGTTGAAATCGCACGGCGCGAGCTGCCGGACCTCATCATCATGGACATCCAGCTGCCGGAAGTGTCCGGCCTCGACATCACGCGCTGGCTGAAAGACGACGATAAGGTGGCGCATATACCGGTGCTGGCCGTGACGGCTTTTGCGATGCGTGCTGACGAGCAGCGCGTGCGCGAGGCCGGCTGCGAAGGCTACCTGTCCAAACCGATCCAGATCATGACATTCATCAAGGCGGTCGAATCATTGATGCCGAAGGAGCCGGTATGAGCGCGCGCGTCCTTGTGGTCGATGATATCGAAGCCAACCGTCGCCTGTTGCAGGCGAAGCTGGAAGCCCAGTATTATACCGTAATCCATGCCGAGAACGGGCAGCAGGCGCTCGATATTGCACGGGCGGAAGTGCCCGAGATCATCCTGCTTGACGTGATGATGCCGGGCATGGACGGCTACGAGACGTGCAAGCGCCTGAAGGCGGATCCGCGCACGTCGTTCATTCCGGTCGTGATGGTTACGGCCCTCAGCGATTCCGAAGACCGCGTCCGGGGCCTGGATGTCGGCGCCGAAGACTTCCTGACCAAGCCGGTCGACGATTTTGCGCTGATGTCGCGCATGGGCGCACTGCTTCGGTACAACGCAGTCGCATCCGAGTTGCGCCAGCGTCAGGCGAGCGGCCTGAAGGCCGGTGCGGTTGACGTGATCAGTGTTGAAGAGCTCGCCCGCCCGTCGCGGGTGTTCATCGTCGACGACAATCCCCGCACATCACTGCGCATGGCCAACATGTTGCGCGATGGCGGACATGTCGCGACGACCCTGCTGGAAGCGGGCGACATGTCCAACCTGGCCGACCTCGGCGTTGATATCCTGATCCTGTCGGTCTCGTCGCAATCCTTCGATGCGTTGAAGATGTGTGCGCATTTCAAGATGACCGAATCCACACGTTCGATTGCGATCATCCTGGTCTGCGACCAGTCGGAACGCCTGCTCGCCGGAAAAGGCCTCGATATCGGTGCGAGCGATGTGATCATTTCTCCCGTGGACCGGCTGGAACTGCTGGCTCGCGTGCGCACGCAGACGCGGCGGTCGCGCTATATCGACGTGCTGCGCAAGCGCGTGGACCGCGGCCTTGAACTGTCGGTGATCGATCAGCTGACCGGGCTCTACAATCGCCGCTACATGGTGAGCCAGCTACAGCAGGTGATGCATCGCTCGGTCATGGGCGGCAAGCCTGTGTCCGTCGTGATGTGCGATATCGACCACTTCAAATCGGTCAACGATACTTATGGCCATGATGTCGGTGACGAAGTGCTGGTCGAACTGGCCAATCGCCTACGGGAGAATGTGCGACCGATGGACGTGGTCTGCCGTCCGGGCGGTGAGGAATTTCTCGTCATCATGCCGGATACGCCGGGCGACCTTGCCTGCGCCGCTGCCGAGCGCATTCGCCGCGCGGTGGCGAGCGCGCCGTTCCATGTCAGTTCCGGAAGTCGCGATATATCCATCACGCTGAGCGCAGGCGTGTCGACCATCACGGGCGACCAGGACACGATGGCTGACCTGACCAAACGGGCCGATACGGCGCTCTACCAGGCCAAGTCTGCGGGCCGGAACCGCGTCGAAAGCATCGCCGCCTGATTGACTTGGCCCCCGACGCGGGCCACCTGCACGTCTCAATTGGCTGATGCAGGTTTCCGGACATGACAGACCGTTTCGCCGCTTTCCGGCACCTGTCCTACAGCCGCTATTTCACATCCCGTTTCTTTACCGCCTTTGCCGCACAGATCGTGTCGGTGTCCGTGGCCTGGCAGATCTATGACCAGACGCAGAACCCGGTCTATCTCGGCTGGATTGGTCTGGTGCAATTCCTGCCGGCGTTGCTGCTTGTATTCGTGACAGGGCTGGCGGCGGACACGTTCGGACGGCGGCTGGTGATGGGCCTGGCGATCCTGACGGAAATGGCGTGCGCTGCCGGCATCCTGATCCTGGCCGCGACGCAGCAATTCCACCCGGTCTGGGTGCTGGGTATTCTCACCGTGTTCGGCGTGGCCCGGGCCTTCCTGTCGCCAGCCTCGGCGAGCCTCGCGGTGAATGTCGTGCCGAGGGAAGACTTTGCCAACGCGGTGGGCTGGACGGCGTCGGCCTGGCAGATGGCGTCGATCATCGGGCCGGTGGCGGGTAGCCTGCTATACGGCGTGGCGCCGGTGATCGCCTATTCGACCGCTGTGGTGCTTTTTGCCGTCGCCGCGACGCTGATCTTCTCGATCCCGAAGCCGCCACAGAGCACGAGCGTTGAGCCCAAGACGATGAGCATGGTGCTGGGCGGGTTCACTTATGTCTGGAAGCAGAAGATCGTTCTGGGGGCGATCTCGCTGGACCTGTTTGCCGTATTGTTGGGCGGTGCGGTGGCGCTGATGCCGGTCTATGCGCGCGATATCCTGGAGGTCGGCGAGACAGGGCTTGGCCTGATGCGCGCGGCACCGGGCATCGGGGCGCTGATCGTGACCGCGGTGATCACGGCGTTCCCGATTCGCGATCATGCCGGGATCATCCTGTTTGCCTGTGTCGCGCTGTTTGGCCTGTCGACGGTCGTGTTCGGCCACTCCACTCTGGCCTGGCTCTCGATCCTCGCTCTGGTCGGTGTCGGCGCGTTCGACATGATCTCGGTCTATATTCGCGAAATCCTGTTGCAGCTCTGGACGCCGGACCAGGTGCGCGGACGGGTGAATGCCGTCAATTCCATCTTCCTCGGCGCGTCAAACGAGCTGGGCGAGGCGCGGGCCGGGTTCATGGCCGCCAAGTGGGGCGCGGTGTTTACCGTTGTGGCCGGAGGCTATGCCGCCGTTGGTATCGCGGCGGCATGGTCTGTCCTGTTCCCGGGTATCCGCAAGGCGCGGAACCTGCACGATGGCAATCCGGACGCGTGAGGTCGAAAATGCAAAAAGCCCGCTCTTGCGAACGGGCTCTGCTAAAACGTGCCGAAAAGCAGGATCTTACTTGATCTTGCCTTCCTTGAATTCGACGTGCTTGCGAATGACGGGGTCGTACTTTTTCAGCACGAGCTTTTCAGTCTTCGTGCGCGGGTTCTTCTTGGTGACATAGAAGAATCCGGTGTCGGCCGTCGAATTGAGGCGGATCTTGATGGTGGCTGGTTTGGCCATGGGATTGGCTCGCTTATGCTAGCGTCTGTAACTGGAAAGCGGCTTAATGACGGGGCCCGGAGCCGAAGTCAAGCAGTGTTCCTGCGCTAAAGCCGGTCTGTCGTGTGGCCATTGCGTGTCCAGCGCAGGAAGGGCGGGCCTTTGGGGGCGCCGGGCCCGGCCAGGCGCTCGTCGATTTCGCCCAGCATGAACCGCGTCACTGAGGGCAGGTCGAGGTCCATTGAGTCCTTGATCGTCACCCATTGCAGGTCCGACAGTTCGGCGCCGTCGACCGGCGGGCGTTCGTCGATCAGGGCGTCTTCGGCGTCAGCCATGAAGAAGCGGGCATCAAAGCGCTTGGGCCGGTAGGGCGGGGTGATGGCGCGGCCGATGAACTGGAAAGATTCAAGGCAGGGCATGACCCCCTCACCATAGTAGCGGCCCCAGCCTGCAGGCGGCTTGCCGGTGGCCTCGCCGGACCGGCCGACGATCAGGCCGGTCTCCTCGAAGGTCTCGCGGATGGCGGTCAGGGCGAAGGCGTGGGGCGCGCGGCGGGTGCCGATGGCGAGTTGGGTCGCGACCGGCGCCGCGAGGGGCGTGAGAACGGGGGCACGGGCGTCGTGCGGATCGACTTTGCCACCCGGGAAGACGTATTTTTCCGGCATGAAACTGTGACCGCCGGAGCGTTTGCCGAGCAGGACGCGGGGTACCGGGCCGTCCTGCCGGACGAGAATCAGTGTGGCGGCATCCTTCGGGCGTGGGCTGCGCTGATTGGTGAGGACGACGTCGCCATCATCCTCCTTGTCATAGGCAGACTTCAAACCCGGCAGGCGCTTGTTCATCTCTTGGGTCCCTTAGCCTTGCTTGTTCTTTTATGCTTGGGGAGCGTTTTCTTGTTGAACTTAGGCTTGCCTGAGCGGGGCGGTCCACCCTTACGGCGGGGAACGTTGCCAATGTCCATGGCGCGGCGCTGTTCGGCGCGACCTTCGGGAGCGGGCAAGGGTTCAGACAGCATTTCAAGCAGGAGGCCGCCCTTGAGGGGCGTGACCTCGCGCAGCTTCACGCGCACGGTCTGGCCGAGGCTGTACGTCTCGCCGCTGCCACGGGCGTAGAGCGCCATGGCGGCCGTATCCAGCACCCAGTAATCCTTCGAGATCGAGGAGATCGGGATGAAGCCGTCAGCCCCCACGCCGTTGAGCTGGACGAACAGGCCCGACCCGGTGACGCCGGTAATGCGACCGTCGAATTCAACGCCGACGCGGTCTTTCAGGAAGATTGCGAGGTAGCGGTCGGTGGCTTCGCGCTCTGCGGCCATCGAACGGCGTTCGGTATCGGAGATGTGCTGGGCGGTCTGTTCGAGCTGCGAGGCGGCTTCCTTGCTGAGGCCGTCGGGCCCGAGCTTCAGGGAGGAGATCAGCGCGCGGTGGACGATGAGGTCGGCATAGCGGCGGATCGGCGAGGTGAAGTGGGCATAGCGCACGAGGTTGAGGCCGAAATGGCCGAGATTCTCTTCGCTATAGATCGCCTGCGCCTGGGTCCGCAGGATCATCTGCGTGACCATCTGGTCGTATTCGCCGTCTTTCAGTTCGCCGATCAGCTTGTTGAACTTGTGCGTCTGGGGGCGCTCGCCGATCGTCCATTTGAGCTCGATCGTCTGCAGGAACTCGGCAAACGCCGCGATCTTCGCATCCGTCGGCGTGTCGTGGACACGGTAGATCAGCGGGCTCTTCTGCCGCTCCAGCGTCTCGGCGGCGGCGACGTTGGCCTGGATCATGAATTCTTCGATCAGGCGGTGTGCCTCGAGACGCTCCTTGGTGTAGATGCCGTCGATCTCGCCGCTTTCCTTGAACATGATGCGGCGCTCGGGCAGGTCGAGGTCGAGCGGGGCACGCTTGTCGCGGGCCTTGCCGAGGGCGGCATAAGCGCCCCAGAGCGGCTTCAGGACAGTCTCCAGCAGTTCGCCGGCCTTGCCGCCCGGCTTGCCGTCAATCGCGGCCTGGGCCTCTTCATAGGACAGCTTCGCGGCAGACTTCATCATGCCGCGAATGAAGCGGTGCGAGCGCTTGTGACCGTCTGTGCCGAAGATCATTTCGACGGCCAGCGTGCAGCGCGGCTCGTCTTCCCTCAGCGAGCATTCGTCAGCCGACAGTTCGAATGGCAGCATCGGCACGACGCGGTCGGGGAAATAGGTCGAGTTGCCGCGCTTGAGCGCTTCCTTGTCGAGAGGCGAGCCCTCGGTGACATAGGCGGCGACATCGGCGATGGCGACGATCACGCGCCAGCCATCGTCGAGCTTTTCAGCATAGACGGCATCGTCATGGTCGCGGGCATCGTGCGGGTCGATAGTGATGAGCGGGATCTGGGTCAGGTCCTCGCGCTCTGACGGGGCGGGCACGGCGTCGCCAGCCTGGTCGAGCACGGCCTGCGGGAACTCGGTCGGGATGTCATGGGCGTGGATCGCGAGCAGGCTGGCCGAACGCGGGTCGGAGATGTGGCCGATGATCTCGGTAATTTCACCAAGCTCCGGGCCATAGTGGCGGCGCCCCTGCGGCTTGGGTTCGGCAATCACGAGGTCGCCGTCCTTGGCACCGTGCGTGTCGGCCTCCTGGATCACGAATTCGCGGCGTTCCTTGCGGCTGGACGGCGAGACCTTGCCGCCGCGCGGGCCGACCGAATAAAGGCCGATCAGGCGATCTGACAGGCGCTTTTCGATGATCGTGATGGCGCGGGCGCGCCATTCGCCATCATGCTCGTTGATTTTGCACAGGGCGCGGTCGCCGACGGCCGGGGCCTTGCCCTTCGGTTTGCCCGAGGGACCGGCATAGGTGATGTCAGGCCCGAAGGGGCCATTGTCGCCGACCGACTTGCCGATCAGGTCGCCATTCTTGTCGATACGGGTGAACTCAACGATGCCGGTGGGCGGCGGGCGGTCGGCCTGGGCCCAGGCGCGTTTGCCGGTGCGTTCGAGGGTGCCATCGGACTCAAGTTCCTTGAGGATGGCGCGCAGCACGTTGCGCTCCTCGCCCTTGACCCGGAGGCCCTTGGCGATGGCTTGTTTCGTGGTGGCGGTGGGATTGTCCCGAATGTAATCGAGGACAGTTTGCTTATCTGGAAATGTCATTTGGCTGGATATAGTGGATTCTTATTGGAAAAGCTTGCAGGAAATGCCTACGCGCGGCCCCCGTAGAAATGGGCCAGCTGTGCGTAGACGCGGGGAAATTGGTCTCGCAGCATGTCCGGTTGCGCAAAGAAGGCTTCCGTTGTGCAGGCGAAGAATTCCGCGTGATTTGTTGCAGCGGAGGGAGTCAGGGGCGTAGGGACGCCATACTCCAGTCGTGCGCGGAGAAACTTGCGTTCCGCCTCCATCACTTTGGCCCATGTGGCGTGGCATTCAGTGGAACGCAAGGCCGGAGACGTGTTGGCATGCATATGGGGGCTGTCGAGACGGTGGACGAATTCGTGCATGACGCGGCACATGGCGGCGATGGATTCAGCGCCGTCGCCGCGAATTTCGGCCCAATCCACATCCATATGGCCCCGCCGGAACTGGCGATCGGCCAATTCGCGGCAATGGTGGATGCCCTGCGGGTGAAGGACCACACGCAGGCCCAGGTCGAAGTGATCCTGTTCTCGGTTCAAAAGCAGGAGGCATGCATGGGCTGCAATCTTGAGGTGCGCCTCCGGCGGTGGCTGGAAGCCTCCCGCGCCGCGAAATTCGACGTCGCGGAGGAATGACCGGACCAGAATAGCGAGCTGGTTTTGTTGTGACGATGACAGTTTGGCCGCCACCGGACAGGCAGTCTGAATGAGCTCTTCGAGGCGCGCGAATTCGTCCATCGAGCGGGCATATACAATCTCAGGATTAAAAAGTCTCCTAAAAAGGGAAAATTCTAATTTTGCCCCGTGAGTGCCAGCGGATCGATCGGCGTCAAGGCGAAGGAGCCAGCGAGGTCCCCCCAGTCTCCGGTCAGGATTTCATAGTGAAGGTGGCGCGGAATTGTCGTGGCGGCGGTATTGCCCATGACGCCGATGACCTGGCCCGAGAGGACGGTCGCACCAACCTCGATGCCGTCGAAATTGTCGAGGTGGGCATAGCGGGTGAAGACGCCGTGGCCGTGGTCGATGACCAGCATGTTGCCAAAATCGGCGCGTGCGACGGCCTCGCGGACGGTGCCATCGCCGGCGGCATAGATGCTGACAGGTTCAAGGTTGTAATAGTCGATACCGGTATGGGTCTGGCCGTTTCGTGCCCCAAAGCCGGATGAGACGCAGGCCTGCTCGACTGGCGCGCGGGCCAGCATGACCGCCGCATTCACCTCGATCAGGGCCGTGTAGCCGATGATGTGCAGGCTGGCATCGCTGGGCGGCGCATTGGCGACGTCGAGTGCCGGGCAAAGCGCCATGGAGACCGGAAAGGCGAAGGTCGGCGTTTGCGGAGGGAGGGATTCCACGACTTCAGGTGCAGGCGCTGGGACGTGCGCAGGCTGGAGTGCGTATATCCCCGCGATGCATGCGGTCAGCAGCAGGTAGGGCGCGAACGGGCGGAGCGGCGGGTTCATCGCGGAAGGGCCTGAGCCGGACCCTTGCGGGTCCGGTTCCGATCAGTCCTCTTTTTTCTTCGCGGCGGGCTTTTTGGCCGCTGGTTTCTTCTTGGCGGGGGCTTTCTTTTTCGCCGGCGCCTTCTTCTTGGCCGGCCCGGCGGCGGCGCGCGCGTTCACGAGTTCGACCGCCTGTTCGAGCGTGATCGTGTCGGGGCTCATCTCTTTCGGGATCGTCGCGTTGACCTTGCCGTGTTTCACGTAAGGCCCGTACTTGCCGGCGAAGACCTGGACCGGGTCGCCGTCCGGGTGGTTGCCGAGTTCCTTCAGCGCGGTCGCGCCGCCGCGACCCCGGCCCGGATTGGCCTTCTTGTCCTCAATCAGCGCCACGGCGCGGTTGAGGCCGATCGCGAAAACGTCAGCCGGATCTTTCAGGTTCGCATAGGTCTTGCCGTGCTGGACGTAGGGTCCGAAGCGGCCAAAGTTTGCCAGGATCGGCTCGTTGTCTTCCGGGTGCCGCCCGACTTCGCGGGGCAGCAGGAGGAGTTCGACAGCGCGTTCCAGCGTCAGGTCCTGCGGCTTTTCCTTTTCGGCCTTGGTCAGGGAGGCGCGCTTGGGCTTCTCGCCATTGGCCATCTCGACATAGGGGCCGAACCGTCCGGTCTTGAGATAGATCATCTCTCCGGTCTCAGGGTGGAGGCCGAGCTCGTTGCCGTCCGGATTGATCGCGGCGGCGTCGCCATCAGCGCTGAACTGGCGGGTGAACTTGCACTCGGGGTGGCGCGAACAGCCGACAAAGGCGCCGAAGCGGCCGAGCTTCATCGAAAGCTCGCCCTCCTTGCAGAGCGGGCAAAGGCGCGGGTTTTCGATCGGGTTGCCTTCGGCGTCCTGGCGCGGGAAGACATAGGCGCCGAGGGTCTCGTTGAGGGCATCGAGAACGGCGGAAACGCGCAGGTCCTTGGTGCCGTCAATGTCGGCAGCGAACTGTTTCCAGAACTCGTGCAGGAAGGCTTTCCAGTCGAGCTTGCCGTCGGAGATGACGTCGAGCTTTTCCTCGAGACCGGCGGTAAAATCATATTCGACATAGCGGGCGAAGAAGTTCTCGAGGAAGGCGGTGACGAGTCTGCCCTTGTCCTCGGGCACCAGCGCCTTGCCCTCGATGCGGACATAGCCGCGGTCTTCGAGCGTCGACATGGTGGACGCATAGGTGGACGGGCGGCCGATGCCGAGCTCTTCGAGGCGCTTGACGAGGCTGGCCTCGGTATAGCGCGGCGGCGGCGCGGTGAAGGACTGGTTGGCGTCGGCCTTCAACAGGTCGGCGTGCTGGCCCTGTTCCATCTTGGGCAGGCGGCCTTCGGTTTCGTCATCATCGTCGCCGGCATCGTGGCCGACAGTGTAGAGCTTGATGAACCCGTCGAACACGAGGACCTGGCCGGTGGCGCGCAGGAGGGCGCGCTGGTCTTTCGACTTGAGGTCGATCGTCGTGCGCTCGAACAGCGCGGTTTCCATCTGGGATGCGACGGCGCGGCGCCAGATCAGCGTGTAGAGTTTCTTCAGGTCGCCGTCGCCGTGATAGTCTTCCGGGCTGAGGTTGAAGTCGGTCGGGCGGACGGCTTCGTGAGCCTCCTGCGCATTCTTGGCCTTGGACGAATAGCGGCGGGTATTTTCCGGCAGGTAGCGGGCACCATAGTTCGACTGGATCATGCTGCGGGCGGCGGCATAGGCCTCTTCGGCCATGTTGACGCCGTCGGTCCGCATATAGGTGATACGGCCTTCTTCATACAGTTTCTGGGCGGCCTGCATGGTGCGCTTGGCGCCGAAGCCGAGCTTGCGGGAGGCTTCCTGCTGCAGGGTGGATGTGATGAAGGGCGGCGGCGGGTTGCGCTTGACCGGCTTGGCCTCGACGCTGGCGACGGAGTAGCCGCCGGTCTTGACGATTTCGAGCGCCTTGTCGGCGTCACCCTTGTTGCCGAGGGTGAATTTCTTCAGCGTATCGCCGTCGAGGGCGTGCAGGCGGGCTTCGAAATCGGTGCCGTCAGGGGCACGCAAGCTGGCGGCGATGTTCCAGTATTCCTGCGGGCGGAAGAGTTCGATCTCGTTCTCGCGGTCGCAGACGATGCGCAGGGCCACCGACTGGACGCGGCCGGCCGAACGGCTGCCGGGCAGCTTGCGCCAGAGAACCGGGGACAGCGTGAAGCCGACCAGATAGTCGAGCGCGCGGCGGGCAAGATAGGCGTCAACCAGTTCCTGGTCGATCTGGCGCGGGTGTTCCATCGCCGTGGTGACGGCACTCTTGGTGATCGCGTTGAAGACGACGCGCTCGACATGCACGTCCTTCTTGAGGGCGCGGCGCTTCTTCAGGGCCTCGACCAGGTGCCAGGAAATCGCCTCGCCTTCGCGATCCGGGTCGGTCGCGAGAATGAGCGTATCGGACTCTTTGAGGGCGTTCACGATGTCGGTGATGCGCTTGGCGGACTTGGCGTCAGCCTCCCAGAGCATCTCGAAATCGTTGTCCGGATCGACCGAACCATTCTTCGATGGCAGGTCGCGGATGTGTCCGTACGAGGCCAGAACCTTATAGTCCTTGCCGAGGTATTTGTTGATCGTTTTAGCCTTCGCGGGCGACTCGACGACGACAAGTTTCATGGGGGCACCTCTTCAAGGGCGGGAGTGATGGGGTG
>TARA_R110002073_G_scaffold318641_2_pt1 | contig 11140 bp, 2 predicted proteins | sample TARA_R110002073 | Tara Oceans TARA_R110002073 (sample SAMEA4397174) | marine metagenome | biome: Polar Biome; feature: [DCM] deep chlorophyll maximum layer (ENVO:01000326); material: water (ENVO:00002006), including particulate matter (ENVO:01000060) such as... | depth 40 m
CCAGTTGATGGAACGTGCCGTCAGCGACAAAGACGATACCGTCGACGTCGCGGCCCGTTCAAACGATTTGTTGATTCGCACCCCACGAGCGGTCATCTATTCGCGACTGGTCGAAGGCCGTTACCCGAATTGGCGACAAGTGTTTCCAAAACGAGAATCAGCGGAACAGATCGACATGGCGGTCGGCCCTTTGTTCGCCGCCCTTCGCCAAGCAGCGATTGTGACCGATCACGAGAGCCGAGGGATCGATTTCACCTTTGGCGATGGCACGCTGAAACTCGAAGCCAGCACAGCCGACATCGGGGAATCCCAGATCGAATTGCCGATTCCTTATGATGCCGAAACGATCACGTTGACGATGGACCATCGTTACGTCGCCGACTTCTGCAAGGTGTTGGATAACGAAACGAATTTCGTGATGGAAATCGAGTCGTCATCCAAACCTGCACTGCTAACCACCGATGATGGTTTCAGTTATGTGATCATGCCAATGGCCCGCGACCGTTAACGATTATCGGGGCGGAGCGACGTCGTGCAACGATGCACCTTTCTCGGGACTGATCACCAGGATGGCAAAACGGGTCGCACCTTTGGCATCATCCGCACTGACGCTGGCGTAATCAAACCGGCCGCGTGAATCGGTGTAACCGTCCTTGTAAAAGCGGACGTCCCCATCAGGATACTTTGCGTAGACCTTCACATACGCAGTATCGATAGGATGATGAGATCTGGCATCACTGGCTTGCAGTTGGCCGTAGCTTTCGGACACATAGGTCGTCATCTCACCACCAAAGTAGAGAGCCGTATTTCGCGATGCTCCCGCGACCACCTCGACCAACAACGTTTGTCGACGGCGGTTTTCGTCCAGATCATAACGGGCCACTCCACTGGCTTGATCAAAATCGAGCGTCTCACTTCGCATCGGTTTGACCATCGCCATTCGCTGCAGGTCCTCGCGAACAAACGGAGCCTTGCTAAACAGCAACTCCAGATCGACACCGTACAGATTCAGCGTCGCGGATTTGGTTTGACGATGATCGATCCGCAACGAGTCGCCTTCGATCCGCACCATCACTTCGGGTTGCTGTTCCGCAGCGGATTCCTGTTGTCGCTCGCGATCCAGTACCGCTAGATCGCCGCTGCCCTGCTCAATCGCCTTAGGCTCACCGCTGGCGGGATCTTTCGATACCAGTTGCTCGCTGATCAGCAGATCACGACGCTGTCGCAGCTGGTTCGAAAGTTCGCTAAAGCGGGACTGCCAACGTGGTACCGATTCCTTGCTGCGGTTGCTGGCGATCTGTTCAGCCCGATCATATTGCCCCTGATGCATGGCTAAATAGGCGTCCATGTAATCATATTGCAACTGGGTCGCGATCGAATCGCGTTTGATTTTGGTAAACGTCTCGATCGCTTCTTCGATCCTGTTTTGGATCAACAGATAGTAGGTCAAGGCAAGCCGTTCGTTTTGCGGGATCTCGTTTTGGAAGCCCAGCACGCGAACAAAGTCACGATATTGATCGAGGAACGTCGAGTTGAGAATCTCGTTCTCTGCTCCCAGACGATGAATACGAGCCCGCACGAGCGGAGCATACTCGAGCATTTCGAGGAACCGTCGCTCGATCGCATCGACGCGCAACAGTGGGCTGTCGAATTCGGGTCCAACGCGTTCAACCAAATCTTCTGAAAGTGACAAGTAGGTACGAATCGCGGGTTCGTCACGGTACTTTAACGAATAGGCCCAAAGTTCCGATTCGGGGATATTGGCACTACGTAGCACCTTGATGACTGCCTGATACACGTCTTGCTGCTGCATCCGATGAGCGACCAACATCCAGTCGATATCGCGAAGATTCGCAGTCGCCAAGAAATCACTGATCTCGGCCGCGGAACCACTGCGAGCGACTTTGTCCCATGTCACGGTGGTCAATTCCGTCGGCTGATCGACGACGTTGAACGAGCGAGTTCGTGCACGGGCCAGCAATTCACCGTCGCTTGCGACCGTCGCAGGATAGTGGGGGAAATCGCCAGCGGCAGGAAAGTAAAACTGGTACTCAATCGCTTGGACCGCAAACGGAGCGAGCGTGAGCGTCTTGCTGTCGGTCACTTGGCTACCGCTCAGCGGCAGACTGCCCTCGGGAATTTGCCAGAACACATCGACGATTTGTTGGTCGCCGGTGGGATTGGAAATCACGGTTTGGCCTTTGTAAGCCACGCCCGTTAAAAACTCTTTGGGTTCTTCGGATCGGCGATTCTGGGTCGGCGGCAGAGCGTTGGCCGCAGAGAACCGTTGTCCCACCAAAATGCTGCTGCTATTGTCGTCGTTAACCTTCAGCGTACGCAATCGCTTCATAACCACAGCAACCGGATGTTCCGGAGCATAAGGTTGGCCTTCTTCGCTGGGTAAACTGATATCGCCCGCCTTCATCGGCAGCCCACACATCGCAAGCGCGACCAAAGCGGCGTGCCGGTTATTTACCGGATACAGCAAGTGCGAGGATACTGATGGATTGCTGCTGTCCGACAGAGCCAAGTCCGCCCAAAACGGATCGACGTCAATTAGACTATCAGGAAACGGTTCGTCGACGATGCGAACTTGATCCCACTGGCTCTCGGCCCACTGTTTTGTCGAGTCGAGGTCACGAAAGAAAGCGAATTCGGCGGCGCCCGAGCGACGCGAAAATCGATTCAAGGCACGACCAGCGTCTTTGCCCAGCTCGCTCTGTTTCTTAAGTGATTCAATCTCTTTGAGGTCCAACGATCGTTTCTTTCGAGCCGGGCGAGCCCCAGACTTGTCGCTGCGTGGCATGGCTCCGCCGCCAAACCCAAAGCCACCGCCTCCCATGCCACCGCCGCCCATTCCGCTGCCGCCAAATTCTTCGGACTCCGCGATGGCTCCGAACATCATGTCGCTGGCAACATCATCGAACATGACGTTGGCTTTTAGCGCACTCTCGATATTGATGCGAACCTGTTGATAATCGGTATCCTGCAGATCCACCCACTCTTTCAATTCACGTCGGACTTGTTCACGAACCTCCGGCATCCGAATCGCCAACAGTGCTCGCTCGGCGTAATTCAGCTGGTTGTACTTCCACAGATCGGTGTACGGTTTCAGATCATCCTCGAGTAGCCAGTGATCGACAAACTGTTTTTCTTTTTTGTTTTCGAGATAAGGCTTGATGATATCGGCAAAGAAGGCGGGATCATGGGCCCGCAAAAATAGATGCAGCTCGTGACTCGCCAGTCGCGAGTAGGCTTCCAGCTTTGCAGCTTTATCAAGCTGATCCCATGCCGCCAGCTCGTCGAACTCATCAAACCGAGGGTCATGAACCAAGGTCCGATACAGTTTCAACAACGCACCGACACTTCCATAGACTTGCAGTTGAGCCGAACCGAGCTGCTGAAAATCGAGCGGTTTCTCTTTGGAAACGATCGTCACGGCTCGCTCAAACGAGACCGCTTTCTCAGCCTCGATGGCCTTAGCAAGTCGCAAGTCGATCGTTTCGATATCGTCCAGCGGAGCGGTCACGGTTCGCTGGATCACCGTCGAAGGATCGCTGATGACGATTTGCAATAGCGGCAGCCCGTCGATTACTTTGGCGGGCACCGTGACTAGCCCGTTAGCATCGGGCCGCAAATTGGTGATCGTGACGCCACAATCCGCCAAAAAGTCGTAGTCGGACGTGGGGGTCTCGGAGTCTTCAGCTAATCGATCCGCCTCGGCTTTCATCCGCGACAGATCATTTTGTGAGGCACTCGCCCTCGGTTCCTCGCCCGCGGTCGCCGTTTGGCTGGTGTTGCTCGTTTCTTCGGTCTCCCACGGATTTAGAATCACACTGGGCTGAGGCAACATCACACCAGGATACTTCGCGGCGTAACGCCGACGCAGCACGTATTGGTATTCATCGCCAAGTCGCAGATCGCTGATGTAACCACATTGGGGAAGCGAAACACTTCGCCCTCGCAGTGCGGGCGACGGCAAGTGCAGCGGATTCGCTGGACTTTCCACGTCAAAATAACGAGTCGCAATCACGTGCACACGAGCCAAGTCGGTTTGTCCCGACAACTGGATTCGCAAGCCCTCGTCGTCACGCACAATCGACGCCACGCCGAGTGGGACGACAGCGGAGACTTCGCGATGACGAATCTTTCCAACAGCGACATCGTCGATCACAGGCCCATCAACGACCGCGATCGCGGTTTGTACCGCAGTATCACGGTCAATCAAACGATAATCGCCGGCATCCAACTTTTTGATGCGAAGCAGTCCCTGGTCAATCACCAATTCGCTACTCAAATCGGTGTCGTTGGCACCCGCACGAAGTCGGATCAAGCGATAACGATCCGAGACTGGATCGGGACTAACAACCACAGGCAATTCAATGCCAATCTCGGTCGTGGTATGAACGGTGTTGGGCCAAAAAACTTCGTCAAGCTTCAAGTCACGAGTATGACGAGGTCCCGATCCGGCAGCGAAACTAATTTGCTTGACGTAAGGCAGTGATGACAATCGCACCCCGCCATTATCATCGGTTTGTAACGTTTGATTGATCTGAGAACCTTTTACACGGGTCGACAGCGAGATCGAGACGGTCGCCCCCGCAATCGCTTCACCAGATCGGCCGCGAACTTCGATCACATACTCGTCACCATCACGCGTCAGGAATGCATCGTGTGTCGAATTGGTTTTCCGAATTGTGGCGATTTGCCACTGCTGAGTCGTGCGAAGCCGGCGCCACCGGTTCGTCGACAACGAGCGGATTTTGCCACTCAAGGACGCTTGAACCTGTAATAGTCGAGCGGGGACGCGAAACGGCACCACCAAATCGCCCTGCGAATTTAATTTGATGTCGTCGATCGTTTTGGTTGTCGTGATCCCATCCAGATCGATCGCCTCGATCTGGACACTGACATCAGTCAACACCGAAGGATCAAGTGGGGTGTCCCCCATCGCAATACGAGGACGAATCAACAGCGAGCTACTGTCACCTGATTGCACTTGAGAGCGATCGAGGTGCATCCCAGCGGTCAAAACGTAATCTTCGACAAAGTGTGAAAACTTGACTTTTTCGGCCAATTCACCATCGGTAATGATCGCATCGCGGTGAGTGACATCAGACACCGGTGGCAACGTAATCGAACCTGAATCGTCCGCCAAAAATTCGCGTCCTCCGACGATCATGCGGGCTTTGGCGATCGGTTTGCGATTTTCGTCAATGATGGTGAATTTCATTCCATCGGCGGTGATCGCGTCGACGTGGTGCAGTTCACCGCGGCGAATCATCGCCCGAGCACGGACTCCTTTGCCCACCAAATCCACCACCCAGACGCCTCGACCACGGATCTCGTCGAGTTCCAAAAATTCACGATGACGCTGCACCGCAGGTTGGGTGTATGTGAGTTTTCGCTCGTGCGTGGCGACCAAACCATCGAGATCAATGTCGGTGTCAAGCCGCTCTTTGTGTGTTCGCAGGAAGGCGAGTGAGTTGATTTCATAGATACGAAGCACAAGCTCGTCGACGTTTTTGACGTCCACGATCAATTGCGCCGGATCATCACTCGCGAATCGCGGTTTGTTTTGCGGAGCGAGTCGCAGTTGGACCGAGTCGCGAATCGCTTGCCGCTCGGCAGGCGACAACAAACGATACCATTGTTCTTCGTCGCCGATACCGAACATCAATTTCGTTTCAGCAAACACGCGGCGAAGGTAATCAGGCTGGATCAGTTCCGCGAACGCATCGGAGTTGTCCGCGTCTTTTAAGAAATGTTCGAGGTAGACGCGGACCAGCGAAACTTCGTCACCAATCGGCGGCAACAGTGCCATCGGCATAAAGTTTTCACCCAAGTTTGCTTTCGTCGCAGGACGTTTTGCCCATTCCGGGTGCACAATCGGACTGTGCCTCGGCAGTGCGAGGTAACGCAAAAAGAGGTCGCGATCATAAACGCCGGCTGCCAAGTTGGCCTCGAGCAAGCGAAACGTTGCCGACGCTTTTAACGAGTTGTAACTTGGCGGCAGCGAGCGAACATACGCTTCGACTCGTTTCAGATAGGCGAGTCGCTGGTCGGGTTGCTGCGACAAGTCGACGTCGTCGCTCGGACGCAGTCGCAACAGTTTCGCGGAAACAAACGAGTTATCGTCGGCGATTTCGGGGACGGCCGAGGCAACGCGATCGAGTTCGGCGAGGGTCAACACTTGATGAGCTGCCAAGTCGCCAAAGCGAACATCTTGTTTACGTCGCGATTGCAGTTCGCGGATCACCAGTTCGTCAAGGTTTTCGATCGTGGCATGATCGACTCGGGCGAGAAAGTCATGCAGATTCAACTTCAGACCGGCGGTTTCGCCAGCTCGATACATTTCCGCTAAACGTCGCATCCCGATCGGCTGCAGCGTGTCATCCTGTTGCACAGCCTCTTTGACCAGACGATCGAGGTCCAACAGCGCGACATTGAATTGGCTCGGGTAGCGTCGCTCGCCTTTGACCGGCGGCGCAGGATGGTGCAATTGGACGCCAAGCCGTTTGACCAAATGATCAATCGTTCGCTCGGGCGTTTGCGAATAGGTCAGCAACCGTTGGCGGTCGATCATGCCGCGAATGACCGCAGTTTCTCGACCTTTGTTTTCTGCCAACCACTCGTTCAGAATCACCTCGGCGCGGTCCAATTGGCCCGACGTTTGGTAATGCAGACAGTGATAGAAGTAATAATCATCACTGCCCGGAATCAGCTCTTCGAGAAACGCCTCGCGATCGTCTGACAAAGCGTACCGTTCCATGATGCCGATGGGTTCAGCCATTACATTTCCTACGGCGAGTGAAAAGACGAGAACGAAGCCGAGTAGGGCTCGATGAGGCAAAATCGCAAGCATGAGACGAAAATCCAGATGCAGAGTAGATGGGCTAAGCCATTATAGATCGCCGAAACGGCATAGTTACAACGAATCATCGAGACGTTTTATTAGAGCGAAAACGCCGGATTTGAGATAAAACCCAGGAAAAACAGCGGCGGTGTGCCCTCTGAAGCGGACGAGAGGCGAAGCCTGGGCGGCGGAATCGTTGGACTTTTCAGTAGGTTTGCGGCGACACCGCCTCCTCTGCCACCTCGGCACCGAGATCGTGAGTGCTGAAAGAGGGAGCCGCTTTGAGCCAACGCGATGAAGCATTTCGTAGCGAAACTCGCCAAGAGTTTCGGTGGGCATACGTCAATCGAACGAAAGTCTTGACGACTTCCGCTACGCTCAATTAGCACAAACCTAAACTAGGTTTGAACCGGGTTGTAACACGGTGATTTGCTTGGCTTGGGGCGTTTTGAGTTCCTGTTTACTCAAGCAATCTTTTGCAAAGCAGGCGAATTTGGCCTCTTCGTGTTCAAACCAGAACAAAGGTTCCGCCAACACCGTGCCTTCGTCGTCGGTGATCGGTTCCTGACGAATTTCAAAACGGGTCCACAGATCGGCCAGCCAATTGCGGTGTTCCATCCCGATGACTTCCAAAACGTCGTTTTGATCCTCTTCGTCGCTAGTCGATGACTCGACCTCGGGCGTTGTATTCATCGTTTTCACACAATGCGTGATCACGCGGCATAATCGTTGTGAAGCCGTCGAACCGGAGGTGGTGCAGTACAACGCCAATAACGATCGGGCTCGAGTCATCGCGACATAGAGATTGCGAGCGAGTATGTCACCGCTGCCGGTAACAAATTGGTCAACACAAGGAATCATCACCACCTCGGATTCGTACCCTTTGTAGGAGTGCGATGTCGTGACGATCAATGTGTTGGCATTCCGCTCAAAGGGCCGGTTGGTTTGGACGGATAACTCGACGTCGATTTCGGCCAACTTCGGAGCCAATTTTTCTTGCAGCAATGAAACGACGGACTTGCCGTTGTAGAGTAAACAAATGTCGCTAGGTGAAATTCCTTCCTGTTGGATCAAATACTTCAAATGGGTCGCGATCGCATCGATCTCGGCCGAGCGGTTATCAAAGGAATGTAAGATCGGTTTGGGGCCTTCGACCTGATTAAACCGCACCCGCAGCCACTCGTGCCCATTACGCTCGCTTCGTTCCAATAACCCCATGCTCAATAATTCATTCTGGTCTTGGCGTTGATCCCGAGGTGTTAAGCGTTGTAACACGTTGACGGCAAGTTCGGCGATCGGGGCAGTGGAGCGAAAGCTTTCTCGCATGATCGTACTGCGACCACGCATATCGAGTCCGAAATCAGACCATTTGGGCGTTTTTCGGCCGTAAATATTCTGAGCGTTGTCGTAGAAGATATGAGCGGATCGGCTGTTGGTGTCCTCGACATCGGTTTGTTCGACGACGGACAACAGTAATTTCAATACCGATGGCCCCATGTCTTGAGCCTCATCGATAAACAGTGCAGAACATCGCGGGAGCAGCTCTGACGCATCCTGACGACTTAGAAATTGTTCGGCCGCACGGTCGTAATCAAAATCAAAGCTATCCATCGACAACGCCACATTGGGCAGCATTCCCGACAACACGTCCTTGACATGCAATAGATGCACTTTGTCCCAAGGAAAGTCGGACAGCGGAAACAATTCTCCTGCCGAGAGGCTTTCCCATGCCGATTCGATCGATTCGCGAAGCAGTTTGTGCAGCGATCGATTGGCGTAAACCGCCCAGATGCGTAGGTCGCTGCTGCCTTCGAATCGCTTGACGGTCTTGGCAAGCCAGTTGCAAAGCACGATCGATTTGCCACTGCCAGCCACGCCGCGAACCAATCTCGGTTTACCATCGAGATTCAAATTCGTCAGCCGCTGCTGCTCTTCGGAAAGCACGGGCTTCATCCCTTTTCGATTAGCAACCTGATGCCCCATACTGCGTTTGGCCCCCGGGGACGTCTCATAATTTGGATGGGCCTCGGCAACTTGAGTGGGCTTTGCCGCCGCATGAAAACTCAGGTTGGTTTGGCTGACCTTTTCCCAACGAAAAGAATCGTCATGCGGTTTCAGCACGCTCGGCGTCAGCCGCCGTTTCAACGGTTTCAGATACGGTTCATCCATTTCGCTGCGACTGGCCAACACGATGACCGCTTCGCGAGCCCGACTGAGTGCGACGTTGACCAGCCGTTTCCATTCGTCGTAGGGCCAATTGTAGCTGCCGGCATTGACGGTATCGAAGATCACAATGTCCGCTTCAGAACCCTGCTGGCTATGAACCGTCGATGCCTCCCAACCCGCTAGCTCCCACGCAGCAAACAATTTGCCGACCACTTGAGCCTGGGCTTTGTAGGGCGAAATGAACAGACCGTTGGCAGTTCGCATTTCGGGGTCGAAAAACATTTTTTGCAACAGTCGCGGCGTGATCGAACGAATCCAACTTTTGTTGCCCGGCCCGCGCTGGGCACGGATCGCAGCAAGGTCGGCGGGTTCTTGATCGAGCACATACCAAATCGCTCGCGAATGATCGGCGAGACACGACGGAATTTGCGAGGGACGATCTTTGGTTTCTTGAGCCGTGCTCAGGAATCCGCCGTACTGAAATTCCGAGACAACTTGGCATACATCGGGATGCATGCGTCGCTGCTCTGTTAGCACATGCACGGCGGTGGGAGTGGCACTAAACTGTTCGAGATGACTAAGCCCGCTGCTGGCCAACCACGTCTGTTGACGGGTGGGTAAGATTCGCGAGATACGGCTGATTGGCGCAAGTTGTTTCGAGTCGCCGACCAAGACAACGCGTCGCGAGGCCAGCAGCGATAAGGCCGCAATGGCGGTTCGCGACATCAGCCCCGCTTCGTCAATGAAAATGGTGGTAAACGGAGCCTCACCCGACTCCACGATTTTGGTGACCGTGTCGTTCCGCAGAAAGCTGGTCGCTTTGAAGGCAGTCGCAACCACCACCTGGACCTCGGGATCGATAAAGATGCGTCGGCTCTGGTCGTTTCCCTTGGCCCGCAGTTCACCGATCTGTTTACGAGTCAGTGCCTTGTCTTCCCAAGTGTCGAATTGCCGAAGTTGATCGGCGAGGTCATCAATCTTATGAAGCACTTCGGACTCGGTGCCTTGCAACATCGACTGGAGTTCCGCCGCAGCAAACAATTTCAGCGAGGCTCCCTTTCCAATGCGTAGTAATCGCCCTTCTGCCAACGCCTCACTCGAACGATTGCGTGTCGCATTGCCGATCGATAACGCGACTGCGTCGGTGGCACGATTGGTCGTCGAAACGACAAGGATCCGCTCGCTGTCATCGTCCAACACCGCGGCAATTTGTTGTCCGGTCGTATAGGTTTTGCCGGTGCCCGGCGGTCCCCACAGAATCGACCAACCATGTTGCCACCAAGCTTGCAGTGGAGACAAACCGACGTTGGATGGGGTTGGAATGGTCGGATGGACATCACCTTGTGCGGCATTCAAACGCCCAGGCAGCGAGCATCGAATTTCAGCGAATTCGGCCGCATTGTAGACGGCATCCAAGACCGATAGAAACTCGAAAGGACGGACGAAAAAGGACCCTGTCGTGGGGATCGCTTCGGGGTTGTCCAGACTGACGAACAGACAACCGTTGCGTTCATCGACCTCTAATATTTCGCCCGACCAATCGACGCCGTCATCCATATCGGCCTGTTCATACGCAAAATCCGAGGCGTCGTCATCAAACATTTTTGGACGAAACGCCTTGGCACCTTCCCAAGTCCAATCGAATTCGACCGAGCTGCCCAGATGGATCACGCACACCACGCCGCGATCGCGTTCGGCAAAGAGGCTGACACGGCGACATCGCAGTCGTTTCCATTTTGAACAGTCGCGGAATTCTTGGCGAATCGCGGTCGCCGCATCCTTCAGCAGCGGCTCGTCGGCGGACGGCAAGTCAAGCTCGGACACAAAGCGAGCGGGACGAAACAGGTCATCCTGTGCCGCGTTGTCGTCCGACTCGCATTCCGGAAACGCTTCTTCCATCCGATCTGTGTCCTGTAACCCTTCAAAACCTCGGCAGCCACCATACGATTGCTAGTATGACGTGCCGGACGGATCATGAGTACCATCACAGCGGCGGATTCCAGGGTGTGAGGGACTGGCGAACAAGAGGGGTGGAATAGTTGTTTATCGAACCGTTTTTTGTGAGCGGCCCGTTTTCGGTCTCCGATCTTATTGACCATGCGACCGCGTCGCGGACGC